>Ga0209045_1001596_pt1 | contig 19687 bp, 24 predicted proteins | sample SaaInlLV_10m_DNA_4_FD_184664 | JGI IMG/M metagenome (GOLD analysis project Ga0209045, IMG submission 184664) | Marine microbial communities from expanding oxygen minimum zones in the Saanich Inlet - Saanich Inlet SI072_LV_200m_DNA (SPAdes) (version 2) | ecosystem: Environmental > Aquatic >...
GGGCCGCGTAGTGGAAGCGAATCCCCCAACCCTTGCGCAGTTGCGCAGGAAGCCGCACTGGAGTTGTTCGTCAATCGGGACGTTCATGACCTGCTCGCTGGCCTGGGCTTTCCAGTACGTCTATCGGCTCGACCGCGGCCCCACTCCGGCAGCACTGATCTTCGGCGGCTGTTTCCACAAAGCCCTCGGGTTTCTGTTCCGCAAGACATCCGTGGGCGAAGCCGTCGCCGGGGAGGCCATTCTCGACCTTTTCAGCGACCTGTTGCTTCAGGAGAGCAAGCTGTCCGAGCGGGAGATCCTCTACGACGACGGTGACGACGTCAACAGTCTCACCGCCAAAGGCCGGGACATGCTCGAAGCATACGTCAAGGATCTCGATCCTGAGGAACGGGTGCTCGGTGTGGACGTAGCCTTCAGCGTCCCGTTGGAGGATGCCGACGGCAACGCGTTGTCAAAGCCGCTGATCGGCGAATTCGACACTGTCGTAGCCGATCAGACCGGCGCCGAGGTCATCGTCGATTGGAAGACGGCACGGGCTCGCTACTCGGACGTGTACGTCGCCCATCACCTACAGCCGACCTGCTATCTCTATGCACACAGGAAGCTGGGAGGACGCGACGACACCGGGTTCCGCTTCGATGTGGTGACCAAGACCAAAACTCCGGCCGTTCAGAAGTGCCCCACCGAGCGGGATCCCGACAGTTCCTCACGGCTGGTCGAGCTCGTCAGGATGATCGAGAAGGCTGCTCGCCACGAGTGCTTCATCCCCAACGACCAATCCTGGCGCTGTAAAGGCTGCGAGTACAGCTCCGCCTGTGAAGCGTGGCACCGGGATCGAAGCAAGTCGCTCTACCACTTCCAGCTGGCCGCCTAGCGGCTGTAAGCCCCGTCCATGCTCTGTCCCTCGGGGACCCTTCCACCTGGCGCAAAGACGCCCTGAGTCCCAACACCTCAATCGGAGAGAAGAACCCTATGCAAGCCAGATTCCAAGGCAACAACGGCGTACAACTCACATTGGATATCCCTTTGGAGGACTTCCTCAATTCGGGCGTCATCTACCAACAGGCCCGGGCTGCCATGTGTGACTCGGGAGAAGAACTGCTGCGGGACTACGTCTGCGAGAGCTCTGCAGTCTACGGAGACGATGAAGAGATGGCACAGGGCTTCGGGGAGGCCGTGATGCTGGCCAGCGGCCATGCTGTCCATGGCGTTGAACTGGACGAAGCAGATCTGCTGTTCGTCAGGCAGCGTGTCTGCGGAGGCCCCGGACTGCAGCTTGTGCCCGGCCTCCTCCCGCTCGAAGCCTGAGTCGCAAGAGCGATGGGATGAAGGCTGGGTGCCGGAGACTGGGGCGATTCGACTCCGTCCCCGGCTCACAGTCTTCGTTTGAGCCAGACCGCGATGGCTCGCTCCGCTGCAAGTAGCTGCAGTAACAAGTCTGCGCTGGCCGACGTGCACCACTCACCCCTTCTCAAGGAACCGAACCATGGTATCCCGAACGCCCCCCACCAAACAACCGTGCGCGACCTCGACCGGAGTGGCACGGCCAACACCGGTGTCACGCCGACGACTCATCTTCCTCGTAGGCGCAGGTGTCCTTGTCCTTCGGGCTGCACTGTGGTTCCAGGCAAGTCGTCCCCCGCCCCCCAAGCCTGTGACACCTCGCGTTCCGGAACCGGCGGCTCGCCAACCCAAGCCTGAACCGAGGCCGGACTTGGAGAATGCGAGGAAGCTGGTTGTCGAGAGACTTGAAGTCGCCCTTCATCAGGCAACGGGAGGTGAAGAGACCGCGATCAAGAAACTCCAGAGCGCCCTCGATCAGGTTGACCAACACCATTTCGCTGATGCAGTCGGTCGGGTCGATCTGGTCCTCGACGAGACACTCAGTCTCAAGAGCTGCAGCACACTGACATGGCTGGAGGTGAAGGACAAGTTCGCCGATACGAGCGAGGCGGCAGAGTACTGGCAGTCACGCACGATCGAGCGGCTGGCTCCGCCCTGTCAAGCCGCATGTGCGGCCCTGGAACATGCCATTCTGGAGTTCCAGGACGACCTGGCCCGAGGCACGACCGACTACCATGTCGCTCTGGCACAGACTCTCGATCAGGCAGAACACGACTGTCCGGATCTGGCCCCACGCATGGACGACCTCGTTGCCGATGTGGCAGCGACGTTCCCGCAGTTCACGGAGATCACCCGGATTACAGCGACAGTACCGGTATCGCTGGCTCTTGACGCGGCCTTCGAGTTGAGCCCCCTCGTCCTGGCCGGCAAGCTGGGCAGCACGGGTGCACAGAGCCTGACGGGCTCTTGGTTGCCCCTCGCCGATGGTCCTTTCCCGCTGTTCGATGTGGCCTGGGGAGCACTGGCACTCACGCTTGCAGCCCGTGATGTCGCGGCCTGGAATCGTGCCCGGGGCCCCAAACGCGAAGAACTCCGGAACGCGTTGAATCGCGCCGTCGAGACCTTCCGGCAACGGGCTCTCGGGGAAGTGGAGACGCGTCGATCACAGATACTGAAGGTCCACCAGGCCACGCGGATGAAGCAGGCCCGGAAGATCCTCGAAGGACTCGGTGTGCCCGAACAGTCTTGGCCCCCGGGCTGCCGAGGGGGACAAGGCTGAGAGCCGCAGAAACGTTGAGACCAGCTCGTCGAAGGGGCGCACTGCAGCCCCGCAACAAGGGATCCTCATGATGAAGACACTAACGGTAGTCCATTTCCTGGCCGGCGTGCTCGTAGTCCTGGTGGCCACGACTCTTGCGCGGCCTCAAGCAACACTGATCCGCCCGATCACAAAGGCGTTGCTGCGCTACACCGACGAAGCCATTGAAGCGGCTGCTCGACTCAGCGGCCGACATCTTGATGATGCATCCCGAGTGGCTCTACGAAGAACCGTATCGACTGCAACCAGAAGGCATGGCGATGATGTCTTGCTCGCTATGCGACACGGAGGAATCGAGCTTGCCGAGGCTGCGGCCAAACACGGTGACGACGTGTGGAAATGGAGCAGCCGTGTTCCGGGAGTTGCTCGGTCCCTTGCGCTTCACGCGGACGACCTCGTGCCGATGACGCGTCGACTGGGGAACAACGTTCTACGCCTGGAGGCCAAAGCTCCCGGACTGCCGAGGATGCTGGCAACACGCTACAGCGATGACATCGCCTCTTCGTTTGTACGCAGCGTCCGGCCCAACGACGCCACCAGAACGGCGGGGTTCCTGGCCAAGGCAGATGGACCGGCGACTCAACGCCTGCTCATGAAGCGTTACCGAGAAACCGACGGCAAGATCCTCAGGTGGCTGGACTGGAAGACGATCATGTCGTTCGGCTTGACAGCCGCTGTCATCACCAGTGCACATGAGGTCAGTGACGGCGTTCAGGAGGGGATGAAGACCGTGGCCCGGACATCACCTGAGACCTTCGGTCGAACCCTGACTGACATGGTCGCCCCCGTGAGCAAACCGTTGGGCTGGTTGGGGCGGGGGGCTGTCGTATGCCTGGTCTTGGCCCTCGTTCTAGGCCTGCGTCTGCCCAGCCGGGCAATCCGAGAGATGGGGCGGATACAGGCTGGATGGCGGAAGGGGAAGACGCCCGAAGCCGATACGCCTGACAACAGTGGGACTGTGCCGAATCGATCAGGACTGCCGGAGGAACCCGGCCCCGTCCAAGATCCTCATCTCGATCCCTCCGGTTCAGGGGTAAGCAACCCCTGAGCCTATCAAGGCCAGCTATCGCTATCCCAGCAACTGCGCGACGTGCAGGATCTGTTGGGAGAGACCGGAGCTCTCCGTAGGCTTCAAACGGCGCTGACGATAGGAGGAATCTGACAATGGCTGATTACTTCTGGGGCCGAATCCAGATTGGCGGGGACCTGCGGCGGCAGGACGTGCCGCAACTGTGCGAGGCATTCGGTGCAAAGGATGAGCCCGATCTCCACCGGTACGTGGAGGGCGGTCTTCTCACAGGCACCAACGCCGAGGCGTCCTATGGCCGGTTCGAGGGACTTGAGTGGGCGTGCCGGGAAATCGGTTTGCCCTATGCCCGGCAGTCGGACGGCAAGTACACATACTCGCCAGAGATCGTGCTGTGGCAGCCCGGCATGGGGGACCCATGCCACGTGTTGACAGATCACGATGGCAACATGCAGGTCAGCATGGACACTGTTCGAGCCATCCGGGATGCCCTGGTGGCGAATATCATTCGCCAAGCCTGCGACCTGGTCGACCGTGCCGTGGTCGATGTGCCATCCCTGCCACCGTTCAGGATCATCGAGGGATCTTGAGGCAGAGACAGGCCTCCCAGCACGTAATGCGTGGGATGCGGCCCCCGAGTTTTGTCCCCCTTTACCTTCCAGGAGAAGAACACAGTGACAACGACACACACCAGCAACGGCAAGTCCGTTTGGGAGTATTCCCTCAACCGACGCAAGGTACTCGAGATCCGGGAAGGCGAGAAGGCCAAGTGTCCCGAGGACATTGCCCGGTTCCTTCGCGCACTCGGCGTTCAGAATGAAGAGCAGGAGCGCTTCCTCACCATCGTCCTGGATGCGAAGAACAACATCAAGGGCTTCGTCACAGTGACAGTTGGGCTTGTTGACAGAGCTCCCGTGGCCGCTCGTGAAGTCTTCCGGGCAGCAATTCTGCAGGGGGCATCGAAGGTCGTTCTGGCGCATCAACACCCGACTGGCGACCCTACACCGTCCGCCCAAGACATCGCCTGCACGCGAGAGTTGGTCGCCGCCGGTAAGATCGTCGGCATCGAGGTGATGGACCATGTAATCCTCGGCCTACCAAGCCCAACCCGGTCCCGGGACTACATCAGTTTCCGCGAAGAGAACCTGCTCTGAATCGACCGCCGGCCGCGACACCCATGGAACACGACCAGCGACATACGGAAGGGACACGAAACATGCCAAGCCAAGAAGAGAATGAACAACTGCTCGAAACGCTCAGCCGGGAAGGTGTGCTGATCAATATATCGGTCCGCTACTGGCGGGCAGCGAAGAAACTCACCCCCGAGGATCTCGGGCTCGACCAGCAGGCAATCGCCAGTGATCTCATCAGCCTCGGACACAAGAAGCTCCTGAAGAAGGATGCCCTGCGCCCGTTCTCTCTCATCGAGAGCCGTGCTCACGCCCTTATCGAAGCCAACACGTTCCCGTTCCTTGGTGGGCTGGGACACTTCCTGCCCAATGCGAAGCTTGAGGAAGTGACCGCCAGACTGGATGGACTCGAACAGGAGTTCACAGAAGCCCGGGACACCTTTGTCTCGAACTATGCTGATGTCCGGGAAGAAGCCTTGCGGGAATGGGGCAATGTGGCTGCCTCTCTGGAAGGTGATCCCGAGCGACTCCTGGGCACCATCCATGCCTCATTTCCACGACGCGATCAGGTGTATGACCGATTCAGGTTCAGCACCTATCTATTCCAGGTTGTGGCTCCGCAGCAGCTCTCTTTGGAGCTCGTTACGGCCGGAGATCAGTTGGCCGTGTCCCAGGCTCGGGAGCGCGCCGCTGCGAGGGCTGCTGAACGAATCCGTGCGGGGGCGGAAGGGTTCATCACCGACTGTGTGGCATCCCTGCGACAGCAGACTGCCCAACTGTGTGACGAGATGCTCAAGAGCATGCAGAGCGGCACATCCGGCGTCCACCAGCGCACCCTCAATCGCCTGGTCCGGTTCATTGACCAGTTCAAGAGTATGAACTTCACCGGCGATCGGCAAATGGAGGAACAGCTGGATCAGGTCCGCAGGGAGTTCCTGAGTCGGAGTGCAGAAGAGTATCGCGACGACGCCTTTGCCCGGGAGCGCCTGCAAAGCGGACTTCAGGACTTGGCTAAGACGGCCACGGACCTCGCGCACCAGGACTCACGCGATCTTGTCGGGCAATTCGGGAAGATGGGACAGCGCCGCTTCCACCTTGCGGCATAGCAGTGGCAAAGGTGCGCCTCACAGGGAACTGGCAGCACAGGAAGGAGAAGGACAGTGAGTCATTTTACCGAAATCCGGACACAGGTCCGGGACATCGAAGCGTTGCGTGATGCCTGCGCCGAGATGGGCATTGAGCTCTTGAATAATGCGGTGGCCCGAGGGTATGGAAGCAATCGCCTCGAGCGTGAACATGTGATCCGTCTGCGCGGTCCCTATGACATCGCTCTGAACAGAAATGGTGACGGACACTTCACCCTGACTACCGACTGGTGGAACGGGCACGTGGAAAAGGAAGTGGGCAAGGACTTCGGTCGGCTCCTGCAGATGTATGGGGTGCACAAGGCCACCCGAGAAGCTCGGCGCCGTGGACATGCCGTCAGGCGCAAGCAGCTCAAGGACGGCTCCATCCGTCTCAGCATAGGAGCCGCATGATATGAAGCGCAGGAGCATCGAACTCACGGTTGAGCCTAACGGCCAGATCAACATCGAGGCTGTTGGGTTCTCCGGGCCGGACTGCGAGAAGGCGACTGCCTTCCTCGAACAGGTCCTGGGAAAGACCACTGACAAGCGGCACACACCCGACTACCACCGTCGGGCGCGTGTCCAGCAACGGCAAAGGCTGGGATCATGACCACTCCCATCGCCACGATCCGATTCGACCAAGCAGGTCAGGGACACTGCCTCTACACAGAGGAAGTGAACCTGGCCACCATCGGTCAACTTGAGGTCCATCGTGCAACACGCGTCGAGTTCGACAACTCCCGCCAACTCTGGCAGGTGAAGGACCTCGACGGCTCTCTCCTCTACTGCTCACCCTCTCGTGTGACTTGTCTTGATTGGGAACGTGAGTTCCTCAGCCACAGATAAGACGGGGTCTCCCCCGATACCAAACCAGGGAAAGGAAACCCTCCCATGCGCACTGCGCTCATGAACTACATCCGAGCGGGTTACTCAGGCATCTATGTGATATCCAGCGAGGAGACCCGTTTTGAGGCCGAGGCCAAGTCCGTTGCCGAAGAGCTTGGGTATGCCCTGTTGGCCTGGTCCGCGACCGACGGGCTGATCAACACAGCTGACGGCAGTGCCCGTGACTGCCGGGATCCGCTGGACATGCTCCAGGTCATCGACGAGTTACCTGAGAGCAGCATTGTCCTGTTGCGGGACTTCCATCTGTTCCTTGAAGATCCTGATCCGTTTCTCCTCCGGCTTATGCGTGATGCGTTGCGTGTGGGTAAGACAGCCGGGCTCGTCCTGATTGTGTGCGGGTGCAGGCTCGTCCTGCCTCCTGAGATCGAACACGACATGGTCACGGTTGAGTTCTCACTACCGGACAGTGAGGCGCTGGGCGTGATCCTTGATGGGATCGCCGAATCCGCGGAACAGGAGAAACCCACCGGCGACCTCCGTGGACAGTTGCTCGATGCGGCTTCAGGCCTGTCATCGGTCGAAGCTGAGGACGCTTTTGCGCTGTCCGTGGTCGAGGCGGGGGCACTGTCAGTTACGGTCGTCGCCCGTGAGAAAGCCAGGGCAGTCAAGAGGAACGGGTTGCTTGAGATCTGCCCGGCTCCGGGATCACTGGAGGACATTGGCGGACTTGACCTCCTGAAAGGGTGGCTCAATCAACGTCACAGTGCCTTCGGATCGGCTGCAGCTGAGTATGGGCTCCCCAGCCCAAAGGGACTGATGATCATCGGGATCCCGGGTACCGGTAAGTCGTTGACTGCCAAGGCTACGGCGGGGATCTTCCAGCTCCCGTTACTCAAGCTTGATGCGGGTCGCATCTACGGCAGCTTGGTCGGACAGAGTGAATCCAACCTGCGTTCGGCCATACAGACGGTCGAAGCGATCGCCCCGTGCGTGCTCTACATCGACGAAATCGAGAAGGCATTCAGCGGCTCGAAGAGCTCGGGCTCCGCGGACGGTGGGACAGCCAGCCGGGTGTTCGGAACGTTTCTGTCCTGGATGCAGGACAAGACCGCACCGGTGTTCGTGGTGGCCACGGCGAACGATGTCAGTCAGCTTCCCCCGGAACTGCTTCGCAAGGGCCGCTTTGACGAGATTTTCTTTGTGGATCTGCCGGACGTAGACGAACGGAGTGCCATCTGGGGAATCCAGGTTCGCAAGTACGGCCGGGATCCTGAAGAGCTGAACACCGAGTCCCTTGTGAACGGCAGCGACGGCTTCACCGGTAGCGAGATCGAACAGGCCTTCGTGGATGCCTTGTACACCGCCTTCGCAGGCGGGCGGGAGCCCACGGACGAGGATGTGACTCAGGCTCTGGCGTCCACTGTGCCCCTCAGTCGACTCATGGCCGATCAGTTGGACGGCCTCCGACAGTGGGCTCAGGGCCGGACACGACCTGCCACAACCCGAAGTGCCACTCAACCCAAGCGCCGCCTGCAGTACTGACTCAGTCTCAGGCGCGGCATCCGATCAGAGAAAGGAGAGGCTAACCATGGCAATCTGTCATGCATGCAGACTTGAGATGAGTGATGAAGGCACGACGACTTGTCCAGCGAATGACTGTGTGCGGATCACCGCGCGCAATCACATCCCCACAGTCCGGTACCCGCAAGATGCGGATGGGCGCTGCCCCGACTGTAACGTGGCCCCCGGTGGGCATCACCATCCCGGATGCGACATGGAACGCTGTCCTACCTGTGGCGGGCAACGGATCTCGTGTGGGTGTGGGCGGTAGACGGAGCTTGAGGAAAAACGGGGCATGATTGAGGGGGAGGGACACGCATTCATTGCGGGGTGTCCCTCCCCCTTTTTTTAGCTACGAGTTGAGTTGCCGTGCAGATAGCCTGGCCTTGGCAGGCTCAGTGTCGGTGTGGGGGAACCGAAACAGGCGTGGGAGAACGGGTGACGTCAGTGTGCCAAAGCGGCTGTCGTTCTTTGGGGGCTACTTGACAACACGGAGCGCCTGATGTATTCCTGTCTTGGAAGATTTCCACCACCCACACGCGCCATCGTGCCGCCTGACAACCAGGAGCATCTATCGAACAGACCGCACTAGAATCGACCACAACCAGATAACATGGGATTCCATGCGCTGCTGAGCGCCGGGATCCCAGACTGAAACGAAGCAAACGCTTCTTTCGGTTCCGTCTCCATCAGAAAACGGGCAATTTTCTTGGAGAGAGACACGGACCGGGAGTTGCGCCCCTTGGGGCGTTCTCCTTGTGTTCTCTCTCCGGGCATGCCCGTGCCTCTGGTGGGACGCATGTGGGTGCGCCCCTCTTTCTTGTTGGGGACGATCCACTGCTGGAACCGGAGAGGGCCAGCGGGTAGCGGGATGGAAGAAGGACGACAACAGATTGCCGCCGTGGCGGCGGATCGGGAGTCTTTGTGTGCCTTCGGTCAGGCCGTGGTGATCAAGCCTTGGCGCCAATCGCCGTGCCAGTCTGTTGTTCTCGGGAGGACAAGCACTCGGACCGACATTGGGCGGGTCAAGCCGCTAGTTCTCTTGTGCCGGATTGGGATCCTAGGTCGCCGGGCGGCGTGGGCTGTGACGATTCACATGGATGAGGAGCAAACTTACGATGTTCAAGCTTCTGTTCTCGGGTTGGACCGTGTTCTTGCCGATTCTTGCTACTTTGGCGTTGTTGCTGCGAGGACAATACCTCGGTGGCCGGCGTAGTCGTCAACAAGGCAGGTCGGTCGCGCTCAGGATCCGCGACGCACGATTCTGTCGGCGTCTGGTACCGGGGCTACCCCTGCTTGGGTTGCTAGGCACGGTATGGGGACTGATTGACACACTGCAATTCATGGGAACCAGTGGGAAACAGATGGCTCAGGGAATGCCGGCGATCGTTGCGCGCTTTGCTCCGGCTCTCAGTTCAACGCTGTGGGGGATCATCGGTGCTCTGATCTGCATGGTCTTCTTCGAATCGCTCATACACAACCTGGAGGGCAGTCCAAATGAGTGAGAACGAAGAGGCCTTGAGTGTCAGTGATGCGCTGCTGCCGCTGCTGGACGTCTCTATTCTGCTGTTAGGGCTGTTCATGATCTTGCTTTCTACGCAGGCTTCGCAGAGCCAACAGGAAGCCGCTGAGACCGACGGCGGGCAGTCCAAGGCCCCGGCGGAAGTCCTGCTCCTGACCATTCGTTCCCATGGGAATCTGACCATCACGTCGGGCGGAGTAGAGGCCCGGGAGGTCACGCTGGAGACTCTGTCCAAGACGCTGTCCGGGAGTCAGGCCGATGGTGACATGATTGTGCTTGTGCAGATCGAGGACCCATGGCGGAAAAATGTGGACAGCTTGTACCGCGAATGCTTGAAGATCCTCCGGAGCCAGGGGATTGGATTCTCCCGCGTCTTCAAGTAACTCAGGTGGACCGTGATGAATGACATTGTGAGCAGCTTGGACCCAGCCCTCTACGTGAGATGGATCTTCTGGACCGGGCTGCTGTTATCTCTGCTCTGGTTGCTCTGTCGCACTGGCCGCCGTTTCAGCTCGTGGCTCAGACGCAGGATTCACGACGTTGTCATTGTGGTCCTTCTTGTTGCATTGATGATCGCCATGCTAGTCGACCTGCGTGGATGCAACGGCGAAGGCGGCTGGGGTGACGGGCGCTCTGGAAAGACGGCGTCAGATTCGGGTGGAGCAACTGAAGGGCCTAGCCCTTCGAAGGGGGCTGTGAACACACCGTTGCGCGTGAAAGTGGGCCGGCATGGAGGCAAGATCGAGATGTGTCTCACCGGCGTGGGAGGGACACGTACCGCCACGTGCGCATCGCAGGACGTTGCGACTGTGCTGGAGACCCTTCTCGAGCGAGAGCAATCACCTGCGCGTGAACGACAGGATGTGTCTCTGGTATGCGACAGGAATGTGCCTGGCCTAGCTCGGATGATGATCATTGACATTCTGCGGGGGCGCGGCGCGAGCGTGAAGGAGGAGATCCCCAATGGCTGACATGAAGCGGATGCCCAAAACGGTATACGGCACGGCCCAGCCCTTTCGCGTCGTCTTGCTTGGGGGACCGGCCTCCGGAAAGACCACGCTCTTGACTGCATTGTGGATGGTCGCCGACCACGAAGCGTTCCCCGACGAGGCCAATTCGGAGTTCGCGCACCACCGGGATTGTCTGAACGGCATTGGTTGCGACCAAGAGGCAATCAGAGCAACCGGCATGACACCGTCGCTACCATCGGCGTTGCCGTTCCACATCCGTCACGAAGAACGCGAGATGGTCGTCGAAACGTTCGATTACGCCGGCGAGAAGTCGCTGTCGTTCTTCGCCGATACCGAAGACGATTTCAAAGCCAGACTTGCGGATGCCGACGCCGTGCTGCTGCTGGTGGATAGCTATGCGCTGTGTCGTGTAACCAGCTGGCAGGCGTGGGTCAATGAGTCACAAGTCGACTTTCTGTTCAGATGGCTGCGCGACGTGTTGTCGGACCGTCATGACGGAGGCCTGCCATTTGGGGTAGTGTGCACGCGTTCGGATCTCACGGCACCCGACCTGTTGGGGGAGAGATCCGCCCAAATGCGCGAGTCGCTGTCGGACTGCGGCCTGAGTGCGGATGTGACACATTTGACAGCGTTTGGCCGTCACCAGGCGGAAGAAACACTGCCTGACTTGGACGAGGATGCGCTGCCGTCCGGGTTTCTCATGCCCGCTGATCGAGTCGAGGGCTGTCCTGCGTTCGTCGAGTTGCTTGCCCGGATGCAGGAGCGGCATCGGCGTACGTTGCGACGAGACCATGTGCGGGGGGCCTTGGGCCTGGGAACAGTGTTGGTTCTGACAGCTCTGGCGCTTGGTTGGGCGTCCGGACTGCTGTTAGAAAGAGCGGCCAACCCCGACAAGCCGATCAAGAAACTCGAGACTGTCAAGGACCCAACAGATCCCTCCGAGTTGGAAAGCAAGTTCCCTGAGTTGGGGAACGTCAAGGATGTACTTACGCTGCCTAAGCTCAACGACCACTTCACAGAGGAGTATGCAGGGAACCCCGAAGCACTGGCCAAGTGGCGGAAGGCGTATTGGCGGACGCTGCGCGAAAGTGTCACGCGCAAGATCCCGTCGCTGAGGTTCGACACGCAGGAGGCCCGGTGGAAGGATCGGGCCACGGTCGAGTTCGTCGAGCATTGCGAAGAGCAATTCCGACTGGCTGGCTTCCATGAGGAGGTGGAGTTGTTGCGCAGTGCACGACTCGAGGTCTTGCGGCAGGCTTCGAGCCCGGAACTGGAGCTCAAAGAGGCCCAGAATCTCGTCCGGGAGTTTCGTCAATGGGGAGCGCGCCCCCCAGACAAACTCGTCAAAATAGTCAGAGATCTCGCCGAACAGAAGTTCCGCGACGAACTGCGAGGCAGCCTCCGCGAACCGATTCCTCCCGCAAGATTGTACGGCACCCGGATTCCAGAGCTGGTCCGAGACGCAGAACGGTACGAGGTGGATGACGCCTTTGGTCGGGAACTGCGGGAGCTACGCGACTACTGCAGGCTGCTGTGCGAAACCAAGAAGTTCTCCGTGCGGCTTACGGCCTATAGCCGCAGAGGAGATTTAGCCGAAACGCTGGATATCAGGATAGAGATGACCTGCGGGGGAGAACTGACTTACGTCCCGCCGGACCAAAATGGCAAGGCGCGCTCAGTGGGAGACTTCGAGGGAGACATGCAGTTCAGCGACGAGCATCGACCGGACGTTCCGGGCATCGCGTGGGAGTTCGATCAATCCTATGAAATCCTCATCAGGGACTATGACGGTCCCGACAGAGCGTTTGTCAGCTGGAGCAGCAATTCGCTGTCAGAGTCACTAAAACGGGAAGGTTACGACCTGCGGGGGCTAACGTTCATGGTCTTCCGTGATTGCAGTCGCTATTGGAAGGCAGGCAGGCCCGGCGAATGGTACCGGGGTGACGACTACAGCGACATAGAAAGCCAGCTTGTCTTGACCCTCAGCCCGGAATTGCGGGCCCTGATCAACGTGCCTGAGGTCCTTCTCCGAGCTAACGGTGGGAAGTGAAAAAGGGGACATGACCGATGGATTATTCCGCACTCGGGTTCTGGACAATTGTGGGAGTCTGTGCGCTGGTTGGAGGGCTTGCCGCCTGTGCACTCGCGGGGCCTGCCGGCTTGGGGGCCGGCGGGCTGGTGGCGTCGGTAGCCTATTTCGCCGCAGGCGCTGTCATTGGCGGAGCCCTCGGCCTTGCCGTCGGGAAGTTCGGGTTCAACTTTTCTCCAGGCAGTCAAACGGCGTCGGCAGTCGCCCACGCGGAACTGAGCCCCCAGTTCCGGAAGCTAAAGGTCGAGCTTCACAGTACAGGAGAAGACGCTGAGACACTTTGTTTCACCTTTCCCGACGTTGACGGCTCGTCGAGGCCAGTTACGTCTCTTGCCAAAAACGCTCCGAAAAGCCAGGGGCAAGACCTGGCTGAAGCCGTAGCAGACGTACTCAGATTCGCTGACACGCGTAACCCAGGACGAGTCTTCGATGTCAGTTTCCACGGCGGTGTTACCACTGCGCTCAAGGACGCGATTCTCGAAGAGCTCCGGACGCAAGGTGCCAAGGCAGGAATCGCGGACGAATGACGGCACACGCCATAGTGTATGGTAACGCGGCGGCACCCGACGGCGTGACAGGCTGGCGTGCCATCGCGGTGTCCGGGGGAATGTCCGCCGACATGGTGAGCAGCTACCGGGCTGCGTGCGACCGCTTTGCCCAAGAACGAGAGAAGGATGCGGGAGCTGTGATGCTGTGGGGGGTACAGGACCGTAACGCCACCATGTTGATCTGTACCGAGCGCCGGAAGACTGATGCGTTTGGGCGTCCGAACGGCTGGCTCTTCTACGGGATCGTGTGCCGCAATGATCGTGTGCCGCTACGCGAGCTTGTCCTGGGGTCACGGGCGTACTTCGCAAATCGTGACCAATGGCTTGTAGGCGCCGGAGTGTCCCTGGATAGGGTCGAACTGATGCCGCAACCGCCGGGGGACGTTGACCCCAAGTCGCTCACGGGGGAGTCAGAGTCAGAGCTGCGTGCAATCGCCAGCGCGGTGGCAGACGCACCACCGCCTCGCGTGTCCTTCATTCTCCCTCTGAAGTGCAACGACACGTCGTTCTCAGTCGTCGGTCTGCAGGAAACCAACCGTATCACAGTGAGGCGAAACATGGCACCGTCATCGATGGCCCCTCGCATCCGCACTGTACTGGCTCCGTTTCTGTTTGTAGGGATTCTACTACTCGGAGGGACGGCAGTTTGGTGCTGCAAGCAGAGGATGGAACTGAGACAGGAGCTCAACGGAACTCAGCAGGAGCTCACCCAGCTCCAGGACGATCTCACCACGGCCCGGGACGTTTGTGTCTCTCTGCAGCAGGAGCGGGACCACGCCCGTCAGGAGGCGACCGAGGCCGAGGCCCGGAACCGGAAACTGACGAGAGAGAAGGAAGGCCTCAGAGAAGAGCTGGCTGCGTTGGAGGAGCAGATCCGGCAGGGAGATTCGAACGAGGCCCGGAAGCAGATGATGGAACGACAGAGCAAGGACCTGGAGAAGGCAAAGGAGGATCTGGCCGGCTTTGAAAGGCGCATGGTGAACATCCACCGGCTTTCTTCCTCGTCGGAACCGGAACCGGAGCCGAAGCCCCACTGGACTGGCCGACTGTTGCCGTCAAACAGACCGTGAGGCAGGGAATACCGTTCGTGGACGCGTCTAACCGATTCCAGTTGTGTGTCGGCGGCGGTGCGGTGTTAGACAGACTCCTCACCATTGTTCAGACATGTCCTTACACGTGGAAACAGGAACAAGCACAATGCAAAGAAGTCTCGAGCGTCAGATTGCAGTTCTCTTGCTTACGGTTTTGGGGACCACCCTCGCGGGATGTGACCGCAAGCCCACTGCCTCGACCATGCCTGAGACGCCCCCGAGGCGGCTCCCGCCGCAGTGGATGATAGCCGTCACCCCGGGCAAGATTCTCCTGGGAAGGCGGAGCTCTTTGGCGAGGATGTGGAAGCCACTGCCCCAGCCACGCCTGAGATGCCTCCCGACCCCGTTCCCGCCACAGCGCAAGATTACCGTCAGCAGATTCAGGAGCTGTACAAGAAGGTAAAGGGTTCTGGCGAGGATATGTCAAGTGATGTTGCCGTGTCGGTTCAGCAGCTATATGAGAAGGCGAGAGATTCTGGCGAAGATGTGTCAAGTAGTGTTCGCGACTGGGCTCAGGCCGACGTCAAGAGAATTGGGACGTGGGACTACATGATCGTTCCCATTGAAGCACAGTCCCCCGAGGACGGCCTCCTGGCCAAGCTGAAGGAGCTCGGGGAGCAAAGGTGGGAGTGCTTCTGGGTCGGAAAGACTGCTGGCGGCAACCGTCTCTACATGAAGCGGCCCAGGCGCAGTTACATCCAGATGGCAACCCGGGCAGCCAAGTTCATTCCCGTCCCGAGTGGCAATGAGTAGGCAACGGCTTTCACCTGTCCCTCGCAGAAACTCCATCCGTGCTTCAGAGCCGAGGTCTCCGACCGACTTTGCTCTCCGATCCATGCTCTCTTCTGATCACGATACTAGCACCCCCACGACCAGACAACCAAGAAGAGCACCCCAGCAACCGAGCCGCCACTTACGGACCCGTATGAGTGGTGGTCTGGGAGGGCCCCGGCGCGAGCCGGGGTCCTATCCCGATCTGGATTCCCATCACTGCAGGAATCCGTGCTCACTCAACCAGCGGATGGACTGCGGTGTGTCGCGTGGGCTGCACTCGATCGCCCATGTGGCTTCGGGAGCCTGATCCTGCAACGCCTGACAGACATCGACGAGCGGGATGTCGCCCTCGCCGAGGGCAAGGTGCTCGTCTCGCTCCCCGTGGTTGTCGTGCAGATGAACGTAACCAATCCGCTGGCCCAAGGCCTCAATCCACTTGATGGCGTCCGTCCGCGAATTGCAGTGAGCGTGCCCGATGTCAAGGCAAACGTCCACGTTGTCCTGTCGGATTGCGGCCAGGACGTCGGTGACGAGTTCGGGACCATGCTCAAGCATGTTCTCCAGGTGGAATCGGACCTCTCCGGTCTTCCCCTCGGAGAAGGCCTCCCAGAAATCTGCGAATCTCGGCACCCATGATGCCGGCGGACCCGCTCCTGGGACATATCCATGGTGGAGTACAATGTCAGTGGCACCGATTTCGCACGCCACATCGTAGGCCAGATCGAATCGATGGTGCGCCACCTCTCTCACCATCGCGTCAAAGCTGCCTGCACAGAGGTCCCCGAATGGGCCATGCAAGGCAATCCTGGGAATGCCGGAGACCGCTTCCCGATGCCGCTGTATCTGCGCGGGGTCATCCGCCGCTACCGGGTCGTAGAACGCCTGGATCTCAATTCCCCAGCCGTTGATTCGGCACAGGTCAACTGCACTGTCGACGTCAGCCTCATCGCAGATGTAAAGGTCCGTCATTGTCTCCTCCAGAATCGACTCCCCGGACAGTTCTCCCCGCCCACTTCTCACACCACCGGACCACAAGTCCACAACACGGCGGCTCCCGCCCTGAGTCCCGTCTCGTCTCAAACAGCAATCCTGAGCAGCACTCATCCTCCCACCAGCATCAGCAGCTCTTCATCAGATCACTCAGGGGCTCCCTCGGTTCTTCCTCACGATACCAGCACCCCCGCGTCCATGCAACCAAAGGAAAATTGCCTCGAGGAAGCCCAGAGCCTACGGGAGCTTCGCCCCCGCCGACTCGAAGCTCAGCAGCTTCCTGGAATCGCCCTTGCCTGCTGGCGTGAGTTTCGTTGGCCTGAACTCCCGAGAAATGTAACTATCATCTCGATTCTGGCGCCGTAATCCCCTTGGAGGCAAGTGTCTATTCTGTTTCCAAGGGGTTTCTTTTGCAGGAAACATAGTTACACTAGTCGGCATGATGTAACTATGGAGGTATAGAGATGGCGAGCATCACACATCACCGCAACAAGAAGACGGGAGCAGTCTACGTCTACTCGGTGGAGAGCTACTGGGACAAGGAGAAGAAGGCTCCGAGGAACAGGCAGACCTGCCTGGGCAGACTCGATCCCGAGACGGGGGAAGTAATCCCGTCAAAGCGGAAGCGCAAGATCGCCGAACGAGCCGCTGTGGCTCCTGGAGTCACTGTCACCTCGCGGGTGGCAGGGCCTTCCCTTGTTCTTGACGTTCTCACCCGATCCTGTGGAATCGGCAAGCTTCTGAAGACGTGTTTCCCCGACGACTACGACCTCATCCTGAGCCTGGTCCACTACATCGTGCACAAGGGCGGGGCCCTGTCCAGAGCGGAGCCCTGGAGCGGCTCCTGCCTGCATCCCTTCGGCGACGTGATCGCCAGCCAACGCGTCAGCGAACTACTGCGGAGACTCTCGGCGGATGACCGGCAGCGCTTTCTGTCGCTGTGGCTCGACCATGTCCAGGAAGACGACTGGCTGTGCTACGACATCACGTCGGTGTCGTCCTACTCACGCCACAACGAGTATACCCACTTCGGCTACAACCGCGACGGGGACTCGCTCGAACAGGTGAATCTGGCCATGCTCTTCGGACAGAAGAGCGGTCTGCCCGCACACTATCGGCGTCTACCCGGCAACATCAGCGACGTGTCCACGTTGAGAACGACGGTGAAGTCGCTTGACTTCCTCGGTGCCGGCAAACTCCACTTTGTTCTGGACCGGGGCTTCTACAGCGTCGCGAACATCGATGAGCTGTTCAGACACCGCCACAAGTTCACGATCGCTCTTCCCGCGGGGCGCAGTGGGTCGAGGCCATCCTCGACAGGCACTGCGACAGCATCGCATCGCCGGCGAACTACCGGGTGGTCGGGGAGGACGAGGCACTGTACGTCGCCACCGAGTTCCACAGGTGGGGGAAGAACAACCACCGCAGCTGGCTGCACGTCTTCTACAACGCCGAGCGCGGTGCAAATGCCTTCGACCGCTTCACCCGCGAGCTTATCGGCTACAGGGACGAACTGCTGTCCGGGAAACCGGTCGAGGACCATGAGGAGTCCTACCAACGCTACCTGGTCGTCCGGGATACTCCCAAACGTGGACTGAAAGTGGACTTCAACGAGGAGGAGATCCGGAAACGCAGGAAGAGGCACAGCGGCTTCTTCTGCATCCTGTCGAACAAGGTCAAGACTCCCGAGGAAGCCCTCGAGATCTACCGCAGGAAGGATGTCGTGGAGAACTGCTTCGACGACCTGAAGAACCATTTGGACATGAAGCGCCTGCGCGTCCACAGTGCTTCCGCCATGGACGGCAGGCTGTTCCTGCAGTTCCTCGCGTTGGTCTACGTCAGTGCGATACGCGCCGTCACACAGGCGGACGAGAAGCTCAGGTACATGACCGTCAGGGAAGTGATGGAGGAGATGGAAACGCTGGCCAGAATCAAGTACTCCAGCCGTTACGGACAGGTCTTCACCGAGACCACACCGATCCAGCGACAGATCATGGATGCTTTCGCCATCGAGCTACCAGCATAGTTACACTTCCGGGAATCCAGGTCGTTGGGGGAGTGGCCAATCCGCGGAAAGCCCGATGCCAAGTTCAAACTCCAGCTGGCCTTTCTCGAGGGGCGCAAGCATCTGTCCGTTGTTGAACTCAGGCAAGTGGCATAGGCCCACTTCTGTTCCCTCCTTGACTCCCTTGCTGCAGGATATCCACGCCTTGCAGCGCTCGCGATAACGGTTTGAGGCATTGTACACGGCGTGTATGGGCCCGTTGCGGCGTATGTCCGGCGCAGACCTCTGAGTCCACCAAACCCTCTCGGTCGTGTTTCAGTTGAGAAATGGCTATCTTCTACCAGCGCCGGAACTCGCTGGACCAGCACAGGAGGGACAGGCTGACGGGCGGGCTCAAGGAACTCATTCTGAAGGGTGCGCACGGCATCTCTAATGGCTCGGCGTTGCTCTTTCGCGAACTGCCTCTCGCCAAGGTCACGCAGCTCCACCGCTAATACAGAATCTTGCGGAGAGCGCTGGTATTGCTGCGCGGATAGCGTGCCCTGAAATAATGGCGTGCCTCCGCCGGCGTGCTCGCCTGACAGGTGTCTTTGGCTGGCGGCAGGTCGATGCGAACCTGATACGTCTCGTCGACACGTCCGCTTGTCAGGCGCATGAAGCTGGTGAAACGACTGTCGGGATAGCGTTCAAGGAAGACCCGGCGGGCGTCACTCGACGACTTGGCCGCCACCGTATCGACAACCGTGCGATGGTCTGCCGTGTTGAGTGTTGCCCTGAACACAGTGGTTTCAAGGACGTCCTTTACGGGGTAAACCGTGACGATGCGTGCGTCGGGGAAACGGTTTGTCAGTAGCCGGTACGCCTCGGCTTTGTCGCGGGCTTCGCAGCGTTCGTGTCGAACGGTCCCCTTCAGAACCACTGTGTACTCGTTCGGTCGATTGTTGCCATAGGACGAGATGGCGCGTATCTCACCCTCCAGGAAGCGGGCCAAGAGTATCTTGCGTGCGACGGCGGGACTCGTCGTCCAGCACGTGTCAATCACGGTTCGGGAGTCGCTGGTGTTGATCGTTCCTTGGTATTCCCTGTAGACGCCGATGTCGCTGATAGCAGCAGCGCCGCTGACAGTGCCGGTTGGGTAGCGTCCGCGCAAGACCTCGGTCGCTTCGGCCGCCGTCCGCGCAAACGTTGCGTCCATGATGCGTTCCTTGCCTTTGATCGGGTTCTGTCAAAAGTCCTTGAGACAGAACCGTGCTTGATCTTCCTGCTATTCAGTTCGGTTCTGTCCAGACAAACCTGTTTCCCTGTTTTCTTGACTACTTGAGCTGTTGAGGGAAGAGTGCGGACC
>Ga0209045_1001603_pt1 | contig 19582 bp, 19 predicted proteins | sample SaaInlLV_10m_DNA_4_FD_184664 | JGI IMG/M metagenome (GOLD analysis project Ga0209045, IMG submission 184664) | Marine microbial communities from expanding oxygen minimum zones in the Saanich Inlet - Saanich Inlet SI072_LV_200m_DNA (SPAdes) (version 2) | ecosystem: Environmental > Aquatic >...
TTTTTTTTTTTTTTTTTTTTTACAAATCGTAATTAACTCCGTCTTCTGTGATGATACCTTCTGCAAAAATAGGTTCACCAAGATGTTTCATTTTTTCACGACTAGATTTAGCTTCAAAATATTCATTTAAAAAAATACCTTGATCAAATTTTCCATCTTTTACTTCTTGATAAGTTATGTTTGCAACACCTTTATGCAAGCCTTCATTATAAGGGTAAAGTAAAGTTTTAACTTCATCTCGCCCTTGAATTGTAACCCATATTACTGGAACAGAATTACAATATGCTCTGTCTTGAAGCATATTTAGACTCATAACTCCGCTATGATATAACTCAATAATAGTTCCGTCAATAGATTGAGGTTCACTTCTAACAAGACCTATTTTTTCTTCAACAATTTTTTCTTTTTCTCCCCCTAATTTATTAACTTCTTCTTTTGGTTTTTGAGATGGTTCTATTGTTCCATTGAGTCTTGTAATTGTAGTTGTTTCATTAGGATCAACTTCTATTTTTTCGTTTTTTAATTCATTTTTATTCGAATCAGATTTAGTTTCTTTTTGAATATACTCAATTTTGCCTATTTGAATAATTCCATCTGCATGAATAACATGTTTAGCTCGTTGAGAATTAGCTTGTCTAGTAGAATATTTTTGTAAAAAATCTAATTGTTGAAAACTTCCTCCATTTACAGGATTGTAAGTTAATTTAATATATCCTTTATGAAATCCTCCTGTATTTGGATAAATGAGTTTAAGTTTTTCTCCAGTTTCTGTATTTTTTGCAAAAATCCAAATAATTGGATGAGGACAATCATAACCTCTATTACGATCTTTATTCCAATATCTAAAATGACTTGGTTGAATATCTTCAATTTTCGCATTTATTGTGATTGGTTCATCTAATCGTAATCTATCGTCGTGATAACTTTGATTATTAATTTTAGTATTGTTAGTTGATCCAGTTACAAGATATGTTAACTTATCAATTTTTTCTTCAAGTCTGTTGAATTTTTCATTAGTTGAATCTATCTTGTTATCAAGAGTTTGGACATCTCTTTTTATCCAGTCTATACTTCGTTCATTTGCTCCTGCTTTAATTAGACTTTCATTATTAGAATCTGTGTTGGTTGTTGATTTTTTTTCGTCCCATTGTTTTCTTTCTTTTTCTAGTTCTATTTTTTCTTTTAATTCTGCTAACTCTTTTGTTTCTTGAGCAATTTCTTCATCACTTTTAAAACTATTTTTGATTTTCTGACAACCAGAATTAAATGTGAGTCCAAGCGCAGCTAACGAAATTAATGCAAATTTTGAGATTTTGTATTTATTCATTTTATCTACCTTTTCATTGATTTGATTATTTTATATTTTTTCATTATATATTATGTTTTTTTATTTTTTGTTTTAAAACATTACTGCGGCAGTTTGTAAAATTCTATGAATTTTACATTTCGAAAAACACCTTGCATACCTTGCAAATTGAAAATTTGCGAGGTCTTACAAATGCTTTGTATTTGAAAGCAATCAGGTGTTTTTCTGCCATAAATCAGTAACTCACATTCGTTTGTTGCTGACATAATCAAAGTAAACTTTGAATTTATTGAACACGTTGTGTCCAACTAATTTGCCAAGGCAGTAATGTTTTTTTTTTTTGTTTAACTAAAATTCATAACTAACTCCATTCTCGACGATGATTCCTGTAGCTTTAGTAACAGTTCCATATCTTCTACTTTTTTTATTTTTATTACATTGACCGACCTTATTAATTAATTTTACAGGAGCAACATATTTTTTAATAAAATCAAGCTGATCAAATTCTCCAGTTTCTAAAGGTTCATATTTAATTTTTGCAGATCCGAGTCTTAACCCTGCAGTGTTAGGATACATAAATTGGTGATACTCTTGATTGTTATCTCTTAGCGTAACCCAAATAATGGGATGATTACAACAATAACCTTTTTGAGTAGTCATGTAATAACTAATATGGCTAGGATACACTTGAGTGATGGTTCCTTCTGTTGTAAGAATGCCTTCTAATTTTGATTTATCTTTTTGTTGTTTGGGAGGCGATATTAATTTTTTCTTAGAAGATTTTTCTTGTGCATTTTCTCCAACTGAGTTTTCTGCTGATGAATCTGGAGTTTGTTTTTGTTTTTCTTGAGCTTCTTGATTTTGATTTACTTCTTCTTGTTTCTTAGGAGTTTCATCTATTGTAAGCTTGGCTTTACATCCTGAAAATGCAAGTCCCCCTATCATTGTTAATGTTAAAAGTTTAGTTAAGTTATTCATTTTGTTTTCACCTTATTATAATTCATAATCAATATTTTTTACAATGCCTTCAAACGATCCTAAATTTCCATTTCTAATAGATGTTTGAGATAGTTCTCCTCGATCTCTTTTTTTATCAAGATAAGCTGCAATAGGTTCTTTTTCTGATGCAGGTATAACAAAAGATAATAATGCATATTTTGGAGCAGTATTTGGAACTATATCATAATAAAAATGAGTTATTCCTAATGGTAATTTATCTGTATGATCTTCAATGAGTTGCTTAAGAGTTGGTTTTTTATAGGGGAGTTTTTCAAAAGTAATTCTTGCAACGCCTTTTGTTAGATTTGAACAAGCAGTACAAACAAATCTGTAATTATCAGATCTGTCTTTGATATTAACAATGTTCAATGTAGTGTACCCTTTAGACAAATGATGCTTGTTAGGCATAGTAGCATAAGGAACCGGAAAATCTTGTACGCTCACTATAGTTGCAGTAATTGTACTGAGTTTTACTTCGTCTTTTTCTGTTACTACCGAGCCCAGCGTAGTAACAGCAGCGACGCTATCGAGAAGCTTTTTAGAAAGAGTTTCGATAACGTTGATCTCATTTTCAGTACTAGACTGAGTCAGATCCACGGATGGTTCTTCCTCTGCCTTGTCTGTACAAGATATTCCGAATAACAATGAAGCTAATAAAAAACCATGTACTAAAGCACTAGGTTTTTTAAAGTTCAAAATAGTTGATTGATCAGACTTAAAAGTCTGGGTATCAAATCTATTTCGAACCAATGCAGACATTGCAATTCTTGTTCCGGTTCTTTTGGTGATGTCCATTTTATAGACCATGATATTTTTTTGTTTCTTTGTTTTTTTTATTTTGATTTTTTTTATTTTTTGATTATTATTTATTTGTTTTTTTTGTTTCTTCTTTTTGTTATTGAATTTTTGTTTTTCGTTTTACAAATCATAACTTATTTTCTCAACAATGCCTTCTGCTTCAATTGTTTTATCCTCGATAGGAGTTTTATCGATTTGTTGTAATTTTAGCAAATCACTTAATGTAACTCCTTTAGGTTTTAATTGTCGATAAATAACATTTGCTTGACCGTGGGCAACGTAATTACAATCAACACAAACAAATAAACTTGATTCTCCTCTATCTTCTGTTTGAATGTAAGTAACTGAAAACATATCTTCTATACATTGACTAGTTGGAGATAATTTTTCTGACCAGTTTTCACTTAGAGGAAGTTCACTGTGAGCATAATCTATGGTTTGAACAGTTGTAATCTTGGTTGATAAATTAATTACTTGAGGACTGGTACATAGTTTTTCATATAATTCTAATTTAGTTTTATTCATTAACTCTTTTTGTTCTTGTTTAATTAATTCAGAATCTCGAGTCAGCAATTCAATTTCATTTTGAAGTTTAACTCGTTTTTCAGCTTCTCTGTTAGCTACAAAATAGGTCATAATACTAACAAATCCAGCTATAATTAAAGCACCACCTATACCAATTCCAATTATTGTTTTATCAGTCATCTTAGATGATATCCTCTCCAAGATTTATTCAATTTTTTTTCTAATTTAATTCTTGATTCAATAAGTTCATCTAAAACAATTCCTAGTTCTTGATTTGTGCTACTAATTATTCCTGCTCCTTGAATTATTGGATCTTGAACAGGAGTTCCTTCGATGCGCATGATTGAAAACAATTCACTTAACTTTATTGATTCTTGTTCTAAGAGATAATAGTACATATTTGTAGGGCCCTTAGGTACAAAATCACTTGTAGGATAAATAAAAACAGATTTTCCTTTTTCTGTTGCTACCTGGACATAAGCTATTGTATAAATTGAATCAGCACAATTCGAATCTTTTGATTTGTAAGGAAAACTTTTATGTTTTACATCAAGCACATAAGTCAAATCTGAATCTCCCATCACATATTTTTTGTCTCCAAAAAGTTTTTTTTCGAGTTTTTCTTTTTTCTCTGTAATTTCTGAATATTGTTCTTCAAAAGATTTTTCTTCAGTTTGATTTCCTTCTTTTATGGCTTTTAATTCATCATTGAGTTCTTGAGTTTTTAAAGATTGATGGCATGTAATTCCCATAGTTCCTCCAATACTAAGAGCACCGGTAATTAATACAATTGACATTGAAACTTTTATTGCGTCTACCATTATTAATACCTATAAATCATAACTTATTTTCTCGACAATGCCTTTTGCATTGAGAGTTGTATCTGCATTGTGTTTGTATTCTTGTCCTTTTTTTAGTTTAATTAAATCATCTACTCTGATTTTTTTATTTTTTATTTTTTTATATTTAATATTTGCACTACCTTTTTTTACAAAGTCTGCGCTTGTATGAATAAAAACATAATCTCCTGTAGGATCATTTGTTCCAATTAATAATATAGGAAAATCTCCTGTTTCATCACTGTTTTTTTGGTTATATGTAAAATTTCTATATTGAGTATCTTTAATATTTACAGTAATGTTTTGAACTCCAATTTCTTTGTCAACTAAATTTTCAATTTTTTGTTGCTCTCCAATTAATCTTTGTTCTTCTTTTTTATCATCGTCTTTTTTTTGAACTTCTTTTTGTTGCATTATTTGTTCATTTTCTTTACTTTTTTGACTATCCTGGTGGAATGCGATACCTAGCAAAGTACCTGTGCCTCCTAATATTACAGTTAATCCAATGCATAAAAACCATTCAGGTCCTTCCCAATCTCTTATTCCCATTTTTGAATTTCCTCATAAATCATAACTTATTTTTTCGACAATACCTTTTGCGTTTATTACATCGTTATTGTCATAACTGCATTCTTGTCCTTTTAATAATTTAATTAAGTGATCCACACTGATTTTTTCATCTTTTAATTCTTTATATTTAATATTTGCACTACCTTTTTTTATAAAATCAAAACCTTTTTTAATGAAAACATAACTTTCAGTGTTATCAGTAGTTCCAATTAGTAAAATAGGAAATTCATATTTTTCTTCACCACATTGATAGGGGATAGTTCTATTTTGAATATCTTGGATTGTGACAGTCATACTTTGAGTTCCAACTTTATTATCGACTAGTGTCTCTAATTCTTTTTTTTCTTCAACTAATCTTTGTTCTTCTTTTTTATCATCGTCTTTTTTTTGAATTTCTTCTTGTTCTTGTTCTGCTCTTCTTTGACAGCCATTGTAGATTGTTCCTCCAATTACAAACACTACAAGTCCTCCTACTATTGTTAAAAATCCATTAAGAATCCAATCTCCGCCATTCCAATCTCTAATTCCCATTTTTAATTATCCTCATATCACATACTAACTTTTAATCCGCCACCAGTTCTAAACTCTAACGGAATTTGTTTAAGTTCTTCTTCAATTTCTTTTTGTAATTCATCATCGATGTCAATCTCTGTTTTTTTATCTTGAATTTGGTTATTATCTCTAAAATCTATTATTATTATTTCAGTTTCTTCAATTTCATTTTGATTTTCAGAATGATTTGCAGTTTTATTATTTTCATCAAAAACATTATCTGCTATTTTTACTTTAGTTTGGTTTAGATCTATCTTTTTACCATTTATTTTAATCCCTGGCTCACCAGGTTTATCCAAATCATAAGTAACTTGTTTTGACTCAACAGACGTGTTCATTAAATCTAATTCTTCAATTTTTTCCACCAATCCTTCTGCTTTAATCAATTCATCAAAAGCAACTTTAACGTCATTTCCTCGAGTAAGTTTGATAAGACTTGAGGCAGGAATAGTTTTATCTTTTAATTCATAATAAAAAATCTTAGCATTACCTTTAATTACTGCATTTGTCTGAGGATAAACAAATACTTGTTTTTCTCCCTGAACTTTTGCAATAATATATTTAATATTAAGTGCGCCTGTAATTGGACTTTGCGAGTTTGAATCTGCTTTATAAAAAATGTTGGTTGATTGAACTTCTTCAATAACAGCTTCAGTTTCATAAAGAGTTGGTTTTAGAAGAACTTCTTGTTTAATTGTTTCTTGTTTTGTCACTTCTTGTTCTAATTTTTTCTCTAAATCTTTTTGTGCTATTTCTAATTCTTTCTTTACTTTTTTTTTATGTGTTTTATTTAGGTCTTTGCAGAGATTCTCAATAAATTCTTTTTTGTTTGATGCGCGGTTATAGTCGTCTTTACTTATGTTTATTGATCCTCCATAATTACAACTAACTTCAATAATATTGGGTTTAGGGGGGTGAGATTCAGTTTTATGTCTGCAGCCAATACCTAAAGTAACCAATCCAGCTAGACCTACTGTAACAATGCCCTTTCCAATTTTATTAGTATATTTCATTTTTGTATTTTGTTTTTTTTTTTTTTTAAAACGCAGTAGTATCTTTAGTTTTTATATCATTTCGAACTGGTTTATCAAGTCCTTTTTTTTCATTAGTTCCTATTTTACTAATTTTTTCAATAATTCCATAAGCTTCGATTACACTTGATTCAGTTGATAATTGGCGGTTAGCATATAATATCAATAAGTGCTGATTAATTATTGCTTTATTTTTTAATTCTCTATATTTAACAGTAGCATTTCCTTTAATTACTGCGCCACGTTTAGGATAAATAAATACTAGCTCTTCTCCATATGATTTCGCAATAACATATTTAATGCCTAATAATCCTGTGACAGGACTTGGACCTTGTTCGTTTCTATAAGGAATTTGATCAGATTGAACATCAGTGATGACAACGTCGAGAGTTATAGGTTCTATACTAGTAAATAATTTTTTTTCTAGACTATTTGGTTTAGTAGCTCTCACAAATTTTTTTTCATTTTTATTTTTTAGATAATTTGAACAAAACTCGTCAGCACTTAATTTTTCTGCTATGAATTGAGCATACATTTCATCAGGAATAACTATATTAGTTCCTCTACATTTAATTTTATTTTCAGTATAACCCTTTTTAATTGATTTAGTTAATTCAATTTCTCCAACCATGATTTGCTCAGAACTGTCAGAATTAATTGTTTCTTTCTTTTCTTCTGATTGCTCTGTTTGTTTAGTTTCTTCTTTTTCTATGTTTTTTTCTTTACAGCCAACACTACTAAGAGTAATTGAAGCTGCTAAAATTCCCAATCCAATATCTTTTGTTAAACTCATTTTTTTTTTGTTTTTTTATTTAATTATAAATTATAATCTAAACTGTTTGTATTGCATTGTCTACATTCTAAACCATTCATTAAATTTTCAATGGTAATAGGTTCTACAAAAACTTCTTTATCTGTTTGTGATGACTTAGATTCATTTGTCTTCTTAACAATTCGATTGTTATTTGTTTTTGTATCTGTTTTTTGATTATACCCTAATTCACCAACTTCTTCTATAATTCCATGGGCTTTAATGAGTGTATTCCGCGAATCTTTAGTTCTACCGATCAATTTGTTCCCATAGAAGTTTTGTAAAAGATCATTAACACTTATTGAATTATTTTTTAATTCTTTATAATGTACAGTTGCATTACCTGGAATCACTGCTTGTTTTTTTGTATAAATAAAAATAAGATCTTCTCCATAATCGCTAGCAACAACGTACTTAAATCCAACAACGCCTTCATTAAATTTTTCAGCATTATAATAATCAATAATTTCTGTTTGGACACTTCTAATAATAACCTCTTTGTTTAATAATTCAGGATGAGCAAATAATTCTTTTGAATCAGAGTCGTCATTTATTTGTTTATTTTCTTTTTTTTCTTTTTCTTTTTTAGGAGATTTCCCAGTTAATTCAAAACAAATTTTTTCTTTAGAATCTTTAGCAGAAACAATTTTATCAAATATTTCTTGAGAAATATCTTGTACAACTTCTTCACCACATAATATAGTGTATAAGTTGTGATGGATTACTTTTCCTTTGAATTCTTTTTCAACTTTTTTAGAATCTCCCAGAGTAGTTACTCCGAATCTCTTTTCAAGAAAATGAACTCCATTGATATATTCTTTAGTAATCTCAAAACAATCTTTATTAGTTGCAGGATCACATAAATTGATTTCTTCACTAAGATTTCCTTCTTGTTCATTAAGTTCAAGAATTTGTTGAAATTGAGTTTCATTCACGTCTACAGCATCTCTTTCCTTGTGCGCAGGTCCCTTCCAAATTTTATATCTAATTTCTTTGCCATCTCCACTTATACGTTTATATGTTCTTATTGAAATGCCATTGTATTTTGAATGAACAACTTCAATATTTTGTTCACTACCACAACCTAATATTGTGAGTGCAACAATTCCCATTCCTAAATTTTTTAGTTTTGACATTTTAATCGGAGTTTAATATTTTTTTTAATTATAATTCATAACTTGTTAAACCACTTTCGAGATCTGCGTAAATTTTATCAGTATCTTTTTGAGTCAATGTGGTTTCTTTAAATTCTTGTTCGCAACGCATTCCAGAAGTTATGCTATTAAGTTCATAGTGTTTAATTGATTCAATTTCTTCAGTTATTGGTATGTCTTCACAAACTAATCCTTGTGATAGAGTTTTCTGATTATATTCAATTACATTCATAGTTGTTAGTTTGTCAACTTGAGGTTTTTCTAATTTAACAACAGTTTTTGATTCATTACTTCCTAATTTGTTAATATCTTCAATAATTCCATACGCTTGAATTGGTTGTTCGCTTAAATCATAACCTATCATTCCATAATATTTATTTAGAATGTCAGTTCCATTGACAGAACTATCTTTTAATTCTCTATAATGAACAGTTGCGTTACCAGAAATAACTGCAGTTCTTTTTGTGTATAAAAATACAATTTCTTCATCGTGAACTTTAGTAATGACATATTTAATTGCTAGAATTCCTGATGTTCCATCCATTGACTGTTCAGTTCTATATGAAATAAATTCGGGTTGAACGCCTGTAATAACAACATCCATCTTTAAAGTTTCAGGATAAGTGAATAATTCTTTCTTAGTTTTTTCAATTTTTTTTTGTTCTTCAAATTCTTTTGATAAGCTTTTAAGTTCTTTTGATAATAAGTCTACACAAACTTCATCCTTTGTTTTTGATTCAGAATGAATTTCATCTGCAACAGTTGTATCAAGAGCAAATACTTTACCACTACATTGAATGCTGTATTTCATTTTTTCTTCTTGCTTTTTTTCATTGTGTTTATTATCTTGTTCTTTACTCTCTGCAGTTCTATAATTTTCAGGATATGTATATTTATCAAATGCTTTTATTGCTGCAATAATGTGTCCTTTGTAATATTCGCAATCACGTCCTTTTGTATTGCAAAGGTTTATTGATTGATCTAAATCACTTGGAAGATTTACCATTAACAAATTTTCATATTCTTTTTTATCAATTGTATCACAGCCATCATAATCATTGTTAACTACGCAGACTCTGTGTTTTATTTTATTAGGATTATCAGTTTCTGATACTATTTCTCCCACGCTAACTCCATTTGACAATCGTGTTGTGGATTTTATATTTTTATTACTGCAACCACTAATACTTGTTCCAAGCATAGCTAATGCAATCATACTAATTCCTAAATCTTTCATTTTCAACATTTTAATTATAAATTATAATCTATATTTATTACTAATCCTTTAACATGATAAATTTCAGATTCTACTCCTTGAATATTTCTATCGCCTTTTAATTTATCAATTAATTCAAGTTCTCCGACGAGTTCAGATTCAAACGGTTCATAAGTAATTTCTGCAACGCCTTTTTCAACAACAGCTTTGCTGTGATAAATGAATGTAGCTTTCCCTTGATCCCCTTTAGTAAGTAAATACTTTATTGGAAGAGTTCCAGTAATGCAGTTTCCGTTTGAAGTATAGGGAATTCTATCTGGTTGAACATCATAAATAGTAACTTGTTCTCTAACTTGTGTCAAAGCGAACTTATTAGTCACAATAGTATCTTCACCTGCAATAACATCTAATTCAATAGAAGGATTAGATTCTGTTGTAGTGTCTACAGATTCTTGAGTTGAAGTATTAGCAGAGCTAGTTTCATCTTTTTTTGGATCTAAAGTTATCATCAAAGTTGTAAACAATCCTCCTGCCATTATAACCGGTATTACAATTTCCCAGGGAAAATCCATTCTTGCCATTTTTATTTTATTTCATAAATTATATTCAATTTTTTCTACAATTCCTTTGATAGGAATTTCTAAATCTGATTTTGATTTGCATTCTGAACCAATATATTTTTCTATTAAATCATTAAGTGGAATTTGATTATCTTGTGTTGTTCTGTATTCAATTGTTGCAACACCTCGTTTAATTGGACCTGGAGTTGTAGTAACAAAAGTTTCTTGTTCTTCTCGATCATTTGTAAAAATATATCTTACATTCAAATTGCCTTCTTGACAATTAGTTTTTACATCTGCTAAATTACCAAAAAATTTGGATGATTTTGCTTCATAAGGAATTGAATCAGACTGAACATATTGAATTGTGGTGGTTGTTTTTTTTATGAGCGATTCTACTTTTTCTGTTTCTACAGTTTTTAGTTTTACTTGTTCTAAGTTAGTTTGATCAGACTCTACTGTCGCATCTAAATTAGATTCAACAATATCCTCTTGACTAGTAACATCTGTTGATTCTGCAATATTAGTTGTTGTAACCTCTTCTTTATTCTCTTGATCAGAGTTATTACATACTATATTTACTACAGTTATTGTCCAAAATCCTATCAATGCAATAGGTGCTATAAATATTGGCCAAGGAAAATTATTATTTGCCATTTTTATTTTATCTCATTAGTTTAATTTTTTTAATATTTTAATCATAAATTATAATCAATTTTAGTAATTAAACCTGCACAGTCAAAACAAGCAGAGTCTTTTGATGTAGGACCAGGATTACCATTGCTTCCTGAACCAATTCTATATTGAACAATATCTGTTGTGCAAAGTTTACCTTTGTTTGTTGGTGCATACTGAATATCTGCAATACCTTTTTTCACAGGACCTTTTTTTGGTCTGATCAAAAGTGCTTCTCCTGCTTCTGTTCTAATAAATACATATGAATAGTTAACTTCTCCTTTGACTTCAGTACAATCTCTATTACACAAAAATCCTTGATATCTAGTAGCGTCGTGCTGAACATCCCAAATTGTTGCTTCAATAGTTGTTAATTTTTCTTCATCAAATTTGAAATTTCTTTTAGTTTCTTTTTCTTCAGCTAATTTAGGATCATAATTACTTGGACTGGTAGGATTTGGATTTGTTTGTTTATTAGGATTATATTTGTTAGGATCTTTATCATCTGAAGGTTGTTTGTTAGGATTATATTTGTAAGGATCTTTATCGTCAGGAACTGCTTGATTTTGATTTGAAGCTAATTTTTCCAGACATTCTTTTGATGGAGTTTCTAAAGGACTTGAAGCTTGCTTAGCGCAAGGATCAATTAATTTTTCTTTTTCTGTTTTATTGATTTTTTCTTTTTGTTTTAGATGATCTTTAAGATCGCTAGATTCTTTTTCTTTTTCTTTTTTTTTCATTCGCTTTGTTTTTTCTTTCTTGAATTTTCTTTTTTCTTCTTTTAGTCTCTGCGATTCTTCATCTGCTTGAGCTTCTCCAGATATGTAATGATAATTAACATAAGCCCCTCCTAAAAATAGTCCTCCAATTACTAAAATGCTTGCTGTTGTTTTTAGTATGTCTTTAGTTATAGGCTGCATATTCTTTAAACCTCAAAAATTATAATCAATACTTTTCACAATTCCTTTTGCATGTACTGCGTTTTTACTTAGTGCATGATAAATTGGATCAACAAATTCGCCAACGATCTTTCGCGGAGATACTGAACCATCTTTTAATTCGTTGTAAGTTATTCTAGCAGTACCTTTTGGAACTGCTGTTGATTTTGGTTGAATGAAAACTTGCATTCCATCGTCGCCTTTTGTTACAACATATTTTATTGTTAACATTCCATCAGTACCGTCATCATCTTGAAAATGACGGTATAGGATGTCTTGAGTTTGAATTTCAGTAATAGTCGCAACTGTTGTTTTTGGTGAATCTTGAGTGTATTCTATAGCTAAATCGTCAAGACGTTCTTGCCAATCAGTTTTTGCTTTTTCTGCTTGTTCTTTTTCTTTTTTTTCCATTCTTTCATTTTCAGCTTTGGCGCAATAACGAATACATGCACCACATCCGCCAAGCATACTAATAACAATTACTGTTGTAACAATATTTTCGGTAATTGACATTTTTTTTCATCTCCTGATTTGTTTTAATTATAATTTATATTCTAAACTTGTAATAATTCCTGTTGCAGGCATAGGTTCATTATCTAATGCCTGAAACTCAGTTCCAACATAAGTTCCAACAAGTTCTGTTGGTAAAACTTTTTTATCTTTTAATTCATTGTATGTTATCGTCGATAAACCTTTAGGAATTGCTCCTCTTTTTGCATAAATAAAAATTTGAGTTCCATTATCTGTTTTTGAAATAACATACTTAACAGGAAGTGAACCTCTGATTTTAACTTCATTAGGATTATTCATGTAATGTTTCTTGTATAGTATGTTTTCTGATTGAACTTCGGTTATTATTGCAGTAATTGTTTTTTCATCTTCAGGAATAAATTTTAAATTAATATCGCCGATTCTTTTATCTTCATGTTCTTGTTTATCAATTTCTTTTATTATTTCTGTTACAGCTACTGTAGTAATCAGTCCTCCAAGTAAAGTAACAATTCCTGCAGTTTTCAATCCTGATTTTAATTTTTCATTCATTTTTCATCTTGGATGTTTTATTTATAGATTATAATCAATATTTTTAGCCCAACCTTTAGCTTTTATTTCTCTGTTTGCTTCTAAAGGGTTTACATTAACATATTTGGAATATAATTTTACTAAATCTTTTGTACTTATTTTTTCGTCTGTAAATTCTTGATATTGAATTTTTGCAATACCTTCTAATACTGCTTGATTTTCAGTATAAACAAAAACAACTGTTTCTAAATTATCTCTAGCAACAATTAATTTTAAAGGAACAATTCCTGACGAATTTTTATCTTTAATTTTATACGCAACACCATCGGATTGAACATCAAGTATTGTGTATGTATTAACAACTTGAATTGGTTGTGTAAAAATATTTTTTTGATTTGATTCTACAACTGCTTGGTTTTTATCTTTAATCTCTGCTTTTTTTTTATCAGGACCTGGAATTAAACCTGCAACAATTGCTGTATTTTGATCATAACAATTGCATCCTGTGACTGAATCATTGTGTTTACTACAAACTTTGTAGGGTTTTTCTTTAGGACAAGGAAAATCTGCTTCAGTTCCTTTCCTACATCCGCTAGTACTAATTCCTAGCATAGCTAATGCAATCATTCCCATTCCTATTTTACTTGTTGTGGATTTCATTTTTGATTATTTGTTTTTTTTATTGTTATTATTTGATTAAAAAGTATATTCTATTTTCTCGACTAGACCTTTAGCTTCTATTGTTTGATTTGGAAAATGAGGAGTTTCTCCCTTGCGCAAACCAGACTTTAGTAAAAGACTTTTAACATTTATTCTGCCATTTGTTAATTCTTGATAATGAATCTTTGCTGAACCTTCTTTAACAGGTCCAGTTTTAGCATATACAAAAACATAACTATCCATATTATCTGTTGCAAAAATATATTTTACAGGAAGAACTCCGCATGCTTCATTATCTGAATAAGATCTACAAAAAGATATTGGTTCGTGTTGAACTTTTCTAATGGTAACGTCAATTTTTTGTTGTGTTAATTTATTATTTGAATTCTTGATTTCTTTTGTTGCTTCTTCTTTAATTTTTTTTGCGATTGAACAAATTTCACCAATTGTTTTTTTGCCAAAATCCTTTTTTCTAACAACATCCATAGGTAGTTCATACGTAATTCCATTACAACCAATGCGGTATGTTTCATCCTTCTTTTCTTTTTCTGTATCTTTTACTTTTTCTTCAATTTTTTTACTTTCGTGAGCAACATCAGGATTTCCTGTAGGTGTTATTGGAGTATCTTGTTTTGGTTTATTTTCATCTTTGTGTGCTGCTTGGTATTTATCTTGAATATTGGATAATAATTTACCATTTATTAGAACACAATCTGTTTTTTTTCTTTGTTTAGTAAAATCGCTAAAGCAAATAGTGTAGTGTGCTTTCCAGTTTGCATATTTTGGTTTAGCAGTAGTTCCAATTATTTCAAAATCTTCATCAGTGAGTTCAATACAGCTTTTTGTTTTTCCTCTACCTACCTGTTTTTCAACACAATATGTTCTAAAGATTTTCCCTCTAAGATCTCTTTTTTCAAAAGGATCAAATTTAAATTTTTTAATAAATTCTTGTTGATTGTATTCAATACATTCTGATCCATCAATTTCACAAACACTATAATTCTTGTTACAACCATTAACTCCTCCAAGCATAGCTAGTGCAATAATTCCAATTCCGAGTTTGCTTGTTGTTGATTTCATTTTGTTGTCTTGAAATATTATGTTATGGTTATCTTTTCATGTTTGTTTTACTTGTTTTTTTTCCCTGTTTAGCAAGTCATTAATTTTTGAGCTTATTTTATCTTCAACATTTTCTTTTGCAATCCTTAGATTATATGTGAAGTCTAACATCATTTTCAAATATTCAGTGAACGTGTTTGTATGATCTGAATTATTCAAAACCATAGATTTATATGATTCTATAAATTCAGAAGGTGATTGATGTATTTTTATTAAATCTGAGTTAGTTGCTCCGTAAATATTAATAGAATAATTCCCTTTCTTACTTTTTTTCACTTTTACTTGGAATTTAAAAATGCACGATCTTTTAGATGGTTCAATTGTCCAGTCATTTGATTCAATTCCAAATTTTAATTTATTTTTATTTGTCTTATAAAATATGTTTCCGTTTGCAATATTAAAAAAATTTGCAGGGAATTCTGTATAATATTTTTCTCCCGTAACTACTACATCATAAAATGAAATAATTGACTCTTCAAGATTTTTTTTCAAATTATCAAGTTTTGAAAAATCAATTTCTTTATTCATTTTCAATTTTTTTATGTTTTTTTTAGTATTGCTATAATTAACTAAATTCATAACTTCATCAACCATGTTGCGTGTTCCTCGTCGGGAATCTAACTCTTCTCCTAGCACCACTGCAAGTTCTGATATGTCTGTTTTTTCATTATAAGGTATTTCTCTTGCTTTGAAGTAATCTCCTAACGCCTGTTCTGAAAAGAGTTTAAATTTTGAGTCTATGATGTAACCTAAAGTATCCACTATATCATCTTCTGATTCAATGCTTTTTGCATAAGCTTTGTATTGTTCGATTTTTTCTTCTGGTTTCATTTTTTATTTTTTGTTTTGATTGTTATATCATGTTTTGACTTTTATATCGTGTTTTGATTATTTAGGATTATAATTTATATTCTATTTTCTCGATGATTCCATCAGCACTTATTTCTTGCGCTGGAAAATGAGGTTTGTATGCAGGATTATTGATTATTTTCCTAAAAAGACTATCAACTCTAATTTGATTTTCAAATAAGTTTTGGTATTTTATATTCGCAATTCCTTTTTTAACTGGACCTGCGTTTATATAAATAAAAATATAACTGTCCATATTATCTGTTGCAAAAATATATTTAACAGGAAGTGTTCCACAGTTTGCAATATCAGAAGTATACTTTGCCATACAAAAAGATAAACTTTCATACTCCACTTTTTTAATTGTAACTTCAAGTTGTAGAGATTTAGTTTTATTGGTTTTGTTTACTTTCTTTTTTTCTTCAACAGTTTTTTCAGGTTCTTTTACTCTTTCTTTTTCTGTAACTTCAGAACAAATTTGAGCAGGACTTTTTTTATCAAAATTAAGATCTTGTACAATTTTTTTAGTGAGGTCATATTTAATTCCATCACACCATATCGTGTTAAATTCCCTTTTAATTCTTTTTGTACTTTTTGTCTCTTTTACTTTTTCTTCAAGTTTTTTACTTTCGTGAGCAACATCAGGATTTCCTGTAGGTGTTATTGGAGTATTTTGTATTGTTTTGGTTTCTTCTTTTTTTTCGTTTGCATACCTATATTTTGTTTGAATTGAGTTTATTAATCGTCCTCCAATCAGCCGGCAATTAGTTTCTAATTCTCCAAAACAAATAACATAATTATCGCCAACAGCAGTATGATTTACATCTCCATATTTAACAATAACTTCGATATGTTTTTTAGTAAATTCTTCACAATATTCAGGATTTACTACGCAATGTTTATCTGCGTTAAGCATTTGAGAAGATTCTGTTGGATTAAATGCAAATTTATTTTTAAATTCTTTAAGATTGTATTGACTGCAAGTATCATCTTTTTGATTACAAACATTATACTTAGCACAACCATTAACTCCTCCAAGCATGGCTAGTGCAATAATTCCAATTCCTAGTTTGCTTGTTGTTGATTTCATTTTATTGTTTTTTTCTTTTTCTGATTAAAAATTATATTCGATTCTTTCAACTAATCCATTTGCAGGTATTGGTTTTGAATCTATATCTGAATCTGTAATTTCTGCCATTGCAGATGCTAATCTGGCATTTTCAACTCTGTTTAAAATTAAATCTTTAAAACTAAATTGTCCGTCGGTAAATTCTTTGTAATGAATTTTTGCTACTTTTTTATCAATAGGTCCAGTTTCGCTTGAGATAAAAACATAATTATCTGAATTTGAATTTCCAAAAACATATTTTATTGGAATAAATTGAATATCGTCATTTACCATATAAGGAATCATTTCAAATTGAACATCAGTAATTGTTACATCAACAGTTTGAGTTTCTTCATATGCAAAGAACGGTTTTTTAGGTTCTTTTTCTTTTTCTTTTGAGTTTTCTTGTTCTGGTTTAGCTTCTAATTCTTCTTGTTCTTGTCTTTTTCTTTCACTTTCTTCAAAACGTGTTCCTATATAATATTCAAGCCCTCTTTCATCAATTGGAATTCCAATTACCTTTAATGCAGAGGAATATTCTATTTCTTTAACGCCATTAATTAATCTTTTTTTTATTTTTACATATTCGTTTGATTCATAATCAGAATATAATGTAACTTCATCACCTAAATCACCTGTTTGATCAGTCATATTTGCTATGAACGTGTATGTATCTCTGTCAACTCTAGTACAATCTCCTCCTTGCACATTGCATATTTCAAATTCAACATGTTCATTTGATGTATTTTTATCAAGTAATACGGGATTTACTCTGGTATTGTGGTCTGCAGAAAGTTGCATAGTTCCAGTAGGCTCCATTGTATGCTTTTTACCACAACCACCAACTCCAAGCATAGCTAGTGCAATAATTCCAATTCCAAGTTTGCTTGTTGTTGATTTCATTTTATTAATTATTTTTTTTGATTTTTGTTTACTTTTTTTTTTGATTGTTATTATGCTTATTTTTAATTAAAATTTATATTCTATTTTATCGATTAGACCTTCTGCATGAATAGTTTCTGCAGGTCGGTGAGGATAAATCTTATTATTATTAGTTTCAAGTGTTACAAGAGTCCTAGCTATAATTTGGTGATCTGTAAATTCTTTATAATTAATTTTTGCAGTAGATTTATGCACTGGATTGTTAGATATATAGACAAACACTTTTGTTTCTAAATGACCCTTAACAAAAACATATTTTGCAGGTAGAAGTCCAACTAATTTTTCTTCTAAAGGATCTCTTAGACCTATTCCTGAATATTGAACATCAACAATAGTTCCTTCAAAAGTAATTACTTCTTCCTGAGCAAATACTAGTTTGGGTTTAGGTAGTGATTCAGTTTTTTCTTCAACAGGTTTTTTTTCTTCTATTTTCTGATTAGAATCAGAATTCTCTACTGGTTTTTCTTGTTCTGTAGATTCTTTTTTATCTGATTTAGAATCACCATCTCCAAATTCACTAAGAACTTTCCAAATTGTCCAGCCCCATAAAAGATCGCAATCATTTTCTTCAAAGCAAACAACATAATGATCAGTTTTGTTGGGTTTAATAGTTAGTGATTGAAATTCTTGTTGTATATGTTCAATATCTGATCTAGTAAACTTGTTACAATATTTTCCCATTCCAGAACTTAAACAGATTTTATTTGTAAGACCGTCAGGTTGTCTGTTATTTTTAGGTTCAAACTTAAACGTTTTAATAAATTCGCTTTCAGAATATTGTGTACAATGATTTTGTTCTAAATCACAAACAGAATAATCTCCACTACATCCAGAACTTCCTCCTAGCATAGCTAATGCAATAATTCCAATTCCGAGTTTGCTTGTTGTTGATTTCATTTTTTTTAATTATTTTTTTTGATTTTTGTTTACTTTATTTTTTATTTTGATTATTGTGTTTTTTATTTTGATTATTGTGTTTTTTATTTTGATTATTGTGTTTTTTATTTTGATTGCTATTATGATTATTTTTACAAGTTATATTTTATTGAGTGAATTGTTCCGTTTGCTTTGATAAGTTTAGTTTGTATTGGTTCATGAAATCTATCAACTTGTTTTTTAACAATATTTAGTGTAATTATTGATCCATTAGGAGATTCACTAATTTGTAATTTAGCAACACCGTTTCTAACATTATCATTACTGACATAAACAAAAACTTTTGTTTCATCACGATTTTTAGCAGTAATATATTTGAAAGGAATAACTCCTTTAAGACAATCTTCGTCTTTGTGTTTGTAAGGAATAATTCCTAATTGAACATCAGTAATTGTGTAGTCTCCCTCTGTAACGCTGTCTTTTGAAGCTATTTTATTTTCTAGTTTTTCTTCTTTAGTGGAGGTAGGTCTATTTTCAATTTTTTTTTCTGGAGTTTTGGATTTATTTTTTATCGCATTTTCTTTTTGAATTTTATCTAATAAGTTTCCTTTAATTGCTGTACAATCAGTTTTTTCTTCATCAAAGCAAATAACATAAAAATCTCTATTCTTGGTGCTATGTATGATTCCATAATTAATAACTACTTCAATATCTGATGGAGAAAATTGTTCACAGTAATTTCCAATACATATTTTTTGGCTAAATTCATCCACTTGTCTATATGTTCCAGGATCAAAATTAAATTTTTTTTCAAATTCTGTCGAATTGTATTGTTTACAGTTAGTTGAATCAGGTTCGCAAATATTATATTTACTACAACCGCCAATTCCCATCATAGCTAGGGTAACTATTCCAATTCCTATTTTGCTTGTTGTGGATTTCATTTTTTTTAATTATTTTTTTTGATTTTTGTTTACTTTATTTTTTATTTTGATTGCTATTATGATTATTTTTACAAGTTATATTTTATTGAG
>Ga0209045_1001618_pt1 | contig 19376 bp, 6 predicted proteins | sample SaaInlLV_10m_DNA_4_FD_184664 | JGI IMG/M metagenome (GOLD analysis project Ga0209045, IMG submission 184664) | Marine microbial communities from expanding oxygen minimum zones in the Saanich Inlet - Saanich Inlet SI072_LV_200m_DNA (SPAdes) (version 2) | ecosystem: Environmental > Aquatic > Marine...
ACTCACCGAACGCCGGCCTGGACGCAGCTTTCCGAGGAAAAAAACACCAACGAAGCACCGTCACGTCATGAACCGCAAAAGGATCTGAGGCCGTCGCGCCGCCCGGACGCTTAGGTTGACGGCATTGCCCCCCAGGCTGCGTTGTGGGGTACTCAAACGTGCCGTCCTCATGGCCTACGGTGAACGAGTAGTCGAGATTGTTATAGAGCCCGCCCCCGGCCAGAATGAAGGCCCATCCCTCCCTCCGGTAGTGGAAATCACCGTTCCCCTTGAACCCGGTTTCATTGTCCCCAATCAATCGCGCCAAACCGTAGTTCATCGTGACCGCATCCGGCGGCCAGGCGTAGTGGAAGTTGAGGATGGAGAACTCCGGATGGGGGTTATGAACTCGGGCCTTGCCGTTGGCCACATTCCGGGACATCAGGTGCTTGACCCCCAGGGCGGCCTCGGTCTCTCTCACGACCTGGGCAATCCGCAGTTCCCAATCCAGGGGGACGGCGCGCTGGTACGGCTCGTTCATCGTTTCGTAGAAGACATTGTCACAGTCTTTCAGTTCGGAGACGACCTTCCGGGTCATCTGTTCCTGAACGCCGAGAAGCCCTTTCTCACCGTCGAGCGCGTACGCTCTCTCGCGCGGAACGTTGCCAATCCCGTTGACATTATTCCGGGCGTTCATGGGGCTCAGTTCCCACATCTCGTCCCGGTAGAACGGGCAGAACAGGTTGACCTCTACCACGATGCCCAGCTCACCCGCCTTGGCTACAAAGCCGCGCAGCCGTTCGAAATAGGAGGGGTCCCAACGCTTGAGATCAAACCGATTGCCTCCATTGGCGTAGCCGTCCTGATTGCTTCGGGCCCAGGGCGCAATGAACCGCCCCGCAGCCGGGGCCAACGTGTTGCGCTGGATGCGGAAGGCCCCGACCGGCTCGCAGTAGGCTCCCACAAAGGTCCGCGTGTGGTTCATTCCGTCACGAGCAAGCGTCTCCAGGTATCGCTCGTAGTCGAAGTCGAGATTGAGAACAGCCCCGTAGTGTTCAGCCGACGTGATCAGGATGAGGGGCTCGCCCCGGAACAGGAAGTAGTGCGGGTTGTCCGGGTGCAGTGAGAGTGGGCCACCCGTTGCCTGTAACGCCAGCATCGCGGGGCCGGCCATCGCCATCAGATACATCCGCTCCATCATGCCATTGTCCTTTGCCCGTAGGTGAGTTACCAACGTATTCAACGATTAACCGAATAGCAACCACGCCGTGTGGGAAGCGCATCCCTCCCCTCTTTCGGTGCTGAAGAATCGCCTCACGGAAGCTCATTAGACCACGATTGGCGTCAGATCACCGCAGGCGATAGGGTGAGAGCGTCGCATGTGAGCGACAGCGACCGCGCCTGTTGGAGAGCCGATGTCCCCAGCGGCTTGTTCCGTGATCTACTGCCTTGAGTCAACAACACTGAGGGAAGAACGGTCAAAATGACGCGTTACATGCGAGCAATGCTGGTGGCAATCATGATCAGTGGTGTCTGCAAAGCCGAGCTCAGCACGACGGAGATCTCCAGCATCCGCAATGCCCTGGCGGGCGATATCCCCGGCCTGATCGCTCGATTCCAGTTGGCTGATGCACTCGATCGGGAAGGAATCGGGCGTTCGGACGCCAAGACGTCAGGCGGTCTCGGTTGGGGGGAGAGCCGCTATCTCCACCACTACATGATGTGCTACACCGTCACTGAGGACACCTACTGGTTCGACAAGATTATCGACCATTTCGATCGGGTGATCAACACTCTCTCCGACCACGATGAAGACGGGCTGCTTTCGTGGCAGGACATGGCCTACTCCGTGGGGCTCGTGGATATCGAGGCGGAAGGCCCGGTCGGTGACCTGACCCTCGCCACCCCCAATGGAGACCGCCGGGTCTATGTCAAGCGAGGCGTAGAGTTGATCACGGGGCACCAGTACCGGCTGCGTTTCCTGACCGACACCCGGGCAGCGGTGAGTGACCTCACGACCGGGAAAACGCTGGGGGAGTTTGACTACGTGGCCCCCGCCGTAGTCGAGTTGGTCCCCGGCACCAAGCTCCGCCTGAACGGCACCGGCAGAGCCGACGCGCAGTTCAAAATCAATACGCAAGCCCCCGAATTGTGCGAGTACCAAGTCCACGACGGCATGGTCACCTATCCCATCGCCCTGTTCATCGAGCACGTAAGGACAACCCCGGCTGTCGGGGAAAGATACGTGGCCAAGGCTCAGGCGTATCTCCAGCTGCTCCACCGACACTTTATCATGCGCTGGGAGAGGACTTGGATCGATCTGCCCCCGGACGCCGGTGTGTATGCGTTCACAGACAACCCCACTCAACGCTTCCCGGGGTACAGCCTCCCGCACAACCAATACCTGGCACCGGCCCGGACCTGCCTCGTTCTCGGTAGTCTCACGGGCTACGAAGAGGCCGAACTCTGTGCCGAACGGGCACGGAAGATGGCATCCTACTTCCACAGGAATCTCCGTCTCACCGACGAGGGGGCCTATGTGTGGTACTACTGGGACCCGCTGCCCGGCGAGCACTACAAACGGCACATCGAAGACGAAGGTCACGGCACCATTGACATCGGCTTCGCGGTGGCGGCAGCCAAACGCGATGTCGTTTTCGGCCCCGGAGACCTGGCCCGTCTGGCCCGGACCTACGTCGATGTCATGTGGGACGGCGACAGGCAGAATCCGCGGTTCGGCAAGCGGGTCGACACCAACGAGGGCGACCGGGCGGCCTGGTGGGAATGGGTCCAGCTGGCTGTCGCTGACTACCAGGTCTGGGAACTCGGTCTGGCAGCGTTCGAACGCTCGCGACGAGCAACGACTATGATCCCATCCATGTGTTGGCTCTACGCCAGGACCGCGGGCATGTCCGAGACGGACCGCGATCTGTGCCGGGCCAATTCCGCGAAAGTGCGAGAGTTGACCGATGCCCCCGGCCTGATCAACCCGAGCTTCGAAGTGCAGGCGCCGTCGAGCGATGGACCGGCCGGGTGGAGGCTGGGGATCTGGAACCCGGACAAGAGCAGCAGTGCTGAGTGGGTCGATGATGCCCATGACGGCTCCAAGGCGATTCTGCTGACCGGCAAAGGCGACCCGGTCAACGTGTGGGCCCAGAACGACCGGACTCTGAAGGTCTCCCCTCCCGCCAAACTGACCATCGCCGCATTCTACAAGGCTGACGAGGGAGCCAGGCCGACCATCTCGGTTCTGGCCCACGATGCGAGTGGAACGCGTGTGCAGTACAACACCTCCCCTCCCTTCGCAGCCACTGCGGAGTGGAAGCCGGCGTCCTGGGAAATCGACATCAATAAGGACGCGCGAACCGTGAGCATTCTGCTGCGAAACCACGCCCCCGGCCGAGTCTTCTGGGACCAGGCCGCCGTGGAGTTTCGGTAGCTCGGAGCAGCACGGTGCCAGGAGGAAACCATGGCTGCAGATCTATGGACAAACCGCCTTTCCCAAACGCATTTGCCTGAGGCGACTCGAGAACGTCTCATGCAGAGCCGTCAGACGTTCCTGGATGAGCTCAAGCCGGCGCGAGCCCAGATCGAGCACGGGTTGGGACTGCACTACGACAGCGTGGTCGGCGATGTGCAGGGCAGTGTGCCCTCACGCTACCACGGCGGCATCACGGGATCCGGATTCCAGCAACGGATTGCGGACGAGACGATGCGACTCACCGCCTGTGAACTGGACGATGAGGCCCGGGCCGAAAGCCTACTCGCCTTCGCGCGGCGGGGGAAGGCATTCGAATCGGCCTACGATGAGCAGTGGCAAGTGTGGCAACGCGACCTCTACGCACTCAGCGGCGTTGGCATCGGCAGCGAGGACATTGCGCACCCGGACGAAAACGAGCTCATCCAGACGCTCACACACCTGTCCCAGGCACGGATGGTCTATGACCGCTTGCCGAATGTGGACCTGATCACACACGCGTCGGACCTGGTGAACGCTCGGGACAACCCGGGAGTTCTCCTGCACCTTGCCGCTGTCGGGGGCTTTGCCGAGGCAGAGGACCCACTGGCTAATCTGGATCTGTTCTTCGGCCTGGGTGTGCGAATGTCACAGCTGACCTACATCCAGGCGAACAGGCTGTGCTGTTCATGGCTGCAAGGAACTGCGGACACCGGATTGAGTGATCTGGGGCGCGCGGCTGTGCACCGTATGAACGAACTCGGAATGATGGTGGATGTTGCACACTGCGGTCCTCGCAGTGCGGCAGAAGCGGTCGAGGCGTCGCGAGAGCCGGCCCTGATCAGTCACACAGCCTGCAAAGCGATCTACGATGACCGGGCGAACGCGCAATACGTGGATCTTGTGTTCGCCCAGCCCTATGCCCGAGGCGTCCCGCGTCCAGAGACGCCACCGTCCGCACGAAATGCGGATGACGACCTGATCAGGTCGGTCGCAGTTCGTGGCGGGATCGTCGCGCTGTACTCCATCTGGTACATGCTCGCCCCTGGTGATGACCGGTCCTTCGACATCTTCGCCCGGCACATCGAACACGCCGTAGCCGTGGCCGGCGAAGACCACGTCGCTCTCGGTACGGACCGCACCTTCTTCCCGAGCTGGGCACCACACCCCTGTGAATGGACCAATTGGCCGTATCTAACCGTCGGCCTGGTCTGTCGCGGATTCAGCGATGCCCAAGTCCGGAAAATCATCGGGGCAAACTACCTGCGCTACCTGAGACGCGTGCTCGACAAGGCCCCGGTCGAGTAGAGCAGGCGAAGCTAAACTCGACCACCTTTCAGTCCCTATCTCAGTGCTCTCTGTGTCCTCGGTGGTGGGAATCCCATTTCGTGTCCTTCGTCGTCAGGTCTGCCCAGTATGTCAGCTGAACGAACCTGTAATGAGCGCGCTACTGAGCTATGATTGCGGACACAATCACACGCTGTGAGTCCATATTGGCAACGAAGGTCGTGAGCTGGCGCTGTCTGGCGAGCTCGCTTCAGTCCTGATTGGGTATTGGTTCAATGAACACACGACGAAAAGAGCGTTACACGCGCACACTGACCACAACCGTCTCACTCATGCTGTTCTGGGGAACGGTTGCCATGGGCGCGGTACTGACGCCCGAATCCATCGAGTGGCGACTTCCAGGAGACGCAGCCGTCTGGATGCAGGATAACACGGTCCTCCAGGTGAATGCCACGCAGCCGCATCACACCACAGTCGACCTTCTCAACGGCGCAAGGATGCCCCAATTTCTCATGACTCTCCGGGTGAAGGTGCTTGACTGGGCGGGATCGCCGCCGGGGATCTACTTCTACATGCATCGGCACGCGGGAGGGCTGCAGGCCGCAGCGCTGGGGCGAGACGGCCTCCGTCTCATGGGCTGGTACGGGAAAGACGAGCCGGGAACGAGCTCGGTCAAGGGGGGGATCGGCTATGAGAAAGGCGTCTGGTTGCGCCTCAAGCTGATCTGCCGAGGCAGCAACTGCGTGGCCAAAGTGTGGCGCGATGGAGAAACGGAACCCCGATGGCAGGTCGAACACTCCTATGCGAAACTGAAGACAACAGCGCCCGGCTTGGGCGTCTGGACTCACCCGCAGATTGCGTCGACGGCAACGGTGCAATTCGCCGACGTGGAGATTCTCCCCCTGACAGATGCCCGTCTCGCCGAGCAGAATGTACCCGCGGCCTCTTTGACGCCCCTGCCCCCTGAGCAAATCCCCACCAACTCAGGGTGTTTCCGAGCCGGGGGCATGGTCGGCATCCGCGGAGCACGTCTGGCCATGGCCTTCGATCCGGCGGATGGACGCCCCACCACGATTCGTGATCTGGTCTCCGGGCAGGAGTTTGCCGCACCGGCAGCTCTCTGGGGGCTTTTCCACCTGGGCCTGCGCAGTGCCGATCACCTGAAGCTACGAACCCTCTCGGCAAGGGACTTCCTGAAGCTGGAGTCTACGTGCGAGCCCGGCTCCGACACGCTGACCATGCAATTCACCGAGTGCCTCGCGGGCGATGTGTCAGTGGCGTGCAACGTCACGGTGGGGCCAGACGGCGAGTTGCGTTTCTCCGCGGAGACAACCGTAAAGACAGGCGAACATGTGGCCTCTCTGCGCTATCCAGAGCTGCCCTGCCGTCCCACACTCGCTGGCGATGGCTCCGACGATGCGCTCATCATACCGTCCCACGAGGGCGTCGTGATCCACCAGCCAGGAACCCAGCAAATGTCCCGCTCGAACGTCTACCCGGAGGCCTCGTTTGCGCAGTTCGCAGCCTACTACGGGCAGACGGGAGGACTCTACGTCGCAGCGCATGATCCAGCGGGCCACTGCAAACGAATCCACACGATGTGCGCGAAAGGGCGATTCGTCTGCACGGCCTGGGAACACCTCTTCCCGGAGGACGGCAGCGAGACGGCTGCCATGCCCTATGACATCGTCGTGGACCGGGTCGAGGGGGGAGACTGGCGCCACGCCGCGGACCGCTACAAGGCCTGGGCCAAGAGCCAGCCCTGGTGCGCGAAAACGCTTGACCAACGAGATGACATTCCCGCGTTCCTTACCGACGCGACAGGTATTCTCATCGACGGCATTCGCAACCCCAAAGGCCTCACACAGAAGTACGGACCGAACATGGAGCGCCTACCCGATGTGTTGGACCAGTACCGCGAGGCCACGGGACTCAAACACATCGTGTTCATCCCCTACGGCTGGGAGAACCGCGGTACCTGGGCGGGCATTCACTACCTGCCTGCTTTCCCCAGCAACGCGTTCTGGGCCGACATGGCTGCCGAACTCAAACGACGAGGCAATCGCGTCGGGATGCTCACCTCAGGGTTCTGGTGGGTGGTCAAACGCCAAACCAATGGCAATGGCCCCGGCTTCGACGACAGTGCGGACCTGGAACGCCTCGGCGACATGTGCATTCGCAACGCCGACGGCACGCTCTACGAAGCGGACCACTACGACCAGCCGCAGGGCGGGGCTTCTTGGCGCGGACTTTCCGTTCGGCTCTGCCATGGCAGCAAAGATGCCCAGAAAAACCTGACTGACACATTTATGGGCGTGGCTCGTCTGGGCGTTCCACTCGTCAGCTTCGACCAGGAGATCGGCGGTGGGATGCCCGTCCCATGCTACGACACTCGTCACGGACATGCCCCCGGATTCGGGAACTACCCGTGGACAGGACTGGAGGACACCTGCAAGGCGATCCTCTCGAAAGGCAAGACGGTCGAGCCGGAGCTGGGCCTGTTCATGGAAAACACCAGCGAAGTGGCCATCCCCTACATGTGCACCTACTGGAGCCGCCAGTTCGCAGAGGTGCACAACTACGGAGGACGCAATGAGGGAATTGCTCTGTTCAGCTACCTCTACCACGAGTATGTCACGGCCATCGGTGCTGCCTGTGTTCAGGGACAGGGGGAAGCGCCCACAAAGGAAATGCGCGGCCGAATCCTCGCCAACAACCTGGTCCGCGGACTCATTCCAGGTCCCTTCATCCACCAAGTTCCGCTTGAGAGCGGCAAGGAGTGGCACCAGTACGTCACCCGAGCCTATCTTGCCTTCTGCAAGCCCTACAGGCACTTCTCACAGTTCCTTCTGCGTGGGCGCACGCTGCATCCGCCGAAGCTCACCTGTGCCAGGGTGACGACAGCATTCCACTATGTGGACCACAAGAACGGCAAGAAGCGCTGGAAACACGGGAAGCCCCTCAGCCCAACCAAAGTGGATTTCGATGCCGTCGGTACGGGTGCTTTCGAAGCCGGCGACGGACGCCGGTTGGTTCTGGTGGTCAACGCAACGGGAAGCGAACAGACCGCCACGGTGGAGCTGCCCGCAGGGCACCAATGGCAGGAATATGCACTTGACGGAAAGCCGGGTGACGCCAAGCTGACATCCGGCACGCAACACCTAGACCTCACCCCGTTCGAGTGTCGTCTCTACGTCGCACCCGCACCAATGCGGTGACACCAGAAAACGATGGGGGGCAGTCTGTATCAGGACGAAGCCCTGGGCGGGCTGAACACGTACTTGTACACCGCGCCTTGCCAAAAATGCTCAGGGACCTCTCCGAGGCGGGTCACGAACAACTCGATGACGAGCGTCTCGCGGTTCTCGAGTACGCTGAAATTCGAGAGCTGCAGTGCCTCAGGCTCGTCCCCCCCACGATCGTCCACGGTCAGAACGGAGTCACGAACGACGGCTACGCGTTCGTCGTCAATCTCTGCCAGGCACAGGGGGTAGCGGGGACCGTTCCCGGCCGGTGCTTCCGGCACGATGTTCGCAAACCAGTAGAGCTTCCCGTTGCGCGTGGACCGGACAAGCCTGTGGATACTTGACGGCGAGTAGAAGCGTGAGTTGTCCTCGTAGCGCAGCTCACGCACCGGTTCCAGTGTGCGTCCGCCGTCTGTGGAAACGGTAAGCCACTTGCGCCCCGCGGTCACGTCCGTATTGCTGCCGCGCATCACAATCAGCACGGTCCCGTTCCGGAGCAAGGCAACATCCGGCTCGAGCAGGCCTCGTGACGACCATTCCGGGGCGATGTAGACTTGGTTCGAGGCCGACCATCCCCCGCTGGTTGGGTCGCGACGCATAAGGACCACCCCGCCGGTCGTGTGGCCGTGTCCCTGCGGCTGGCACACAAGCGGGTAGTACACCGTACCGTCGGCGTCGAACGCCATGCCGACTCCGCAATAGGCGCGGTTCGTCTCGCGGAACGCCGGGGCGAAGGGATCCTCCGGATCAAAATCGGGGCCATCCTCGTAGCGGAGCAACCGCGGCATCCCGCCGTTTTCCGCGACGAAGCAGTGGTCGTCAAAAGGATGCCGGCGATCACCCCAGTGGAATGTGTAGATCGGCAGCCCCGGCCAAGTGCGGCGCATGAACCTCTCGTAACGCGTGCCCAGGCAGGTGTCATAGCAGTCGCCGAACGGATAGGTCACCATTCCCCCACCCGGGAGTTGGGCTGTGACGCCCTCGATGACACGGCGCGCCGACCAGGTCTTCCCGTTGTCGTGCGATATGCGTTCCTCCCAATCGAAGTAGGCATCGGACGCTCCGCTTGTACTCAAGACCTCGCGCCGTGTAAGCACGCCGTCCAGATAACTGACTCCGCACCACTGAGCTTGGTCCTCACCGGCAGCAGGCAGGTAACGTGTGCGTGGTAGCATGGGTACTCTCATCTCTTGCGTGTTGGTCTGCTGTTACGTCTCCACGTCCCCCCGGATTGCGGCGCTGTGCTGCCGGCGGCGGCATCACGGTACTGCGTCCTTGGCCGGTTACGGGGGCACCAGCCTTACGGGTACCCGAACGTTGTCGTTAATCCAAATGCACCCGCGATCGGTTCTCTGCAGTGTCTCCCTGTCCTGTGCACTCGATACGCCTGCCGTGGGCTGGTGACTGTCGGTTTGACTGGAATCGTCCGGGGATGTATCGGTGTTTCTCGGCCAATCGACACATCGCAGTGAGACAGGGAGCGGACGCCATGGGAACAGAGACAAACTCGAAGTCCTTGCGAGCGGGCTTCGCCGAAGTGAATATCACTCCCCCGATAGGCACGGCCAAGATCGGTGTATTGAAGCATCTCGTTTCGGAAAGCGTACACGATCCGTTGTTCGCGCGGGTGGCGATCCTCGAGAACCCGGCGGAACGGGTCGCGTTCGTGCAGCTTGACACACTCAGTGTGCGCTGGTCGCAGGTGGCGGAGATTCGCCGTCGCGTCACGGAGGACTATGGGTTCCCTGGTGCAAACGTCCTGGTCGCCGCAACGCACAACCATGCCGGCCCCGCCGTGTCGAACACGGGCGCCGTTGCACGAGATGACGCCTACGTCGAGACGATGATTGCGAAGGTCGTTGCGGCGTTCGGTGAGGCGTTGGCGAATCGGCAGAAGGCGGAAATCGGGTTCGGCCGCTGTCCCGAGTTCAGAGTCTCCCACAACCGTCGCATCGTCAGGCGCGATGGGACGGTCTCCACGCACGGGAATTTTCTCGACGAGAATGCGCTTTTCGTTGAAGGCCCCATCGATCCTGAACTTGCCGTGCTGGGGGTGCGCAGCAGGACCGGTGAGTTGCTGGGAACGCTCGTCAACTTCGCGTGTCACGTCGGGCACCACGGCAGCAGCACAGCGCTGTCCGCAGGCTTCCCGGGCGTACTCGACCGGGAGATGAAAGCGCGCGGCTGCCCGATGACGCTGTTTCTGAACGGCGCCTGCGGCAACATCGCCTACGGGGAACCCGGCACGGGTGCCATCAAGGACGAGGAAGACATCGGCACGATACTGGCCGCTGATGTGAACGGCATCCTCGACGGCATGGCATACACCCCCCTCGCCGCGCTTGCGGCACGGAGTCAGACCATCAAGCTCCCATATCGTGAATGCACGGAAGATGAGATACAGGGAACGGCCTTTGGTGCCCAGCGCAGCGTGCCCCTCGCCCCGGTCTACGAGCACTGCCTTCCGACTCTCCTGCAACGCATCCGCGAACGCGGCACGCAACCGGCAGACGTGCAGGTGCTTGAGGTCGGGGAATGTACGTTCGTCGCGATTCCGGCCGAGTACTTCGCCGAATCTGGACTTCGGCTCAAGGAGCAATCATGGCCGCGACGTGCACTTCTTGTTTCGTGTGCCAACGGCATGGTTGGCTATGCACCGACGCGTGAAGCCTTCGAACGCGGGGGGTACGAGACCACGTTCGGGCCGACGAGCCATCTCGCCCCCGAAGCCGGCGACCTGCTCGCGGACACAGCCATTCAGCTTGTTCGAGGCAGATGGGATCAATCGGTCTGAGCGACATCGGTACAAAGGGAATCAACATGCCGCGGATATCTGTTCTATCTGTCCTGCTCACGGCACTCATCGTCCGAGGCGTAGCCGGGCCGGCTGAAATGAAGTCAAAGCCACTCACAAAGCCGTACCGCCTGCCGCGTGAGACGGTGCTTGTGAGTGACAGGCAACCGACAGCGCTGGTCCTCGTGCCCAACGATGCAGTTTACGCACCACTTGCGGCCCAATTCGTCACCCGCTTCGAACAAGAAACGGGGATCAGGTTGCCCACTTGCCCGGAAAGTGACGCACCCGGCCGGGGACCGGACACAGGCACATTCGTCATCCTTGGCAATGCCGCCACCGGCCCTTTGGCATTGCGGCTCTACGCCAACCGACTTGTGGCATCGGACGCAGCATACCCCGGTCCGGACGGCTTCGAACTGCGCACCATCCCCAACGCTATCGACATCGGAGCCAATGTGCTCTTCCTGGGCGGCAGTTCCCCCAAAGGCGTTAGCGCGGCTATCGACGCATTCACGGCCACCCTCGAGCCAGGACAGAACACCGTGGTTCCCTTCACCATCCGCTGGGTGTCGCAGGTCAGAAAGTCACCGAAGCCGCGAACCGCGAAAGCGATCGACAAGACGGTTTCTGGAGTCCGGGAGAAACTCAATGCGTTTGGCCGAAACACCTTCCAAGGCGTGAGTCACCACCTCACCTGGGCCGCCCGGGACTTTCTCCTCTCCGGCGACGACAGCCACGCTCGGCTCTGTGCCCAGCTGATCGACGTGATGGCGACGCACTACGCAGAAGAGGAGGTCCCTCCGCCGACGTTTGTCGTGCGCGAGTTGGTCATGGCCGTAGATCAGGTTGAGGAAAGCGCGGCGTTGACCGATGCGACGCGACTTCAGGCCGCGGAATGGCTGCGCCAAATGGCCGAAGACTCGATGGCTTTCTGGGAGATGGTGAAGCCTGTTCGCCGGTACAACAGCGGCTACCTGGGCCCCATCTGGAACCACCAGACCCACCCTGCCCTCGGCATCGCCCACGCCGCCCTGTTCCTCCAGGCGCGCTACTCCATCCCTGCGGCCACCTACTGGAATGCCGTCGTCGATCACCTGTTTTCAGGCCAAACCAGCTGTGCGCAACCCCTGGAAGATTCGGCCAACTACCAGTGGCTTGTCCCCCGGCAGACCGCCGAATATGTCCTGGCCACCGGACGCCTCGGCGAGTATTTCAGCGATGGCGTATTCCAGCGTTGCGTGGACTACACGATCGCGTCGCACGATAACCAAGGCAGCGAAGCCACGCATGGCGACGCATGGATGACCTCCGGCAGCATGGCCCAGCCGCTACTTGCCCTGGTCGCGACACGCTACCGGGACCCGCACTGTGTGTGGTTGCTCGAAGGCGCAGGTAAGCCCATGCCCTCCCCGTGGTCGTACCCGGTAGCAGTGCAGGCCGCGCCGCCCGACGACCACGTGGGCTTGCGCTTGTTCACCGTCGATCCGCATCGAGCCAACGCATACGGCATCGAAGGCATCGCCCCCGAGAGGATCCTCGACAAAGCCGTCTTCCGCAGCGGAACGGATCCCGATGCCGACTACATGATGCTGGACGGTCTGAACACCGGTGCCCACAAGCACGCGGATGCCAACGCGATTATCCGCTTCTCCACGGCACGCCACTACTGGCTTGTGGATATGGACTACATCCGCGCCGCCCCCAAACATCACAACAGCATCGTCGTGGTGCGTGATGGCGAGGTGACCAACCAGGGCACCCGTTACCTGGGTGACGCCCACGTCCCGATCGAGCAGCCCTACGCAGCCGAACTGGTCTGTTCCGCATCGAGCCCGGGTGCCGCCCTGACACAATCGCTGCTGCCCGACTACAAAGGACTGGACTGGCGCCGCAACATCTTCTGGAAAGCCAAGGACTTCTTCGTAGTCGTCGACTCACTGCGAGCGCGTACAGCCGGCAACTACGTCGTACAGGCCGTCTGGCGTACCTTGGGCGACGCGGCCATCGCAGGCAACGCCCTCCACGTCCGACAGGGCGGACACCACGCCCTGGATGCGGAACACGTCCGCGTGCTCGAGGAGGATGGTCGGACGGTTGTCGAGTTGCGTCGTCAGAACTCAGTGCTTGTGTTTGAGCAAGACCTCCAGCCCGGTGTCTACCGGGTCGAGGTCCTGGCCAAGGCAAGCGGGAAGTCATCGAACTCGGTCTGGGTTCGCGTTGACGGGCGGCATCGCATCCCCTGTTATCTGCCCACTGACGTCTACGGCGAGAGCCGCGGCTCGTTTGACCAGGCCACACCGGGAGGCACGTTCCGCGTCACGGCGGGAGGGACGCACCGGTTCGAGATCAGCCTGCGCAAGAGGCCGACGGCCTTCCTCGACAAAGTCGTGCTCACCCTCTTGAGTGGTGGGGCCGTGACGATCGAGGCCGAGAACATTCTTGCAGCACAGCCCCAGGTCGTGCAGGCCGCTGACCACCATTTCTCCATCGTCAACGCCGACGGTGCCACACTCAAGCTGCGCGGTCAGTTCGATTACGGTACCGGCGGCGTTACGGGCAACTGGGCCGCGTATCCCTACGCAGGCAAGATGACCCAAGTCCTGACCCAAACCAAGACAACAGCGCTGGCACAAGGCGACACACTCACTTTCGCCAACCTGTTCCACGTACAGCAGGGGAAGGACAAGACGCCGCGGGAACTCCTCCCCTCTGGCGATGGGCGTTGGGTTGTGACTGGACCGGAACCGGCAGTGGTTGGGCTCGGACCAACCAAACTGGGAGAGACGGAGATCGCCGGCGCCATGTTCATGCTGACGCAGAACAACCTGCTCGTCGCCGATCCGCCCCACCCACCCCTTGAGCGTCAACCCGAAACACTCGCAGCCCTGCTCACCCAGTGCGCCAAACAGGCGCGTCCCGCGCCGGAGTCAGAGCCGATTCCTTCCCCCCGCGTTCCGCGGCTCACAATGCGTTGGCAGCGGACCATGGAGTCGCCCGTCGCCGCCGTCCGAGCCACCCCCACCGGAGTGCTCTACGGAACACACGCGGGCCACGTTGCCCTACTGACCTCGGATGGGAGAGTCCTCTGGGAAGCTGACATGGGGAGCCGTGTGCGCAGCGTCGACGTTGCCACCTTTGCCGACGGGATCAGGGTTTGCCTTGTCGGAACCCACGCAGGGCAAGCCAAGGTCCTGGACAGTGGCACCGGGCACGAGCTTTGGGCATACCAGTGCGAGCCATACAGCGGTCGAGTCGGATCTGTCGGCACCATCTTCCCAGCGGATCTCGATGGCGATGGCGCCCATGAAGTCGTAGCCGGAGCAGATAACTGGCACTACCACGGGATCTCCGCTCAGGGCAAACTTCTCTGGCGCGTCCGCACGACGCATGCCTCGACAGTGGGGTGCGCCGGAGATTGCACCGGTGACGGACGAGACGACATCGCTGCAGGCACGGAGTACTACAACGTCAAGCTCCTTGATCACGCAGGGAAACAGCTGACCAGCTCCCTGGCTGGTCCCGTTACCACGGCTGTGGCCATCTTCGATATCGATGGTGACGGCAAGGCAGAGGGCTTCTTCGGAACCGAGGACGGTTTCGTGCGCTGCCTGAAAGACCAACAGAAGCGTGCTCACGTGCCCCATTGGCAGGCAAACGTGGGAGGAGCACCCACAGCGATCCTACCCTGTGACGTTGATGGCGACGGCAAGCCGGAACTGGTGTGTTCCTCAGAGTCGTTCAGCGTCTACGCGCTCCGAGCCGATGGTAGTCAGGCTTGGCGCACACAACTCCCCGACTGTGTCAACGGCGCCTCATCGGTCGGAAGCTGGATCATGGCCGCCTGCGATGACCTCCGCTTGTACGCCCTGGATCACGCCGGCACAGTTGTTGCCATCACGGACCTCCCCGCCCCTCCGGGTAAGGTAGCCAGAGTGGACGAACACACCGCAGTGGTCGCCGCTGGCGCGCACCTATTGGCTATTGGTGCCCCGGAGTAAGCGACCCGATCGGCGGCGCCCGTCGCTGCAACGCCTGGGCACGCCCCTCCTGGGCGTTCCCCGGTGAACTCATGCGCTCGACCATGGCCAATCCTCTGCTTCTCAGCGCCGCCCCGGGAGAGCGCCTCCTCTTGCACGAGACCGTTGTCGTGCGCGTGCAACATGACGTTTCCAGAGCCACATTACGGTGGAACACACAGGACCGTACGCGAGAACCGCACAAATTCCCGAAGAAACCGGGAAAAGGACCATGTACATGCGCATTCTATTGGCCATCGCGGCCCTGTCGCTTGGAATCGCGCCGACCGTCCGCGCCTCCGACAACCTGGCTCGAGGCGCGGAGGTGTCCGTGGACAGCACCTACGATGGTTACACGCCGGCTCCGCTGAATGATGGTATCCAGATCGTGGCTTCGAGTGAGTATTGGAGAGCGGGTTGGGCCTCCCGGCAGAACGATGAACCGCACTGGGTGCAACTGGAATGGCCCCGGCCGGTGACGGCGGCATCGGTGGTTGTCTACTGGACGCTCGACGGTGGTCAGTTCCGATCGGCATCAACCGTCCAAGCCCGAATCCGCGTCAACAAGACATGGCAGACGGTTGCGGAATCCGCACCAGAGCCCGGATCCAGCTTCAGCGTGCTGTCATTCACACCGGTCGCGACAACCGCGATTCGGATCCTGCAGCCATCGATGCAAGGACCCGCCGACCGCCGCGGTCTGATGTGGGTTGCGGAAACGGAAGTGTACGGGGCCGCACAGGATGCCCAAGCCCAGGGAGAGGCGACCTTGTCCGTCAAGACAGACGCCGGTCCTCGGACTGCGCGCTTTCAAGTGTGCGGAGGAACCAAGGGCGGCGCCTGCGACATCAGGCTTGGCGCGGTACCCATCGGCCAGATCGCCGCCCTGCCAGGGCTCTCCACTGCAGCTGCCGTGGAGCTCGTCTCCCCCGGCGGCGATGCAGGGGAACTGACGGTCAAGGGCTCGGGGGATGCCAGTCTCCTGGAACTGCACACGGAACCGACTGCGAACTCCGCAGCAACAGCCCAGGCCGTCAGTACAACTTCGACTGCGAGTACTGGCTTGGAGACAAAGCCTCTGCATCTGGACACGTTGCTCGTGGAAGCCGGTGCCGCGCGCGTCGTCATCGTATCCAGTTCGCGGCAGCCATCCTACGCGGCCATCGCCGCCAAGGTCCGGGACCGGATTCGAGCTGTGGCAGAGGTGGATGTCAAGATAGTGGACGCGGAAACGCTGGAACCGGAAACACTCCTGGGATCAAGCAACGCGATCGTCCTCGGAAACCTCGTCACAAGCCGATTCGTCGAGATTCTCTACTGGGAATGGTACACCATCGCGGACCTCTGGTATCCCGGGCCGGGCGGGCATGTTCTGCGCACGCTGCACAATCCCTACGGCAATGGCGGCAACGTGGTTCTTCTCGGCGGCAGCGACGATGCCGGTGTGACGGCGGCGGCTGATGCTCTGTGCGAGGCCCTGCAGCCGAGCGAACCGCTCAAGGTCGGTCGTCTGATGGAGATCCGGCTCGGTTCCGGGCACAAGCTCCCGCCGGCCGGCGAGTGGACCGATCCCCGGTTGCGCATTTTCCACGAGACGCTCGAGCACGCGAACGTGCACGAGTGCCCCCTTGGCTTCACCGATGCAAGCCTGGCAGGACTGCGCTACCACTACAGTGGGGACGAAGCCGCCGCCCTGCGATTCCGCGAGCTGGCCCTCAATACCGACATTCTCACCAACTGCTACCACTACAACGCACACATGCACCCGATCATCTGGGATCTGATCGAGGAGAGTCCGGTGTTCTCAGAGAAGGACCGGCTCGCCATCGTGAACAAGCTGCTGACGAAGGCTCGCGGCGGCGACGGCACGGCCGGACGCGACAAGCTGCTTAACTGCGCCAAGCTGCATCGTGAGAGCAAGAAGATCCTGGACCGCCATGACGCGATGCACGCCAACTGCACGCTCACGCACAGCCGCTACTTCAACACATACTGGCCCGCCGAGGAGTGGTCGGACAATCTGGATGCCGTGCGGACCTACTACGATCGCTCCATGACCAGTTCGAAGGGCTGGCGCGACGAGGGCAACATGCACACCTACCTGGAATGCCCCATCATCGCATCGCAACTCCTGCGCGACGCGCGTTTCGTCGACAGCGGCGCCCTCCGGCATTACGCTGAACTCCTGGTGAGGATGACTGACAATCGCGGCTATCACAGCACCTACGGCGGATCCCTGGACTCCACCCTCCGCACCTGCGCCGGCATGCTCAAGGCCCCCACTATCCTCGCCACACTGCCGCTGCGGAAGGAGACGGAACTGGCCACGAAGAGATTCCCCACGCCGTACGGCTTCCTCCACGGCCAGGCCTGGGCGATCGGGCTCGAACCGGTACCCGCCGCAGAGCTGGTCGGAGTCTCTCACACGCCACTGACACGCTGGTGCTGGGAGTACTACGGCAAGGGCTTCCCGCTCGAAAAGGGCTTGGACAAACTCAGTATGCGCTCCGGTTTCGGGCGCAACGACCAGTACTTGCTCCTCGACGGTATCTCTGTGGGAGGCGGCAAGCCCTGCGCAAACCGCAACAGCACGCTGTCGTTCGTCCAGAACGGATGCAAGTTCCTCGTCGGCAGCACCAAGACCATGCGCGTTTCCCGTGGCGGGGTGGGGGCGAAAGGCGGACAGATTGTGTCGTTGGAGGGCATGGCCGATCTCCCCGCGTTTGGCTACAGCCACACGCGGGCCGCGGATCACGCGTTTTCCATCTGGGACCGCTCCATCTTCTGGCGCAAAGGTAAGTGGTTCTTCTTCGTGGACCGCGTCACGGCCGGCGAGCCGGGCACCTACAGCATCGCCCTCGGCTGGTCAACGCGGGGGGGCATGAAGGGGGCCGGGCGCGCTCTTGAGGTGTCTCAAGGCGCGGGAGACGCCATCAATGTCATGCACGTCAAGAACGGGGGCCTCCGCGGCTTCGATCCGGGAGGCGGCGCGCGGGAAACGGTGCTGAAGACGATGGACAAAGGCGACGATGCGTCCTTCGCCACACTCCTTTATGTCTCCGGCGGGCCGGCCAAGATGACCTACAACACGATTCGGCTCGGACCATCGCTGTTTGCTATCACCGGCGATGAGGACGCCTACCTGGGATTGCTCGCGGGTAACTCCTTCGATCGAGCCGGTATCCGGATCCGCGGAGCTGCGTTCTGTGTGTCGCCGCACGCCGTGTCCGTCGTTTCCGGCCGGGAATTGCGCTGGGACACACTGGTTGTTACGGCGTCCGTTCCGTGCGGCATGGAGCTCGACCCGCAGACCGGTTCACTCACGATCGAGGCCGACCGCTCTACGGAGATCACCGTCGGCGCAGACACCCGCTCCCTGACTCCCGGTATGCACACGTTCCCAGGAACGGCCACTCCGCCACCACAGCTGGAGACGCTCACTGCCGCGATCCGCAACGACGCCGCGGCGCAGAACGAACCCGTCGCCACCGACAAGCAGACCGATGCTTTGCCCGCGCTGCCGATCGCATGGACCCGGAAGGTGGGCGCCTACACATCCTACTGCGTCGCGGATACGGACGGAAGCGGCAGCGATCACGTTCTCCTCGGCATGGCCGATGGTCGCGTTCTCTGTCTGAACGATGCGGGAAAGACCGTGTGGGAACACAAGCTGGACGGCGACATCCGCGCGGTCGCCTGCGCAACCACTCCCGCTGGCAAGACCATCATCGCGGGATCGAAGAACGAACACGTCTACGCCCTGACCGCCGACGGTTCGAAGGTGTTGTGGAAGCACAAACTCCACTTCTCGAAAGCCGTCCACGACCGGGCTCCGTGGTGGACCGAAGGCGGCAAAGCAACGACCAAGGGCATCCTTGCTACAGACTTGGATGGCGACGGTACCGACGAGGTCGTCTGCGGCACGGGTGCGACCTTCATCGAGGCCCTGACTCCGGACGGCCGGTCAATGTGGATGCGGCAGTTCGTCTGGGGCACGCCTGATCGGTTCTTCACTGCGCCCGCCGCCGGCAACACGACATCCCTGCTCGCAACCGCAAGCCACGCCTCCGGATGCTGCATCTGGCGCCTGGCGCCGGACGGCAAGGTACTCAGCAAGAATGCTCTGCCATCCGGCCGCGGCTCCTGGGACGGCACCCGCACCCAGCAAGTCGTCGTGGCTGACATGGACGGCAAGGGCACGCACATGGCCTTGGTCGGCCGGGGTGGAGCCTTCAACGAAGTAGGGCTTCACGACGCGATCACCGGTGAACGGACGTGGCAGCACCACATGGCAGATCGTGTGTGCGCCGTAGTCGCACTCGACACCGACGGCGACGGCATGAAGGAAGTCATCGCAGGAACGAGTTCAGCGTGGCTGACCGCCTTCGACTTGACAGGAAAACACGTGTGGGCCACGTTCATGCCCGCTCACGTGCTGGCCGTAACCGCCATCGGAGACACGCTCTACGTCCAGTGTGGCGATGCCCGCATCTACCGCGTCTCTCGTGACGGCCAGCTCACCGGGCAACACCACGTCGCGAGTGGCAGCGCACCTTCCGCACATCAAGCCTGGCGCCTCGTCCACACGCGCGACC
>Ga0209045_1001621_pt1 | contig 19325 bp, 7 predicted proteins | sample SaaInlLV_10m_DNA_4_FD_184664 | JGI IMG/M metagenome (GOLD analysis project Ga0209045, IMG submission 184664) | Marine microbial communities from expanding oxygen minimum zones in the Saanich Inlet - Saanich Inlet SI072_LV_200m_DNA (SPAdes) (version 2) | ecosystem: Environmental > Aquatic > Marine...
TCTATAACAATCTCGACTACTCGTTCACCGTAGGCCATGAGGACGGCACGTTTGAGTACCCCACAACGCAGCCTGGGGGGGGCGGCACTGCCTTGCGTCGTCAGCTCCGAGGTCTGAGTGAGTTCATCCACGCGTTCGGCTTCATCCGGATGGCACCCCTGCCGGACCTCCTGCATGAGCCGTTGGCGAAGGGGACCGCCTGCTTCACTTTGGCCGAGAAGGGGCGCCAGTATGCGGTCTATCTTTGTCGAACCGGCAAGACAGGGAGGGCAGGAGCGCTTGATCTGGTGCTCAACGTCCCGGATGGCCGCTATCGAGCCAGTTGGCTGGATCCGGCGTCCGGTGAACGGACGGATGTGGGCGTTGTGACCGTGACCGAGAGCCGTTGCCGGATGCGCTCGCCTGTCTTCAAAGAAGACCTCGCTCTGGCTCTGGAGGGGCGGTGATGTCGGGCAGGCTTCATCCGTGCCGGCGTGAATGCCGCCCGGAGGGCCGTGCGGCGTACGTTCGGGGGCGACCGCTCCCGGAAGACAGCCTCAAACCACATGCGAGCGTAGTGACAGACCTCAAGCACACAGGAGAGCACCCAGATGGGCAGGCAGCTGACGGAGAAAGTGCTGTTGATCGCGATCTCCATGGCCCTCCAAATTTGGGGAAGCGCGTGGGGCAGCACCCGCGATCAGATTGAGGCCGACTATCTTCTCCAGGCCAAGCTTCGACTGACCGTGCTGGCCCGGGGAGGAGCCGAGCCTGGGCGGGCGGACGTCACCCGGGAAGAGGATGCAGCGGGGGCTCTGGATGGCCTCATTAACGGCAAATGGGGGTTTCATACGCTGAGCGAGAAGGATCCGTGGTGGTGTGTGGATCTTGGTGAAACAACGCCTCTCGATCGTGTCATTCTCTACAATCGCTGTGACAGTTGCGGGAAGCGAAATAACCGGATTGAGCTGCTCCTTGGGGATGTCCGCGAACAGTTGGAGCTGGCGTTCACGAACGATGGCACACCGTTCTCTGGGCACACGGACAAGAAGCCCCTCGTTATCGAGCTCGACGGTCGCAGGTCGCGTTATGTCCGTCTCCAACTCACGGGCACTGAGTACTTCCATCTGGACGAGGTCCAGGTTTACGCTGTCGGGAGTGAGGAGAACATCGCTCTCGGGAGGCCGGCTACGCAGAGCAGCGTCAGCCGGTGGTCTGCTCTCCCCGCAGATGCTTCCGTCGGCGCAGCCGAGAAGGCCGAAAACGAGTGGGGCGGAATCATGGACGTCACGTTTCGGAACGGACAGCGACTTTCAGAGCATCTCCTCAGCCAGGGGGTAGACGTGAGTGCGGACTCCGCAACGCTTGCGGAGATCGCAGAACAGGTAGCCAAGCCGGGGGGTGAGCGGACCGCAAAGCAATGGCAAAGGCTCTACCTGGACGCGCGCTGGGCCACTCGGCGAATGGCGTTGGAAAATCCTCTTCTGGACTTTGAGTCGGTCCTCTTTGTCAAACGAGCGCCCACTATGTTCCCCCATCTTTCCGACCAGTACTACGGCTGGTGGTCTCGGCCTGGGGGAGGCGTGTTTGTGCTGCAGGACTTCAAGACCGACAAGCCGATCGTTCGTTGCCTGAGTACCGGGTTCCCGGCCGGCAATTTTCTCCGACCGGACCTGGATCACGACGCCGGCAAGATGGTTGTGGCGTACAGCCGTCACTACTCCCACGTTTCCGGAGTCTCCAATAAGCTGGACAAGGGGGCACTCCCTGAGGATTCATTTTACCACATTTACGAGATTGACCTCGACCCATCCGACGGTGGAATCGGGCGACGCCGTCTGACTCGGGGCAAGTACGATGATTTCGATGCCCGGTATCTGCCCGATGGGGATATCGCTTTCCTTTCCACCCGCAAGGGCGACTTCCTGCAGTGCAGCCGAGAGAACACGCAACGCACCAACGCGACTGATGATTTTCCGGACAGCTATGTCCGGTGCGGAGGCGGCAACCACCGGCCTGTTCCGGTCTTCACGCTCCACCGGATGGCGGCGACCGGAGCAAACATGCGCCCCATTTCAGCCTTTGAGACATTCGAGTACACGCCTTCGGTTGCCCATGACGGGCGCATCCTCTACTGCCGATGGGACTACATCGACCGCTTCAACGGTCACTTCTTCAGCCTGTGGTCCACCAATCAGAACGGTTCCAATGCACAGCTGGTCTACGGCAACTACACAAAGCGCCCGCAGGCCACGATGGAGCCTCGTGCCATCCCCGGATCGAACAAGATCATCTTCACGGCTTCTGCGCACCATTCCATCACGGGTGGTTCTCTCGTGCTTCTGGATCGCAGACGTGGCCTGGAAGACGGAGCGCCCATCACACGCCTGACCCCCGAAGTGCCATTCCCGGAGACCGAACAGAATGTGGGGATGTTCTACGCCAATCCGTGGCCACTGTCGGAAGACGTCTATCTGGTGAGTTGGAGCAACCACCGTCTGCCCGCCCACCGGCGCGATGCCTCGGAGAGGAATCCCGTCAATGCCCAGGGGATTTACCTGTACGACCGGTTCGGCAACCTGGACTTGCTCTACCGGGATCCATCGATATCGAGTATGTCTCCGATCCCGCTGAGGCCTCGTCCCCGACCGGATATACACCCTGAACCCGTAGAGGATGGTGAGGAACTGGTTGGTGCGCTCTTCGTTCAGGATATCTGCCGTGGACTGGATGGTGTCCCTCCTGGTACGGTCAAGAGACTTCGCATTGTGGGTGTGCCCCCGAAGGTGCAACCGTACAAGAACCGACCGGAGCTCGGGGTCTCCAAGGAAGAAACCGGAAAGTACATCCTTGGCTCAGTGCCGGTTGAGTCGGATGGTTCGGCCCATGTTCGCGTGCCGTCGGGTGTCCCGTACTTCTTCCAGGCACTTGACGCGGAGGGCAGGGCTGTGCAGACGATGCGCTCGCTGACCTACGTACAGCCGGGGCAGACGTTGTCCTGCATCGGTTGCCACGAGCAGCGCGACACAGCGCCCGACAACCGGGGAATGCTTTTGGCGGCCAGGAAGCCTCCTGCGAGGATCACGCCTGGTCCGGTGGGCTCACTGCTGCTTCGCTATGACCTGATGGTGCAGCCGGTTCTGGATCAGCACTGCGTCCGTTGTCATGCGCCGGACAGCACAAATCAAAAAGCGGCGAAGACACGCCTCGAGGGGGCCGCATCCTGGAAAACGCTGATCAGCTACGCGGATGATGATCTCAGGAAGCTCGTCTTCGAGCGAGATTCCTCCCCCGTGGGACGGGGTCCCGCACTCGACAGTAAGCTGATCCGGCACCTGCAGAAGCACCCAGGGCAAAAGCCTAGCACGCTACTCGATTCTGATTGGCGACGTCTCTACGCCTGGATGGACACGTATGGTCACACGCAGGGCTGTTTCAGTGCAGAGCAAGAGAAGGCCCTCCTCGCCTGGCGTGACACGTTGCGGGAGCTGTTTGCCGCCGACGCAGGAAACCAATTCTGACCAGAACCGAAAGTTGCTTCAAGGAGGACCATGTTCAGCAGAGCACGATCCATACTGAGCGTCGTCATCGTGATGGTCGCGGCGGGCACTGCTCACGCAGCGGTTGAGGGCCGCTATGTGTACTACGGAAACCCTTTGTCGCCCTTCATGGAGACGGCGGAAATCGAGGTGTTCTCGGGCGGAGTCAATGTCATCGCCGGTTGCCCCGAATGCCTCTCGCCCGACTACCTGTTCAAGCTCTATCGCGGCAAGGTCGACCTGCTGGTGGACGGTGACAAGGACACAGGCAAACGGCACCTCGAGTTGATCTCGGAGAACTCAGAAACCTATTCGGATTCGACGCTGGCGTACTGTGCGGTCGAGGCGGATATGGGCAAGACCATGCCGATCGAGAAGATCGACATCTATCGCGCCCGGTACACATACCGGCGCGGTGCGGAACTCGGGTGGCGCTACCTGCTTGTGCTGGATGAGACCCGGAAGATCGTTGCGTGGGAGACGTTCAACGTCTTTCACGCTCCGCATCCCAGGAACGAAGGCGTCTGGTCCTTCGTCCCCAGGCCGGCCGAAGGTGCTCCTGCCGGCCTGGTGGTCCCTCCTCGCAGTCGGAGCTGGTTGAGCGAGGCCGAGTTCATTCGGGATTTCCTGGGCAAGCCCGTCGTGGATCAGACCGCACCGACGGACGAGCAGGCCGGAGCGCGTCTCAAGCGTTTTGAGCGCCGCAATGAGCCGGCAGAAATCGACAAACTCGGGGATGCGTTCTTCCGGACCGTTGAGCTTGATCGCCCCAACCTGACACAGGTAAAGGCCCTGGTCGAGAAGCGGCAATACGCGGAGGCGCTTGAGGCCTTCAAGGTGCCTTTCTTCGAGACCATTGGCGTCCTGGTCGGGAAAGATGCCTTTGAGTACACGTGGGGGTACGATGCGGATTCACGCGACACCATGCGCATCCGGGACCTCTCAAACCATGTCTACGGCGATAAGAAGACGTTGACCGTCACACAGTTCAGACCCGGTCTGATGCCGCCTTCCAGATTCACATATCCCTTTCAGATGCGGCCGTTGCTTTTGGCTTACAGCAGTGCCGGCGACCAGAAGCTTCTCCAGCTGTGGCAGGAGATGCTCGACGACTGGTCAATCGGGTTCCAGGACGCAGCCGACCGGAACCCAAAGCTCCGGGAACACTTCGTTTTGACCGGGGGCGTACTCCACAACAACTTCAAGGATCTGGCCCAGACGGCGGCTGAGAATCCGGGTTTCGTCAAAGACCTCTCCGGTGCCACACTGGCGCGATTCCTGATGCCGATTGTGGAAGAGATCCCGGTCTCGATCTGGCGGGTCTGGCGCAAGTGTGTGTTCAACCACACCTACAATGCAACCGGCGGAAGTTGGGAGCGCGCCAATCTGCTGGCCGATTTTCGGGCCGGCACCCGATTCCAGCGCGAACTGCGCCAGCAGATGCTGCGGCTGCACACGCTGTCGCAGTATCGAGATGGGCCCATGGTCGAGGTCGGCGACGAGGGCCACTTCGTGTTCAATTATCTCGCCCCCGCCAAGCTGTACGGGCAGCTTTGCGCGTCCCAACCGTATTGGTTCACGCCGGCTCGCGAGGCCTATCTGTTGGATTTGCTGCGACAGGCCGAGCTGGTTTCCGTACGCCACACATCACCCAGTGGGATCGGGAGCCGCTGGGCCTGGGCCAGGACCCTGTGGTACCCGACCTTCGGTGAAGATCGGTACAACCTTGGGCGTGCGAAGCTGCAACGCGGCGACCCGGTGGCGGACGATTCGCTTTGCTCGCTCCTGCAGCGCGCGTCGATCATGCAAGAGCCGGAACCGAAGGCCATTGCCAATACGGTGTATGGCTGGGGGCATGTCATGGACCAGCTCGACGCCAAGGAACGCCGCAAGCTCCGGGCCGAACTCCTGGCCGACAGGTACCAACGTCGGCCAGGAGTCCTTTCCGATTGGCTGCCCTATTCGGGGTGCTACTACTTCCGCCGCGGTTGGGCACGGGAGGACTCCTTCCTGCATATGCTCAAGCCGGCCAATGCGAACAGCAACCTGGGCGGCCACAACCGGACGATCAAGGCGTACGAAGCACTGCTGCCCACGAGCTACCGGTTCCAGGACTACGCCACGCCGTTGATCTCCGTGTTCGCCACGGAGATCGACGGACAGGGGCCGTGTGCGCACCACGGACGCTACCCGAGCGGCAGCAAGCAGTACGTGTTCACCCAAGCCGTGGAGAAGCCACAACCCAGACGCTGGTACACGGATGGCCGGCTCGACTTTGGTGAAGCCGTCTATGAAGGCGTGTACCACAACATCTATAGGTACCGGGAACGAGTCGGCGATACGGAGGAGCATATCCTGAGGTACGAGGACGATCCGGTCCTGGTCAAAGGCGTCACGACGACCCGCCAGATAATCCAGGTCCGCCCGGCCCGCCTCTTCCTGCAGATCGAGCGCGTCGCCTACGCATCGGCCGACGAAACGCACACGAACCGGATCCCGGCCACGCTGCTGCTGACCGAGCCCGGTCCGGAGACCAAAAAAACGTTCAGCAACGATCAGTTCAGCATCAACGCCGACACCAGGACTGTCAGCATGCGGAATCCCGGCAACCCCGGCGTGACCGTGGTCTGGTGCGGGCAGCCGGACCTTTCGTTCAAGCCGTACACGGTGAACACGCTGATCTCCAAGTTCTGGCCGCAACCGGACCCGGAGAAGGTCGATCCGAAGAAAGACGCGGAGCTCTACGAATACGGCTGGGGCAGAGGGTGGCCGACGCTCAACGGCGACCGACGCACCACGGGACGTGCGGCTTTTGCACAGTGGCAGGCGCGGGGTGAGTCGGTCCTGCTCGGCGCACTTTACGCAAATGCTCCGGGCGAAGAGCCGGTCAAGACCGTCACGGATATCTCGACTGACACGGTCGCCGGGCTCCGTGCGGAGACCGCAAAGGGGGTGACTGTAACGCTCGTGGTGGCGCGTCACATACCTGCCACACTTGAGGCCGGGCCCGTGTCGGCAGAAGGTGAAGCACTGCTACTGATGGAGACGGAGGGAGCGAGCCCGACGGTCATGATCCTGGGAGGCAAGCACCTGATGGTTGCGGGCAGGCCGATGGCGCTCGAAACCCCGGACATGACGTTCGATCCTGACGGTTCCGCCCAGCCGCTGTCCGCCGGCAGCCAACGCCCCATCCTCCGACCACTTGACCCGCCGACCATCGGACCGCAGATCAACACCTTCATTGACAAGACCACGGTGACGCTCACTACGGCGTCGCCGGCTGCCGTGATTCGGTACACCACCAAGATGCCTGCGTCTCGCATGAACGATTTCCACCGTGAAGCGGAGAAGCTCAAACGTGGGACAACGACCTTGGCGGTGTCCGCAGACCTTCTCGCGCTCCGAGAGGAAGAAGGTGCGGACTGGCAGGAGTACACCGGTCCGTTCGAGATCACCGATGACGCCCTTGTCCGGGCACGCACATTCCGCAGAGGACTACATGGCGTCCCCACGCTTCGAGCGGCCGGCACCGAGGTGAGTATGGTCAGCTACGGATTCTTCTTCAGGAAGGACGCCAAACCTGCACAACGCCGACGCTTCAGGCGGCTGAAGCCCGGCCTGAACTACGAGTATCTGGAAGGGCGTTGGTTTGCTCTGTGGAGCTACACCGACATATTGCCGGCCAGGAAGACAGGCAACACTCAGACACTCCTGGACGTCTCGATGCGTGAGACTGACGGTCCGTTCGCCGTGCGCTACAACGGGTACATCGATATTCCGGCCGACGGTGTGTACACCTTCTACGGCCCCGACGAGTTCATCAACAACATTTGCGCCCCGGGCTATGACCTCCGGGTCTATATCGACGGCGAGCAGTGGGACCTGGGCCAGACCTGGCACGGGCGCGGAATGTGGTCCGTGCCGCTGGACAAAGGCCTGCACACGTTCAGACTGACGTTTGCCGACGCGCGCGCCAAGGACACGGAAAACCAGCGCGTTGACCTGGCCATGCATTACCCGTACGCACAAACGACCTGGAAAGGCGTTGCACCGGTTCTCGAGGTCTCCGGGCCGGGGATCGAGCGACAGGTCGTGCCGGAGGAGTGGCTGAAGCGGTAGGAGTGAGACCGCATTGCCCAGTGGCAGCGCCTCAGAGCGACTTCCAGAGCTCAGGCGACCTGCTCGGAGGCGCGCAAGCTTGGACATAGGCAGTTGGCGTTCCCCAATGTGGGAGGCGGCCTCTGGACGGCGACCGGTCCAAACACCGGCTCTGGTCGCGGCCCGGAGGTCTCCTCCCACGTTGCAGGATCTCGGTGGCACGGAGTGCGCACATGCAGCTTGAGCGCCTGGACGAACACAGACTTACACAGACGGACACGGACTTGCACGGACGAACACAAAGGCGAGGGACACATTGGGAGCGGCGGACAGTCTCGCCCACACACTTCCCTTGTCCGTGCCACCGCATATCGATAAGACCCGATTGAGGAAAGGACGGACGCCTTGAGGAACTCCCGAACAGTTCTGACCATCGCAGTTCTGGCAACTGCGCTCAACCCCATCCTGCTGCCCGCAGAGCCACAGTACCAGAACGTGTTGGCTTTGAGGCCACTGAGCTTCTGGCCTGCGGATGAAGGTGAAGGTCGCCGGCTTCGGGATCTCGGGAGTCTGGGCAACAGTGCCAACGTGTTCAACACGCCATGGGCCGGCAAAGCGCTCGACTTCACGGGCGGGTTCGAGTATGTCGAGATTCCGGAAAAGCAGGAGTACCTGAGTCGCGAACTGAGCCTGGGAGCTTGGGTGTTTGTCCGACGACCCCAAGGGGGACGCAACCACGCGTCGCGCAGCACAACTCTGCTCGGGAACTGGAACCAGCACTGGAGCAAACGCCCTGGGCCCATCTCCTTGCGGTTGACCGGCGAGGGTAGGTTGACGGTCGAAGTCGTCAGCAGTGGCGTGAAGGACTCTCTGGGCTCGACGGCGGCGGGAGTCTGTATCGAGCCGGAGGCTTGGCAGCACGTGCTCTACACGTACAAGAACGGTGAAGGCAGACTGTATGTGGGAGGCAAGCTGGTTTGCTCGAAGAGCGGTGTTGCCTATGAACCACAGGCAGGAGAATTCATCGCCGGTTCCGATTCGGCCTGGTGGTCCGTCCATCCCCCCACGAGCGGGGCACTTGACGGCTCGTTACGGGAGATCGTCATCTTCGATCGTGCCATCAATGGTACGGAGGCGGGCGCTCTGGCAAGTATTGGGGGGGCGTCGGTACAGCCCCGGGTTGTCGCGAATGATGAGTTGCGCCTGCACGGACGCTTCGTCAAACTCGGGGAGCTTGGGACGCTCAGCCAACAGGATCAGCGCCTGGCCATTCGGTTCATGCGGCTGTCCCGCTACGGTTGGGCCGGTGACCTCGAGGCCAACGCCGGTGTACTCAGACCTTACCTCGTGCAAGCCCTTCGGCAGGCGCTCCCTCGGTACGATGCTGCGCTGTTGCTTGAGAAGATGAAGGATCACCAGACCCTTGCGGAAGCGAAGTCACACCTTCTGGCCACGATTCGTGCCACGGTGGCCGGAGCCTCGGATCGTGCTACGGCAACACTGGCTCTCGCCCGTTTGGGCCCGGCGGCCCGAGATGTGGTCGGCACACTGGTCACGCTCCTGCGCGAGGATGTCAGAACCCGTGGTACGCACGTGCCTCGGGTTGAGGATGCCTTCCGGAATGCACTCGTTACAGCATGTCTCGCCATCGATGGGGATGGGGCCGATGTTCGGCGCGCACTCGGTGAGGCCTATGCGAAACCCATTCTGATGGGCATGGATCTAGCGAAACCCCATATGGAAGAGGTGGGGGAGTTGGTGGCTCAGAACCGCTTCATGGATGCGCTCGATACCTGTAAGCCGATCATCAAAGAGCAGAAGCTGTACTTCCGTTCTCAGAATGATCCCTCGCGTGACCAGCGCGACCACTGGGCCGGCAACTCCCGGGCTTACACCGCCGTGGATGAGTACAACGGCTACACCTACACGTTCGGGAACGGGAAGGCCTTCGACGGTTGCTCCCCCATCACACAGGTCGACTACGAGCGGGCTGTGAAGGCGTTCTCAGAAGACCATCCGGAGGCGACCGAGTGGTTTGCCGGGAAGATCGACACGATGTTCCGTGCCGATCTCACGAGAACGGCCCCCGACGGCAGTGTACAAACCGTCTACATGGGCGGCGAGAACTTCATTTTCTCAGGACGCGATGCCAAGACGAAGGCCTGGTCGGTGGCCGTGGATAAGAACGGCTATATCCATGCCATGGGCGGGCAGCACAACTTCCCCCGCAGTTCCGAGTTCATGCCCGGTTCCTGGGAATCCAACGGACTGTCTTCAACCCGCGGAGATGCGGACCACCCCACCACGTTGTACTGGATCTCGAAGCGCCCCGAAGACATCACAGAGTTCGAGTTCGTTGGCCGCAAGGGGCATCCCCTGGACATCCCCGTCCCCTATATGAACTACATGAATTTCGTCCAGGATCGGGACGAGGAGCTCTATCTGTACGGGCGCAATGACAAGGGCATCCAGAACTGGGCCTGGTACCGCTACGATGCCGATGCCCGCAAGTGGCACGACCTTGGTGGTGCTCGGGCGGACATTTTCGCTTCCGCCCGCAAGGCCGATCCTGACTGGGTGCAAAGCGTCAAGGAGTCACACGCATACTGTTACCGAGGCACGATACCCACTGGCAGTGAGTGGGAATACCCCTCTCTGTCGTGGACGTGGCAGCCGCATTTCTACAACTACATCCGCTCGACGCGGGGCGTGCAATTCGATCCAGAGAACCGCATGTACATCCAGATCCCGACCTTTGGCTACGATGCGAATAGACGAGCCCGGAGCGCGGAGCTGTTTGCCTATTCAGATGACAGCGGCAAGACATTTCACCGCGCCGACGGCTCAGACGTCAAGCTCCCGCTCACCAGCAACCCCGCTCCTGAGCACAATGCGGATACCCTCAAAGGCTACAATGAGATCTGGATCACCCAGTGGACCGACCTCATCAAACGCATCGGGTTCATTTTTTGACCAGTTGTCCACTGGGTAGCCCCATGCATCGCGGCATCCCGGCCGGGACGTGCAGATGGGCGCGGAGCTACTCCGTGAATAGCAGCTCGCCTGCGTTACCGACTTCATAGAAGGCGCCTTGCGTACCAACCCAGCCAGCCCAGAGCTTCCTGGCGGTGATGTGAACACCCACGTTGAAGGGAAGCTGCCGACCGGGCGTGGGCTTTATCCCAAAGGTGGCAAAGGGGATCTGCCATTCGCATGTCCATTCGCCGGGGGCCGTGCGTGCCACATAGTTGACTTCGGCATGTGCTCTGGCGATCTGTGCCGGTGAGGCTCCACCGTTGGGCAGGCACGTGAAGGTTGCGTCTGTTGAGCCCCAGAGCACAAAGATCTCAGCGCCTGGCTTGAGGACAGTGCTCTGGAAGGAGACTTCGATGCCGTCGCACGAGGGGAAATCCGTTCCTCCTCGTACGTCTGCTCCTTTGGGGACAAGGATCCGGGCCGCCAGGTAGAGGTTTGTGGCATCGCGGGCTGCGCACAGGTAACCCACTGGCTCGCCTATCGAGCCGCCGTCCGGGGCCTGTGCGATTGCGGCTACCCGCCGGGGGGGATTCCAGGGCCATTCAGCGACATTGCCATCGACGTTTACCTGTGCTTTGAGGGCGGGTGCCAAGAGTTGTGGCCGTCTTCCCCGTTGAACGACCAGAGGCGTGATTGCTTGCTCAGGAGACGTGTCGGCGGTCGTGTCAGGTACGCCGTCGAAGCTGACGACGCTGTTGCCGTCGGTGATGGATGATTTCCATAGCCCTTTCGCAGTCTCCTTGATCACGTGGGTGCAGTCCTGAAAGATGTTCTTTCGGATGATGCTGCGGCAGCTTTTCGCAGACGCGTCCGGCCTCAGTACCAGCGCGGCTGAATCGGCTTCATCGAAACCCGCGATCTGGTTGCCGATGAGACTGAATTGACCGGAGACCACCACCGCTCCCCTAATCCCAGTTGCCCTGCCTCTCGTGATCATGTTGTTCCTGAAGATGGAGGTGGGACTGCCGTGGGAATCAAGTGCCACGGGGCGTAGGCAACCGGTGATGATGTTGTCGTGGATGATCCAGTCTGCCGAGGGGGGGTAGACCTCGAATGCCTCGCCGACTCTCATGCCGTGGCGTTTGGTGAGTTTGAGCTGAAGGGTGTCGGGATCATATGAGTCAATGATTGATGTCGCCACGGCAGAGGCCCCCTCAAACCACACTATATTCCAGCCGCGGTAGAGATGGGAATCGCGCCACTGGAGGGGGATGCCATTGTGGCGAAAAGCTGTGGCGTCGACGACTTCAGTCACGTTTCCTCTGAGCCGGAGCGTTGAGAGCCCAGCCGCGCAGTTCCGGACAAGGTTGTCGTGGATGTTGACGTGGACGGCACCGTCGTGGATGCGGATGCCCGTCGTGTTCTGGCTGTCCGTGCCTCGAACGTAAACCTGATTGTTGCTTGCGGTGGTGTCGGATGTGCTGATCACGATGCCCGCCCGGCTTCGAGCGCCCTTGCCGCTGTAGGTCAAATCAATGATGTTGTCTCTGATGACGATGTTGCGGGGCGGGAAGGTGTTGAGCACAGTGCGCCCGGATGTAGCAATCGCGGTGCCGTTGTAGTTGATGAACAGGTTGTTGGTGATGGAAACCTGGGTTGGGCAGTGGTTGACGCGAATGCCTCCGGAACGACCGATGCCCTCGAACACATTGTTGGCGACGATCGCTTGACCCACGCCCAGCTCGTGGGCATGCTCAAGCCGCGGCAGAACGTGAGGGATGTCACCAATGGTTACCGGTCCCGCATTGCGCACGTAGTTGCCGATGAACTTGATGAACCGCCCCGAGCCTTCGTAGGCGTGCCAGCCTGCTCCGTCGATGCGGCAGTCCAGAATGGTGGTGCCCTCGGCGAAGTCACAGTTGTTGAACGCATTGGCTGCACAGTTCGTGACCGAACAGCGGAGGAAGGTTGCAGACTTGGTATACACATCGGGCTCCTCCTTGCCCTTGCGATACGGCCCGCCCGAGAAGAAGCACTCGCTGGCCATATGACGAGCGTGGACGTTCTCCACCAGAACGCGCTCTGTCCCGCGGATGCTGACTGCATTGCAGGGCTTCATTGCACAGCACCAGAAGCTGTAGTTGGTTGCGGTACGCAGCGTCGCCGGCTTCTGTGCCAACGGGGTGTGGCCGACCATACTGAAATTCCGCAGCGTCACCTCTTTGCCGCCTTGGAGGGCGAAGATGGCGCCCTGACCGTCGGTGATATCCATGACCGTGTGTTCGGCGCTTGCACCCTCGATGCAGATCTCCGCGTCTTGTACGGTCAGCGACTTGGATAGCCGATAGTGTCCCGTAGGCAGGTGCAGGTTGCGTTTGTGTTTGATGGCGTAGTTGACGGCTGTCTGGAGCGCCTGGTCATCGCAGTGGCGCACCATGGCGTCGCTCACGCTTCTGTTGGCCGCGTGTTGAAGAATGAGCGTGTTCCCCTCGATCTGTGCGATCTTGCTCACCAACTGTGTGCGGGCGCTGAAGTGGGCAAAATGCCCCGGCTTCCATTCCCAGCGGTTGAACTTGACCTTGAGACCACCGGTCAGCGTCTGCCAGTCGTAGCTCACGGGTACTCGCGTTCCTTTCCATGTGCGGCAGAGGTCATCGCTCCAACGGAAGGTCAACGGATCTTCACCATCGATATCCAGCAAGAATACCAACCAATCGCCGCCGCTGCCGTCGAAGCCGCGCAGCTCCATCTGTCCTTTCATGGGCTGACTTTCCCGGTAGGGCTCACCCGGGCCACGCACGAGCGGGCGCTCGTAGCGGACGTTGCACTTGGAGATGATCACACCTTGGCCGACTTCGAAGTCCCCCGCATCTCTCACTTCGACCCGGTTAGAGCCGGCCGCGGTCTCCGCAACCGTCTCAAACGCGGATCCGGACGCACCAAAGTCTCGGACATCGAGCCCACCCGGCTTCGCTGCCACAGGAAGAACGAACAACAGAACCAAGGCGACGTTGGTTGGCAAGAATGCCGATATTGGGCTCTTCAAGGGGCACCCCACGCGTGGCATTTTGGTTCCCCAGTCACAGGGCCGGGGCAGTCGGGCCCGCCAGGCTCCGGCAGCTGATCGCAGCGAAACGGCCTGATCGGTAACAGAACGATACCGGCCTCTGCAGGCGGCGCAAGGCGTGGGCGATGCAGAGGAGCGTGTGTGGCGCCGAATGCCCCGATACTAGTGGCGCCCGCCACCACTAGGCATTCCTCGTTGGTTGCTAGCGGTTGCGCAATGGCTGCCCCTGCGTCAGATTGGTCAGCACGGTACTTAGACCGAACAGACTCCTTGCCGGCCGTAGAGAGGGATAGGATGATGTGCCCAATGACAAGAGTTCTCTGGACCGCGACCTGTTGCGTGACCTCGGTGGCATGTGTTGCTCAGGACGCTGAGGTGGTCTCAGCACCTCGTGACCATGGCGTGGCTGCTCCCGCCCAGGAGAGCCGTGGTGTGGTAGCCACACGGGGCGCTGGTGGCCATGGTCTCGTGCTCGGAAACGCGATGGATTTCCTGCTGGTGACTGATCTTGAGACCGGCAAGACCCAGCAGCATTTCATGCCCGCGGGCGTCCCCGGGGCATACCCGTACGGCTCGGTGATGGCAAGCAACGGCAAGTTCTACATCTGCCATGGCAAGACGTTCATGGAATTCGATCCCGCTGTGCGTGACTGGACGTTCCATGGCGTGCCGGCCAAAGGGGAAGGCTGCTACATTGGTTTCACCGAGAGCCCGGACGGCAGGATTTGGGCTGGCGGTTGCCCAAAAGCGCACCTGATCTCCTTCGACCCCAGGACCCGTGAACTGAGAGACTACGGCCGGCTTGACAAGGCCGAGAAGTACGTCAATTCCCTGGCGGCTGACTCAGCCGGTTGGGTCTATGGAGGAATCGGGACGGCCCACTGGAATATCGTCGCCTGCAATGCGACGACCGGCGAAATGCGCCAGCTCGTAGAAGAGGAAACACGCCAGCACGGGACGGCCTCGGTCTACCCGTCCGAGGATGGCAAGGTCTATGGCGTGGCTGGGAAGCAATGGTTCCGACTCTTCGAGGGCCGCGCGGAGCCCATCCAGCCGGCGCAGAAAAGGAAAGCGAAGGTCATCGGGAATATTGGTTGGGGGAACACGAAATTCGACCTGCCGGACGGCCGGAAGGTCACGGCGTACAGCATGCCGGATAGGGTCCTGAAGGTCTTTGCTCCCCGCACAAAGCAGACGCAGGAGCTCGCGTTCGACTACAAGACTGAAGGTGCACAGATCACGAGCCTGGCCGCTGGCCCGGACGGTCGCATCTACGGTTCTTCCTGCCACCCGATGCATTTCTTCGTGTACACGCCGCCGAAGGACACGCTTGAGGACTGGGGCGGCATCCCGGCGGTCGGGGGAGGGAACTTCTGCGCCATCGCCTACCAGGGCAATGTGTTGGTTGGGGCGCAGTACTCGGCCGGTAAGCTCTGGGCCTACGATGTCACCCGCCCCTGGGATCCAGATGGCGGGATCGGTCTACCCAATCTGGGCCTGGCGGGGCCGGATCTTCACAAACGTACGAGCATGGCACCCGAGGACGGGCACTTCTCCCTGTTGAGCAGTGAAATCCTCTTCTTCCATGGCGACAAACCCAATGCGGATGCACACATCCAAATCGAGAAGCCTATTGACGGCGACTGCTTTCTCTACGTGCTTCCGTACCGGTCGCCAAAGTATGGGACGGTGCAGTTCCTGCTTGACGGCCGCGAAATCGGGTCGCCTCATGTGGGGACGGGCCAGTCGGTCGAAGCAGGCAGTGTTCTGGAGTTCGGGCCCTTCAAGGGAGAAGCCGGTGCGCACAAATTGACCATGAGGTTGGCTCCGGGAGCGAAAGGCACTGAGCCTTGGTTTGGCATCGTTTCAGTGGGATTCAGCCGGACAAAACGTGCTGAAACCAAATCCGTTCCGGACGGACCGTGGCCCCGCTCACTGGCTCAGTGGCATAAGGACATCTGCCGACCGCGAACGGCCCTTGGACATCCGGACGGCAAACACGTCATGATGGCAGGCTTCGCAGGCTATGGTCTGTGTGGCGGGGGCATCGGCATCTTCAACCTGGAAACCGGGGAGGAGCAGCTCCTGAAAGCAGAAGCCGACCTTCTGCCGGGTCACAGCTGCATCACGTTGAAGGCATTGCCGAATGGTGATTTGGTCGGCGGCACCAGCGTCGCGGCCCCGGGCGGAGGACATCCAGTCGCTAAAGAGGGCGAACTGTTCATCTTGGATTGGACCGGCAGGAAGGTCAGCCACCATGTGGTTCCGGTGCCGGGAGACGGCAATATTGTCAGCATCGAGGTCGCGTCCGATGGGCTCGTGTATGGGTTGTCCGGGAACTCGACGCTGTTCGTCTTTGATCCCGTGCGTCGAGCAGTGGTCCACAGCGAACGGGTGAGCCAATACGGTGGCGTACCCAGGCATGCCCTGCACGCCGGTCCGGACGGGTACGTCTACGCGCTCATGGGTAACGCGGTTGTTCGGGTGAAGCTCGGCACATTCGAGCATGAGAAGCTTACGGACGTACTAGCCGGAGCCCGGATCTCGGCCGGCGGAGCCCTGCACAAAGGTGTGCTCTACTACGCTTCAGGCACCCACTTCTGGAGCTATGACGTCCCGGGACTGGAATGATCCAGAGCTCTGGACCGGACGATGCAAGGTCAGCGTCGGTAATCGATGGCCAAGACCACATCGCGGAGTGACTTCGTCGGGTAAGGAGAACGCGACGAGTGGCAAAGTCAGTGCACGTTGCATGATCGCCTCTGAGATTCGTTCCGCACGTTGCCTCAAGCCGCGTCGGCCTGACACTACTATGCCTTGGCCTGAACCAATAGAAGGCCATCGACCTTCTGGAAGTGGCTGTCACCAGTGGCAAGCCTGGCCCCGTGTTCCATGGCACAGGCAGCAATCCAGATGTCATTTGTGGGAATAGGGGTGCCTTTCCGACGCACGCCATCCAGCACCGTGGCATAGAACTCGGAGGTGTCCTGGCTCATTCCCACCGCTCGAACCCTCGGTGAAGCCAGGAATCGCCACAGCAGCTCCCGGTTCGCCTCCTCCCGTGTCCCTCTGCGGAAGCCGGCAAGCAACTCGCCCACAACGACAGGACAGAGCAGGATGTCGTCTGCCCGTTGCAGGAGAGCTGTGACAGGCCTGACGCCACGCATCGCGTCGCTGTACGTGTTGGTGTCGATGAGGATTTTCACGATTCCCACAGCTCCGGATCGATCTTCCGTTGCTCAGCCGAAGCCGTGGCAATGGCGGCGGCATCCGCATCGGTCATCTGCCCGAAAAGGTCGTCAAGATCGTGGTAGGTGTTGTCGGCAGTTTTCCGCGGCTTGCCCAGATTCTCCTCGACCCACCTCAGGATCAAGCGGTTCATGCTGGCGCCGCTCTCGCGCGCCATGGTCCGCAGCCGTTCCAGCGTGTCGTCATCCAACCCTCGAAGTGTGATAGCTGCCACGGCCATGCCTCCAATAGTGTTGCGCTTGCTATCACTATGATAGCATAAGCGCCATCACTTTGCCAGAAATGCCTCTGGGGCAGGTACGCCGCCCGCGGCCGATCCTGAGCATGCCCTACGGGAGACGTTTGAAGATGAAGTAGTCGACTCCCAGGCCGTCCTTGAGATTGGCCATTCGGAAGCGGTGTCTCCCGGCGGTCAGCTCCAGCGCGGAACCAAGTTGGCGGAAGTCCCAAACGCTTGCGGAGCCTGACCAGCCGCCGGTGTGTGGGAACCGGATGCAGCCGTGTTCCTCACTCGGAAGCTTGCCATCGATACGAAAGTCACGCTGCGTATCATGGCTGCCTGTGGCGTAGCGGGCGAACACCGCATAACGTCCGGTCGAGGGCAGATTGACGTCCCACTCCAGCCAGTGCCCGATATCCTTGTGCCAGTAGGTGATGGCGCTGCCACGGACGCTCTCAGGAGCGTAGACTTTGATCTCTCCTTCACCCTGAGCCACGAATGCTTCCGCTTCAACGACGACGTGTTCTCCCAGATCGCCCAGGCCCTCAGGTGGGGCGTGCAGTTGCGCGTGTGCCACGCTGAAGCCTCTGTCGCCCCACTCCGCTCGGGCGCTGACCGACATGCGCACCCCCTGAGAGGGCGCGCGGCAGCTGAGCGTATCGCCCGTGTGCACTCCGTCGGGCAGCGTCCACCGCACCGTGATCTTGTCACTGACCGCGGGCGACAGCACAGCGCGCAACTCGAACATTCTGCCATCACCTGGTTCGAGCCGTACTTTGCCCTCAATACGGAGTTCGGGCGTGTCGGCCGGAACCAGGCGGATCTTGGCATAGCGGATCGTTGTCCCCGGCAAGCCGTTTCCACGTCCGACGATCTCGATTGTGTGGGCGGGTTGCGTTCCCCCGTAGGGTGCCGCCGTCATGCTCAGCATCGTGAATGCGTGTATCAACGGTACCGCGACAGGATCACTGACGGTCCGATCGCCGCGTATCTCGATCAAACGGTTCACCGTCCCCCCGGGCGCCGCGCGTTCCGTGGTGAATACGAACAGTCGACCGTCCTCAGTCGCGTGGAATCGGCCCCATTCGGGGCGGTTTGTCTTCACGCCTTCGACGCTTCTCAGCAGTGTTTGGCTGAAGATGCGCTTGCCATCACGCATGATGCCATGCTTGAGTGCGCGGACCTGCTTCCTGTCAGAGAAGTACTTTGGCCGCAATCGCTCATCGAGGTCCTTCTCGCGCCAGAGGATGTGGCAATCTCCGTTGGGCGCTACCCAAAGATCGCAATTCCAGACCTCGCCTGCGTTCTCCGATACATCCACCGCGTAAATCCAGGGCGACAACGGCTCATTCGCGACGTCGGGACTCCAGCAGTAGCCGATGTGGTAGCGCCCCCAAACCTTGCTCTTCTTGGACTTGCGGTACTCGACTCGCTCCTTGACGAAGTCCTCGACGCCACCCTTGGTGATGACGTGAGCCGCACCGTTGCGCAGCGCGACGCCGGGATAGAGGAAACGGATCGGGATCGGGCCCTTGTAGCTGTCGATAGCTGGGAACTCGACGACTCCCGAGTTGGCCCACTCCCTTCCGGCGTTGCGATAAACCCAGTGTTGGCCGCGGTACGCCTCGACATTCATCAACAACAGTGCTCCCGTGTCCGGATCGCACCCCATGCCGCGGTAGGAGTGTTCGGAGAATTTGGGTTCGGTGGTCCATGGCGGTTTGAGAACCCGCGGCGATGCCTCAGGCGCCGTCAACGAGAAGGCCAGCAACAGTGGCTTGGCAAGTCCACTGCGTTTGCCCAGTACCAGTGTCGGGTTCACGGACATGATCACGTCGTTCGCGTCGAGGGCTATGGGGGCAGGCTCCCGTGTGCGCTCTCCGGGGTCACGTTGGAGCACGACCCAGCCTTTGGGCGTGCGCTTCATCAGTGCCCAGCGCACGCAGTTCAACGGCTCGGCGTCGGGAATTGTCTCGGTTGCGCTGAGGTAGAGATCGTCACCGCGTCGTGCCAGGATGGTCGAGCCGTATGTCCAGAGCGGGAACGAACCGTTCTGCGATGGCTCGTACGCTTTGAGCGCAGAATTCGGTTGGATCAAGCGGTGTTCTTGAGGATGTGCAGCGCGATCTCGATTGGAGCCGGTCTTTTGCGCAGGGCAGCGCGTGTCTTTCGAGACAGTCCACTGCCCGCTTTCCGA
>Ga0209045_1001623_pt1 | contig 19267 bp, 20 predicted proteins | sample SaaInlLV_10m_DNA_4_FD_184664 | JGI IMG/M metagenome (GOLD analysis project Ga0209045, IMG submission 184664) | Marine microbial communities from expanding oxygen minimum zones in the Saanich Inlet - Saanich Inlet SI072_LV_200m_DNA (SPAdes) (version 2) | ecosystem: Environmental > Aquatic >...
ATTTCATCTACAGTGCGACACTTCTATTCCGTTCATCTTTTGGGCATAAGGGCGAGTACCTGAACGAGCAAAGTGTTTATAAATAACAGCCGAACTGGCCGCTTTTTCAACCTCTACAGATGTGTCCATATTTTCACCGTCTCGTTAAAAGGTAGCCATCGGTACAATAATCTGTTTTGGATTCAATTCCGCCAATTTCACCAATATATTTCTTACATTATTCTTTGCGGAAATCGCTGTTACCAGAACTATCGAGTCTTGAATGTCATTAATGTTTTCCGTGGTCCTGATGGTTACCGGAAGATTTATGTAAGATAATCCAGTTTTATTTTTATCATCATCTAGAATGCATTCAAATGATGAAAAGTCATTCCCGAGATAATAACTAAGGGCTGGAAGCATCAGAGCTGCGCCATATCCGTAAATTTTCTCACCTTTTAGCAAGTTAAGCCGGTCGTTGGTCACGCACATATTGTCTTTAAAGACTTTATAGCTTTCGAGTACTTGGGAGCTTGTTATTTTTGTAAATTTGCCGGCATATTCCGACTTGTTTTTACTTTTTCTGAAAGCTATCAGAATCATACCCCAGTGATTTTCGTTAATTGTATAATCCAGCAATTGGCAGCCTAGATCTTCGAGCATGTAAATGATAGATTGCAGAGAAAAATAGTTTAGATGCTGGTGAAATACCTGGTCAAAACGGCAGCCGGAAAGAAGAGTTTCCAACAATGGGAATTGAAAAACGAATATTGGTTCATTATCGGCATTGTCGGCATTATCGACAATTTTTTTTACAAACTGCCTGGGCTCACTTACATGTTCCAGTGTGTCTTTACATAGTACAATGTCCATACCATCCTTTAGTTGAACATTTTCAAGAAAATCACCGATGGCTATTATGTTCCCTTTTGTATATTCCTCCTGCTTATCTTTTAATATTGGATCTATGCCTATCAACTTGTCTGCCCTTGATTTCAAGGCATTGAGAATATACATGTCGTTACATCCGACCTCAACAATAGTTTTCAAATGCCTTTTTTTGACCACCCTGTTGAGGAACTCAATAAAGAAATCAGCTGATTCCCTGCCCGTAGCACTTTGAGATGCTCTGAAATAAAATTGTTCAGACTCACCATATTGCAGTTCAACGTCTATGACGTTTGCAATTTGTCCGTGCCCGCATTTACCACAAAAATGAAAGAATTGATCGACAAAACCGAGTCTTTCATTTACTTCACAATCAACGTATATTTCGGTCATAGGAAAACCTGGCAAATCAAATAATGGATCATCAGAAATTTGACTGCATACCTTACAGCTGGTTCTCCTATCAAATTTGATATTTTTGAATTTACTTAAATCAATGCTCATTTTAACCTCCTGAACTTTGCGCTGCTATTGCTATAATCAATAATCCGTCGCGATAATTCTTCACCGTAACCAACATCAAGAACATTATTTTTCCCAGCCAACATTTTTGAACAATATTTATATAAAGCGTGTAAAAAAAATATGTGTTGGGCGTCATATATCTTTTGGTTCCTCATAACTCTCCTTCAATTATTTCCATGTACACCTGTCCCTTATTATCTGTTGTCAATAGTATTATTGTCCAAAATATCCTCTTCCCTGGCCACCGTCCACAGGCACAATGCTTCCCGTATTGAATGATGCAAGTTCTGAGCATAAAAAAGTTACATAGTTGGCGATTTCATCAACATTTCCAAACCGCCCGATGCGTTGCCGTTCCGTCAAGAACTTCTGGACATGCCCCGGATTGGTTTTGGATGTTGTGTCCCAATATCCACCCTCTGTAAATATAGCCCCTGGTAAAACTGCCGACACAACTACTCCGTCCGGGGCAACCACACCACCAAAACTTCTTGTATACGCTGTCAAAGCAGCTTTCATTGCGCAGTATGTTACAGGGCCATGGTTTTCCATTGAAGAAATAGAAGAGTTATGAACAACACGTCCCCACTTTTTTTCTTGCATCTTAGGCACCAAGATAGAGTTTAGTTCCACTGTAACCTCAAAATTAAAACGATACATACGCCTCCAATCATGAACTGAACAAAATGGGTCCTTAATGTCCAGGGTGCCTCCAACATTTTGTACCAGAATAGAAATTTCACCAAAGTTTTTTTTCAGAATATTAACAAGTTCCGTGGGGCCATTCTCCTGAACAAGATCGAGAGCAATTCCCAAGTGACCTTTCTTTTCTCCTCCCATTTCCTCAACTAATTTTTCTATATCTTCAGATGTTCTTGAAACAACTGCTACGTGAACTCCCTCTCTTGCAAGGCATTGTGCAACAGCGCGCCCAATTCCACGACCAGCTCCCGTAACCAAGGCAAAACGTCCATCGATACCTAAATCCAAATATAACCTCCTTTAAAATATGTGTAACGGATAATTTATATGTTTCGGCCTGTTCTACAAGAACTTTAACATAACATGCCTGACATTATCTATTGCAATAACAAATATTGTAGAGTTGTAAAAGTTATCAATATTACTAGAATGTTTAACTTGAAGTGGGAGATTCGCTTCTCTTTAGAGGATAAACCCGTAATTTGTTTCTCTAGTATATTCATAATAGTAATTAAAGTCTTATTATCACACACGGAACATTGTGTTCTTTTATTAATAATTATAGCTTCATCATGCATATGAATATCCTCCCTTCATCAACTTCAAAATGGCCCCTTAAACCAATCTCCCGGTACATCATGAGGGGACTTTCTACTGTTAAGTATTTCTTTAATATCTAGCTTTTTACCTAACATTTTCCCTACAGTTATAACTATATCCTCTGCTCTTTTATAATATCTTTCAGTTAAAGATGTTGTGGTAGGCGCAGGGAAGTCCGCCAATGCTATCCTTGCAGGAGGTCTTCTTAATTTGCCAAACAATTCCATTGATACTCTGGCAACAACCTCACTTGCAATAGAAAGTGTTTCTGTTGCGGTATCTAAAGCAATAAGCCCGCCAGTCTTCTCAACTGACTTAAATATCGTCTCCCAGTCTATAGGGTTTACCGTTCTTAAATCTATCAGTTCACAATGCACGCCTTGCTTCGCGAGAACTTCAATAGCATGAAGAGCTTCAATTGTCATATAGGAGAGTGATACAATAGTTAAATCAATTCCACTTTTTACTACTTTTGCCCTCCCGATTGGAACTCTATAATCGCCTTCGGGAACCTCTCCCTCAAGATTGTGAAGCCATCTGTGCTCAAGGTATAATACCGGATTGTCGTCAAATATTGCTGATAGCAAAAGCCCCTTTGCATCATATGCCGTTGAAGGCATGACAACCTTTAGCCCGGGTATATGTGCAAACCATGATTGAAGACTCTGTGAATGCTGTGGGCCTTGCCCCCATCCCCTTCCCAGTATTAAACGAATTGTAATGGGTACAGAACGCTTTCCACCAAACATGTAATACCATTTTGCCGCGTTATTAACGAGTTGATCCATTGCCAGAAGAAAGAAATCAAGCCTCTGATGACTCATGACAGGACGTATCCCGTTTAAGGACGCGCCAATAGCCACGCCTGTCATCGCATTCTCTGATATAGGCATATCAAAAACTCTCTCAGAGCCGAACTTCTCATTTAACCCTGCAGTTGTTCCAAAAATACACTTTGGATCGTCCACACCGAGCCCGATAGTAATGACTTTACTATCTTTTCCCATTGCAACGAAAAGAGCTTCATTTATGGCCTTTCCAAACTGCAATATTCTTGTCAATTAAAAAACCTCTTCCAATATTATTCTTTGAATAAATCCACAAAAGCTTCTTCCTGCAAGGGATAAGGTGAGCCTTCTGCAAAACCAAAAGCATTATTTACCTCCGATTCTATTAAAGAATCCATTCCTTGAATTTCTTCATGATCCATGAGGCACCTGTCCTTTATTTTGTTTTCCACCAAAGCAATAGGATCTTTTTCCTTCCAGGATACAAACTCTGCTTCCGTACGATAACCAATATCATTGTCAAAGTTAGGACCGCAATGTTCTCTCCATCTATATGTTGCAAATTCGAGAAAGAAAGGACCTCTACCTTTCCTGATATATTCAACAGCAGATCTGGCTTTAATATAAACATCAACAACTTCATTACCATCTGATGACTCACTTGCCATTCCAAGGGATTGGACCATTTTACTGATTGACCGTTCTGCAGGTTGCCTAACACCGAGTGGAGAATATACTGAATACAGGTTATTTTCACATATATAAATGACCGGCAGTTTCTTCAATATTGCAAAATTGAGAGATTCATAAAACACGCCTTCTTCTGTAGCGCCATCACCCAAAAAGACACAACTTAACTGATCTGTTTTGTTCAGCATTATAGAAAACCCTAATCCTGTTCCAATTGGTATAGTCCCTCCCACAATTGACGTGCTTCCCATGAATCCAACTGATTCATCAACAATATGCATTGAACCACCCTTGCCTGATGAACAGCCGGTTGCCTTGCCATATATCTCGGCAAGCATATTATTCAAACTACCACCTTTCGCGAGGTAGTGACCATGCGCCCTGTGAGTACTGACCACATAGTCATCTGCCCTTAAATTTGCACATACACCTGCAGCAACCGCTTCTTGCCCTGTACATAAATGAGTCGGACAGCGCATTTTACCTTCACTATATCGCGTTGATATAGCTTCCTCAACAAAACGTATCCGCTTCATTGTATAAAGCAGGCTTTTTAAAACCTCTATATCTATGTCATCCGTCATAATTAGTTCTTCATTACCTCATCTCTTGAAACACTCCAAAACTTTCTTATCGTGATTTCTATGGTTTATGTATATATACCATTGGGATATCACTCAATATCTCCAGGTTATCTTCAATCCATTTAATAGTATCATCTATCCCCTGCTCCAGGCTTATCCTATCATTCCACCCCAGTTTATCCCTCGCGGTACCACTATCAAGGAGGTAAGCGGCATCCTTCCCAGGTCTGTCATCCGAAATCTCTACGGCATCTTCAATATCCATATTCATACGTTCACAGATCAGCTTCACCAGATCCCTGATTGAGATATTTCTAGTTGTTGAAAGGTGGTATATGTGTCCTGGACTGGCACAGCGGGCAACCCGCAGGGTTCCGTCCGCTACATCTGCTATGTCTATGAACGAACGAACTGAATGCCCTCCTCCATGAAGAGGTATTTTTTTCCCCAGCTTAATAGAAAGTATGGTCTTGGGTATAATCCGGTAAAGTTGCTGCCCTGGCCCGTATACGTTGGAAGCCCTTGTGAATACTACAGGAAAATCATAATTTTTCAGAAAAGTCATGAGACTCATGTCACATGCGGCCCTAGATACAGCGTAAGGAGTACTTGGATTGTAACTGGTATTTTCCTTTACAAGTCCTGAGCATGAACCATACACCTCCGGGGTGGAGACATGGACATATTTCTTTAGAAAACTACACTTCCTAAGCTTATCATGAAATCTTACATTAGACACCACGTTCGTCATCATCCACTGATCCGGATTCTGCCAGCTTTCTGCCACCATGCTCTGGGCGGCAAAATTAACTACATAGTCAGGCCTAAACTCGTGAATCAGTTCCACGATTGAATCAAGATCATGATTTATATCAAACTGATAAAACCTGAAACCCTTGATGCCCTCCTCACCATGCCAACGATAAGGCAAAAACACCTTGGCCGCCTCATTTGAACGGCTGATCCCTGTAACTGTAGCCCCATCCCGCAAAGCATAGTCAATAAAATTAGACCCGGAAAATGAATTACTACCAATAACGAAAATCTTATCAGACATAAATTCCTTGATTAAATGAAGTTTACATGTGCAGGCTGGTTATGCTTTAAGTCCCAGAGATAATTGTTTATCTGATGATGCCTGCAATTAGCCTGGCATTTATTCTTATCTATCTTGTCGTTAATATAAGAGATTGCCTTCTTTTTACCATCTGATTCCCATAGTTCTCTGAAAGACTGATTTACTACACTCCCAAGGGATGTATTTTCGTCATGCTGATGGAAGAAACAGGTATATGCCTCACCGTCTTCCCTGAAGTATACAATAAGCGGAAGGCCAAGACAGTTTGTGTATTTTCTACTTCTATCCAGATGATCCACATCCCTTAATATAAATGAAAATGTATCATTCGAAATGCAGGCAGCAGCTTCTCTCAGTGAAGCAACAAGTTCCCCTGAGGGAAAAGAGTTGCCAGCGCTGTATTCATTGGTCTCACTCTCATAAAAGTGCTTGACTACAAAGTAATCTGCTCCGCAATCCTTCATTATCTTAGCCTGAGAGACTACATAATCCTTGTTCTCCGGAAGCAGCATGAATTGAGTTCCTATTGTCAAGCTGGAATCGGTTCTCTCCTTCATAACACTCATCTTCGTTATATTATTCAGAACCAGCTCATAATCAGATTCCCTGGTATTATGAACAGCTGCATAATTTTCTGGACTCCCACCGCTAAATGAGAACCGTATCCATGTGAGGTCCCTGACAATGACTTCTATTGCTTTATTATCAAGCAATACTCCGTTAGTACTCATGGCTACATCAAGCCCTGACCTCTTTGCATTTTCTATTGCAGGTATAGTATCCTGATGAATTGTCGGCTCTCCTGATCCGGCAAAGACAAGAGACTTTACACCTGCTTCTGCCAGCTCCTCTACCAGTGAAATCATTCTACCTGTTGGAAACTTTCCAGTATGGCCCAGGTAGTTGAAATTACAGAATATACAGCGGTGATTGCAGTGGGCGACAGGAGAAATCTCAGCATATACAGGAAAAACGTCACTCCCTTCAAGTAAATCAGCTACTGTCCCGGGGTGAAACTGAAGTTTATGTCCATCTAATATAAGCATTTTCTACACTTTTGCATGTAACCGCTTCACTATTTATTGTCCCTTAACCACTGCATAACTATATGGCATATAATTAACTGCATGTCTTCTGCAACCTGCATATCTTCAACAGGAAAGTGTATCGCAACATCGGCAAGGTCAAGACATTTGCCTCCAGAGTAGCCCAGTATGGCAAATGTTTTCATATTCATACCATTTGCGACTTCGATAGCCTTAATAATATTCGAAGAATCTCCACTTCCTGAAAATACAATCAAAATATCTTCTTCCTGTCCGAGAACTTTTATCTGCTGAGAAAAAATATCTATATAGGAAATATCATTTGCTAGACATGTAAGCACAGACGGATTTGACGGTAAGGCGTTGACACGTATACCAGTACCGAATTCTTTTGCTATGCCATAAAACAAATCGTTGGCAATATGCATAGCGTTAGCTGCACTTCCACCATTACCACAAATAAAGACCTGCTTATTATTGTGCCAGGCTTCCCGCAGAGAAGTAGAAAGCAGATGTACCGTCTCTGAATCTATTTTCTTAACAGTGTCAACAAGACAAGAAACATATCTGTTTATGTATTCCTTACTCATTCCATTAAGTCCTCTTGAATTACTTTAATAATAACCTGTTTCATTGCTAATCCACCTGAAATCTGCTTAAACACCAACAACCGGTTCGCTTCTACCAGCTTTATTACTGCTGTCTCTTTTATCATCTTAACCTCTGTCATTCTTATCACCCTTTTCCTTCTTCCTTGCATCATCCAGATATTCCATGAAGAAGGCCAGAAGCAGAGACAACACAAAACCAACAATGCCACCCATAATTATTACAGAACTTTTCTTCACTTTCTTCGCTGCCACGACGACAGATAGTTTTTCTGTCTTCACCACACCAATCATCTTTGTTTTATGCTCTTCAATCCATTCAATAGCTTTTTGACCATTAGAAGCTTCCGCCTCCAGAGTATATATATCTGCTTTAAGCATACCTACGTCATGCTTGGCATTCGTAAGCCTAAAAAACACATCTAGGTCATCTCCTTCAACCATCAATCCATCCAATTCTACCGCTACCGGATTAATTCCACTTTTACGTCTTTCAATTTCCAACTTAACCTCAGAAATGAAACGAACATGATGCTTGAGAGAATCTTCCGCCTCCTTAATATGATCATCCATTATTTTATTTGTTAATCTTTTAATGGACCCCTCAATCTTTTCTCTATCAACCCCTTCCATAGTTAGTTTTATACAGAAATTACCAACCGCCTCAACTTTAAATGGGTATTCGCTCTGGCTGTACTCGGCAGGAATTGAGATGACCAGATATGCAAGAGAATTACCAATTGAAGTAATACTAAAAAAAGGAGGAGGAGTAGATAGCTTCTTACCGATTCTTATAATAGTCTCTGCGCGGTATACCTGCGGCGGAATTGGAACAGGCTCTGTTTTTGTAGATATGTTTACCACCCATACTGCCACCATACATACCAAGGTTCCAGCAATGATAAGTATCTTTCGCTTCCAGATTACCCTAAGATAATTAATCAATTCAACGGTATCTTCTTCCAATTTTGTACCCCTCTCTCTTATTAATACAAAAAAAACTTTACTGAATTTATATTCTCCGCTACACCCCAGATACTATACAAGCTTATAATAAGCTGCCATAAACATGTCAACTTTGTTAATGACTACAACCCAACTCTTTAGAGTTGCACTTATTACTTGAATTCAGGAACAGTATTAAGGGTGCTCAGGTCACAAAAGTATCAATCAAAATTTCTCATATTTAATTCACAGTGCTATGTTTTAGATTATAAGCGCTCTGGAGACTATCTTCTTAATTACTAAAAGGCAAAGTGTCATAAAGAGTAATAGATATTTTCTCATTAACAATATCCCATTAACATCATGACGATACCTATTTGTTACCTGTAAATTTTTCAAAAGAAGAGGCCTGATTCCCATTGAAGCATTATTCCCATGCTGTCTATAAACAGCCAGAGGCTCATCAATATAAGCTATCCTTTTCTTCTTTGCTATTCTAAGCCAGAGGTCATAGTCCTCAACGGTAATCAATCTTATGTCAGTATCAAATATAAAATTGTTTTGTTTCAGCTCATTCTTCATTAATACCGTACAACTTCCAATGAAATTATTAGAAAGAAAGAGTGGAACAAAACAATTTCCAGAACTTAATTTTTTTCCCTTTGGATAGATTCTTAAAAAATTCCCGTCTTTAGTAATAATATACCTTGAATATACCAGAAAAACATTATCGTCCTTTTCTAATAATTCGATTTGTTTTTTTATTTTGGCAGATTTCCACATGTCATCTGAGTCCAGAAAGGCTATATATTTACCTTGAGATTCACTAATCCCTACATTTCTGGATGCAGCAATACTTCCGTTATTTCTGAACTTTATGTACTTTATTCTTGTATCACTAAAAGAGGCAACAATATCTTCTGTATTATCCTTGGAATAATTGTCAATTATAATAAGCTCAATATTTTCATACGTCTGATCTAATACCGACCTGATAGCATCACCTATAAATTGAGCGTAATTATATGTGGGCATAACAACAGACACGAGTGGCCGTTTAAGACTGAGTGCCTTCATTCGATAAACCTCTCACACAAATCCATTGTTTTTTCAATTTCAGAAACCATATTCCCCTGTAAACAGAAACCTGTACCTGCAATCTTTTCTATGGAATATTTGATAGGTTTTGAGACATTTGAGTTACCATCGCCTAATGCTGTCCTTATCTCTATATCCTTCTTATATCTTGTGTTATATATATCAGATATTTTCTGCGCCACATCCAATATTGTCATTACACAGTCCCCTCCCAGATTATATATACCGTCACCCCACTCATCAGGCACAACAAAAATAAAGTGATATACAGCCTCCGCTACATCATGCAGTGAAATAAAGTCCCGATATTGTTTGCCAGATGATTTTAAAATGATTTTTCCACTGGTGACTGACTGTCGACAAATATCATTAAAGACCAGTGTCCACCTATCAACATTTATGTCCACTGGATAGCCATAACCGTTTGACACCCTGAATATTAAGGTTTTCATACCATGATAGTGATTAAAATATTTCACAACATCTTCCGCGGCCTTATGTGTTATCGCGTAAGGATGAAATGGTTTCGGGAGTGTCTCTTCTGTAATAACCGTATCGGCTGTATCTCCATAAATGTGAAACGTTGAAAAGAAGATGACCTTGCTTATATTGTAAATATTTGCGATATTCAATAATCTATACGTTCCTTTGGTATTTACATCTAGAGCTGACTCCAGGTCCTTTAATGATTCGATCTCATTTATTGCCACCAGATGAATTATTACATCAATACCCCTGTCTTTTAGACAGTCAACAATAGAATCTGCATCCATAACATTCATTTGCAGAACTGTAAACCCTTCTGTCCATGAAGGGAGCTTTCTATCCTTATTCCTTGTTGTAAGAAATATATTCGAGCCAGGCGCTTTTTCTTTTATATAACATGCCACCCTGCCTCCAATATAACCCAATCCTCCAGTAATTAAGACATTCATCGTTTATTCTCAATATGCCACTGATAAGGAACAAAACTATCTTGTAGATCCCTGTTTTCCGCTTCATCCGGATCATGGAGAATATCTGTGCAGTTTGCTATAAGAGCCTGTTTTGAAGAAATACACTGAAAGCCATACCATATAAGAGGAGGTATTCTCACAATACAGTAATTATCCTCACCGATCTCAATAACTTCTGCTTTCCCGAAACTTGTGACACCTTCACGATCATCATATATGACGAGTTTGATTCTACCAGTTGGCACAACAATGTTTTGTGTCATTCGCCTGTGCCTTTTCCACGCCTTTACTACACATGGATTAATAATCGAAAAATATATTTCACCAAATTTCTCAAAAAGGGGAGAATCACATCTGAGCATATGCATAACCTTACCTCTTTCGTCTGATATTTGCTTTAAATCCTGAACAATTACACCATCAATCATACGAACAAACTCTCCCAATGAAATAGAAAGATTATAAGCTCCTCATATCATGTACATCATTTAGCCTGCTGACTATCATAAGATTTCTTAGATGACATAGGTTTATATAACTACATTAATCTCAAAAAACGCATACAGGCTAATGTTCTGCCCAGACCAACCCTCTTTTCTGAGCGAAATCTTCATACTCTTCAATCTGCTTAATAGTTGCATCGTACATATCACTATCCTTGCCACTATAAAAGTCATCATACCATTCAGCGGTCATTCTAATAGTTTCTTCGAAAGACAGCACTGCATGCCAGTCCAAACAGGTCAAAGCTTTTTCGCAATTAACGCTTAAAATGGTTGACTCCTTTTTCTCCTTATTATCTTTTTCAGATATAAACCATTCACCTTTCTTCAGTATTTTACTAAATCCAGCTACAAGATCTTCCACTGTCCGATGAAAATCACTCAACGGCCCGAAATTAAAAGACGTATCCATAACTCTCTCATTTCCTTGTAAAAGATTAACACCCAACCATAAATATCCACTCAACGGCTCAAGAACATGCTGCCATGGACGTGTAGCCCTTGGGTTCCTTAATTCAAGAAGTTTATTACTAAAAAACGCCCTCATGCAATCAGGCACAACCCTGTCAACTGCCCAATCACCTCCTCCTATTACATTACCTGCTCTTGCCGTAGAAATTCTTGGCGAATCATCTTTTGAAAAAAACGACTTGACATATGAATGGCAGGCTATTTCCGCACAGGCCTTTGAAGCACTATAAGGATCATCTCCTCCCAGCTTATCATCCTCTCTATAACCCCATACCCATTCAACATTCTGATAACATTTATCGCTTGTAATTATCACTGCAGCTTTTACTGATTTTGAATACCGTATACATTCAAGAACATTCACGGTGCCGATCATGTTAGTATAAAAAGTCTCTTGCGGTGTATCATACGAAAGACGTGTTATCGCCTGAGCCGCCAAATGGAATACCATATCTGGAGAATAATGACTAAATACCTGTCTCAAATGGTCCAAATCATTAATATCACCTGTAATATGTTCCAACTTATTCTCTAGATTCAAAACTTGGAAACTTGAAGGGTTGGTTGGTATGCCAACTGAATATCCAATAACATTGGCTCCAAGACTTAATAACCATGTAACAAGCCAGGATCCTTTAAAGCCTGTGTGACCGGTAATGAGCACACGCTTTCCAACGTAAATGCCATTGTATGAGAAATTATGAGGATCGGAAAGTTGGTGGTTCTGGTTTTTCATTGTGGAATACACCAGTTGAGAAGTTTATCAATCATCTATACTAATTACTCGTGAACCTTGATTCATATTTAAAATGTTTTTTTTTACCATTTCAACTTAATAGTTTTTCCCAATTCCCAAGTGATTCATCTAAATACCAATAGCGTGATATGAATTGTTTTGCATCTACAATGCTTTCATGTTTCACATCTTTTCCCAATAGCACCTGAACTGTATGTTTTAATCCATCCGGATCATAAATCTTTGTATAGTATTTTTCATATCCATTCAATGGACTCATAAACATATTGTCACTAAAGACAGGCAATATGATACTGCACCCAAATGCCAATGCTTCTAATGCAACAGTAGTCGACCCTGCCATAACTATAGCTACATTATTCAAAAGCGTTTCAATTGGGTTGTTCTTTATTTCGTATCCACATTTACGACTGTCAATATTCAATGATTTCAAAATTGCCTCTATTGGCATGGCAGGATGCCCTTTCAACCATATTCTAAAATGTTGTTCTCTTGGAAACGCAGCATTGAGGAGTAAGATCAATGAAGCTGTTTCTGTGCGATCTATAGAACCTGCTACCAATAAAACCGGGATATTATTATAAACATCAATATCATTGGCACTTTTGACACACGATAAATATTTATTTATATACAGATGCCTAATTGCTTCCACCTTGCTTAGATTAGGATATCTTTGTTTTGCCATTAAATTAAAGGGAATTTCACCATTACATGCTAACACATCGGGTAAAGGAAGGTCTGTTATCTCACCCTTAAGTAATATTTCCTTTGGGTCATAAAAATAATTATAGTAGTTCTTCGGAACGGTATTATGTAAAAACCCGATTGTCCTTATATTTGGACTTTCCTGTTTTCTTGCAGCGTTTAATGCCTTTTCCCACGCATGCATCTCACAATAATAAAGGCAATTCTTTATATAAGGAATTTCCTTAAATACTTGTTTAAAAATAAAATAGTAGAAAATTCCTCGAATCCCATTAGGACCGCAGAAAGACGTGTTCCATAGAGAAGTGATAATAGGTTCACATACATCTCCAACAGGATCTGACAGCAAATAATTCCTCTTTAACGAACCAAATATAAAAGAACTTAATACTATTTGTCTCAACCATAAAAGAAATGTTTTAATTGTATCTCTAAAAGTCAGATATTCTTCTAGGATAAAAAGGCTTTCACCATTCTTTACAAAAGTGCTGGCCATACGAACAGCATCATTAAAATTGTGTCCATTCAACGGAACACACATAAAGAGCCATGAGATTGGCATACCCATCTCCATTAATTTATCTTGCAGGCCCAAGGCATATTTATTTCGCAGAACACCTTCTTGAGCAGCACACTTATCAATAGAAGGAAAATAGCTGACAAATAGAATAGAATTGGACTTGGGCAAACGGTTTGAACGTGAACCAAAATGCAGACGCACTGTATGTCCACGTATGAATGTTCTAATTAAAGTCAACATTCCTAAAAGAAACTCACCTAAGACACCCAGATTTCCAAATACTATCTTTTTGAAGGTCTGCATGTTTTTTGAAAATACAACAGCAATGATCTTTGCATGTATATTGAATTTGCTAACTACGTTATTAAGTGACTTTGCCAAGTTTTTATCTAAAACAGCTATTACACATTGATCATATGTCCTCATATTCAAAACTGTTTGGACTGCATGCACCTGTGCAATTTGCATAAAAGCATTTGTTTTCAAAGTATTTTTTTCAGAAAGCAGACTAAACCACCATGTACTAACGCCTTGTCCCGGCAAAAGAAACCATTGTTTTACTTTTTTACTTTTTACTCTACTTTCCCCTATATCGGCAGACCATTTACATATTCCTTTTTGTAAATAATCAACCTGTTCATCAATTATCTTTGCAGTATTAATTGAGCAAACAGATTTAATACCCTGGGAATCAATAACTTCTTTTATTTCTTTTAAAATATTTAAATCCTGTGTCAAAGGAAAAAGATCAACAACACTGAAATTATTCCCCCTAAATAAACGACTAAGATCTTTCGTTTTAACATAACTATCAAAAATAAGTAAGAGTTTCATTAATGAGCACTTTTCTGGATACCTTAATATTCTGTTCTAATAATATCATTCTTAATCATTTCTTTAACTACTTGTAAGTCTTCAGGTGTATCCACACTTATTCCAGCATCTCGGATTCTCACTGCTCTTATTTTAACCCCACGTTCCAATACTCTTAAATATTCATTATATTCAATTGTTTCTAATGGTGTTGGTTCCCAAGATGCAAACTGAAGTAGAAATTCTTTTCTAAAAGGTACTATAAAGCACATCTTAAGCATCTCTCTAACTTGCGTCCGCACATCACTGGGTAAATCATTTCTGGAACAATACATTATATTACTTTCCAGATCCAAAACGGCCTTTATGTCAGAATCTCTATTTTTCTTTGTATATGAAGTAACTCCTACAGCTATCTGCAAAGACATATTTTTTAAAAGAGGATCAACAATCGCGTCTATGTGTTCAGGCTTCAGCAATAGTTCATCACCCTGAATATTAACAACAATTTCACAATCTATGTTCGAACACGCTTCGGCTATCCGGTCTGACCCAGTTTGATGCTGTGAGCTAGTCATAATAACTTTAATACCATAAGATTCTGCTGCCTTTTTTATTTTTTCGCTGTCGGTAGCTAAGTAAACATCATCAAGAGACTCTGCCATTTGAGCCCTTTTACAGGTATGAATAACCATGGGCAAACCGTCAATTTCAATTAAAGCCTTTTCCGGCAATCTGCTTGATTGAAGCCTGGCCGGTATCATTCCTACTACCTTCATCGGAAAATAACCTAACTTTCTATTGCAAAACTGTTATATTCGAAATATTTTCCACAACGTAATTTGTTTTAACCAAAAGCCGTTCTCTTGACGTTAAACCGCTACAGACACCTATGAAAGCCTTCAAACCTGCTTTAATTCCCATTTCAATATCTGTTATAGCATCGCCAACTATCACGGCATTGTTCTTTTCAATTAATAAAGCCCCTAAAATCAAATTAACCATATCCGGTGAAGGCTTACAGTTTTCAACTTTATCATCACCTACTACGATATCAACATTGTCTGATATACCAAGAAACTTCATAGCCAACTCAGCTCTTTCAGTTTTGTCAGTAGTCGCAATTGCTATCCTACAATTTTTCTTATATAAACGATCAATAAGTTGATGCATACCACTGATAGGCTTGATTATCTCCGGAAAATGTTTAACACTCATTACATCTACTTCTTTAAATATTTTGAAGCATAAATCATATGAATCCTTAAATCCTATTTTAGATAAAGCCTCAATCATTGCCTGCATAACAATTTCTCTTTTCTTGAGACCTACAGGACCTTCTACACGTAACCTCTCTTTTTCTAAATCAACCCCCATAGCATACATAATGTCTTTCTTCTTATCCTCGTCAAAACCAAGTTTTACTTGAGCCAACGCCACCCTATAACCAACCATTTTCGACCAGTAATCGTACAAATTTATTAGTGTCCCATCTTTATCAAATATCACCAAACCTATATTCTCGATTGTGTCTGAATTGACTCTCAGATTAACCACTTATCGCCTCGATATTTGGCTTTATTAACTGTTCTGCTACCATTACCGCTTCTTTAAGAATGTCCATGTTATTATCAAACTCCTCGTTAGTTATATATTTTCTTACTATTTTCCTGGCATAACTTCCTATAGCGACTCCATGTGCTTCCACTCCACACTGCTTTGCCAATAAACCGGTTTTACTGTTTGTACCACCTGACAGATAAATCATGACCGGTATTTCACTCTTTATTACTATGTCAGCACACGCAATCGTCTGAAGAGTGGTATTAAAATCATCTTCACTCCCACTCATAGGATCTCCATCCGCTTGAACAATCATGCGTTTCCCGGTAATGCTGTATGCCTCTCTTACTCTTTCAATAAGATGGTTATTGGACAAAAGTGTTCTATCCAGACACATACTGACATAATTACCGGGGATTAGCTTATTTAATAATTTCCAATCATTTCTTACGCCTTCATCATCCAATGAGATAGCATGAAGTTCCATTGTCTCCGTGCCTGCTGCAATACACTCCGGTAATATCTTTTCAAAATCTGCTTTTTTGTAGTAATATTCTATTGCACCAAAGCTACATGACTTCTCACAATCGCCACATCCAATACACCTTGAATCAATGACGATAAAATCATCTTTAATTGCCTCACGTTCTCCACAGGCCTTAATACATTTCCCGCATTCTGTACATAATTTAAGATCAATTATGGCTTTTCTTATATGGGGGTCTCCTTTTAAGCCGATACTAACATTCAAATAAGGTCTTATCTTTATATCTTTTCCTAAAAACGGGGCCTTTTCATAAGCAATCTCTATACCTCTTTTTGCAGCATTAACCACGTCAACATTTGCTGATAAATCAAGAACATTTGTACCTGCTATGGTATAAATAGTCGACAACCTCCTGACTTCTTCAACGTCTTCATTCCCAGCTCCACAAACTAACTTAAAACACCTTTTCTCTCTAAAGAGCTCTCTTAGTTTTTCGTATCTCCCCATAAATACTTATATATTTTCTATTTAAATATAATTATCTATACCCTTATAAAACGATTTATAACCCGTTGGAGTCAAGATATGAAGACCTTCTTTGCCTTTATTAATCAGATAATTGTCAATCTGTTCAATGAAAATTTGATTCCAATGGTGCCTTTCCATAATCATTTCCTGGTTCTCTTTTTCATCTCGCTCATCGTAAAAATGATATGTACTCTTGGATGATAGTCCAATATAACCGTCCATTCCAGCGGCAAATATCCTGTTTGCTCCCATAACGGTAGCTATACCCAAAAGGAGCACGGAAATAGTCCTGCAATTTGTCATAATAACACCATTGTTGACATCAAACTCAGAGTTTAATATATCCAAATAAAAGATTCTTTCATAATCTTTATCTGTATATTCTCTAATCATCTCTTCGGACATATACTGACCAATTAACAATTTTGATTCAGGTATAACGGTATCAATATACTCGGCAAATCTTCTTTTGTTATTAAATGCATGATAATAAGGTTTAAAAATTCCTCCAAGATAATTAGCACCAAGTATAATTGGATTAAATTTGGTTATAAATTTCTCAATCTTGGATTTATATTCCTTAAGAGATGGCCCGTTAGCCAAAATTAGAAAATCTCTATTTTTGTGACGGTTAATATAAGGAACACTTTGATGTTCGTATAATCCCTTTCCTGAGAATTCATTAACAGCAGTTGTTAAGTGTTTCCTAACTTTCACGCCCTTTATATTTCCAATAACTCCCTCATTAATAACTTCGTCTACATATGACTTTGAGAAACCAACGGGTTCTTTTTTGTTAATATAATCCATTGCCTTCCAGATATCCTCTATTGTGTACTCCCGAAAATCAACTAACGCCTTAGCATAGTCTGGATGACATTGAAACATGCCCGACAGCATATAAGGTAATTGGTATCCCCACATATTTTCTTTCTGTAACGAAACAAAATACCTATCGATGATATTTAATACCGGAATAGAATTGTATTTGTCTCCGCTTTCTTTTTCCAAAAACGATATGATTATTTCCGTTGGAAGATTGCCTGCCGCTCTACCCATGCCATATACGGTGCAATCTATCATGTAAACACCGCAACGAATAGCTTCAATGGTATTTGCAAAAGCCATTTGGAGGTTATTATGTGGATGAAAACCGACATTGATGTTTTCGATACTAAGCAAAGGTTCAAATATTTGCATTATTTGATTCGGAAACAGAGAGCCATAACTGTCTGCGACGTATATATAATCAAGCTCTGCACTCTTCAGTAAATCAACAAGATTCTTACGCTCACTTTCCGAATAATTTGCATAACCCATTGCATTTAACGAAACCTGGTATCCTTTATTCTTAATTTGTTCCAACAATTTGATTGCACCCTTTACGTTATTCTTGTGGACAGCCACACGAACAAGATCTACTACACTGTTATTTGATTCACAAAAGTCTTCAGATCCTATTTTGCCGTAATCCGCCATTAAAGCCAGTTTGGCACCTTTAATATTGGCAACAGCCTCTTGAATATCCTCCTCTTTGGAAAATCTAGACGAACCATACTTGTTTTTATCGAAGTGTTTTTCCGTCCCTCTAAAACCTATCTCAACATAATCTACACCACACTTTGACAAAGCCTTATACACCTCTCTAATCAATTTTTTATCAAACTTCCAGTTGTTTATGTATCCACCATCTCTAATAGTACAATCTAAAATTTTAAATTTTGGAAGTTGACTCATTTATCTCCACCAATAACCATTTTCCAAATGACTGCATAATGTTTTTGTAGGCACCCATAATTACACCAGAATCCACCATATAAGTAATATACTGAACACCACAATCAACCAGTATCTCTAAATACTTCTTGTCTCTTGCAAAAGAACCACATGATTTGCCACTATTCTTAATTTTCTTTACATTGTCTTTTATGCAGGATACAACCTCAGGATCCTCTACCTGCCCAGGTTTCCCCAAAGACTGTGATAAATCATATGGACCTATAAATATCACATCAATTTCAGGAACGGTTATAATCTCATTCAAATTCTGTATCCCTTCAGTACCCTCTATATTAATTACTACTATTACATTTTCATTATTCCTAAGAGTATGGTTTTCTGCCGCTAAACCATACTTGCCTGCCCTAGTAAATGGAGAAAGCCCTCTTTTGCCTTGAGGGTGGTACTTGGAGTATTCAATCACCAGTTCCGCTTCCTCTTTTGTTGAAATATGCGGTACTTGAACACCATGGGCACCAATGTCCAGTGCCCTTAAAATCACATGAGATTCATTATCCGGTACTCGTATAATAGGCATCATACCAGTAATCTCTGCCGCCCTGACTATGCTTTCTGCAGTCTGCATCTCAACAGGCCCATGTTCAGCATCTATTACTATAAAATCTAACCCGCTATACCCTATAGCTTCTA
>Ga0209045_1001627_pt1 | contig 19232 bp, 19 predicted proteins | sample SaaInlLV_10m_DNA_4_FD_184664 | JGI IMG/M metagenome (GOLD analysis project Ga0209045, IMG submission 184664) | Marine microbial communities from expanding oxygen minimum zones in the Saanich Inlet - Saanich Inlet SI072_LV_200m_DNA (SPAdes) (version 2) | ecosystem: Environmental > Aquatic >...
AGACGATTTATTTCATTTAACAAAAAAATAACTTTTAATAATTTTTTTCAAATTTTTTAAAAACGCAAGAGGTGTGTTTAATTAATGTCTGAAATACCTGATTTAAAAAAAGAGATTGAAGCCATTTTATTTTCTGCAGGAAGAGTTATTTTACTTTCTGAATTCATTCATCTTTTAGGTGTAGATGAAAACAGTGTTAAAGAAAATGTCGAACAGTTAAGACAAGAGCACATTGATCGTGATTCTCCAATTCTTTTAATTCATGAAGGCGAGGGCTGGAAACTTACAATTAGAGAAAAGTATTTAGGGTTAGTTCATAGTATCAATCCGCATACTGAAATGTCTAAAGCAATTCTTGAAACTCTTGCAATCATTGCTTGGAAACAACCTATTTTACAATCAGAGATTGTTAGAATTAGATCAAATAAAGCTTATGAGCATATCAAAGAACTCGTAGAGCAGGGTTTTATTTCTAAAGATCGTCAAGGTAGATCTTATTTAGTAAAAACAACTCAGAAGTTTCTGGATTATTTTGATCTTCCTCATAAAAAAGCAATTAATGAGGTATTCCAAGATTTTGAGGATTTAAAAAATGTTTTACCTCAAAAAAAAGTAGATGATTTTGAACAAAAAGGAGATTCAAAAATGAATTCTAGCAATTCAAAAATCAATTCAGAAGATAAATCTAAAAATAGTTCAGAAAACATTTCCAACAGTGATTTAGGATCAGATCAAGAAAATGATTCTGAAAAAATAGGGGATTTAGATGTATATGATTCTGAACCTGTTCTAGAAACATTAGAAACAATAGATGAATTAAACACAAAAACAGATGATGAAAAGCCAGAGGAGAAACTTGGAGATTTAGATGTTGTTGATGTTCCTGAAGAATCTGTTAATGAAACTGAGCAAAGTGTTGACAACAATAATTCAGACGAATCTGAAGACGATGTTGTAGATTCTGATCAAGAACCTGTCGATTCTAATAATATTGTTGATGCGGAGGGTGATGATTTAGAAGGCGCAGATAAAGCAAAGCAACTGGCGCAACAAATTTTAGAAGAACACAAAGACCCTGAAGAACTAGCCCTAACCAATCATACAACTCACGAAGAGGATATTCCTGACAAAAGAGACCTTCACCCAGAACTTGAAGAGTTTGTCGCAGGAGAAAAAATAGAATCTGAATCGCTTCCAGAACAATCAGTTCCTGATTCACACGTTCCTTTAGATGAACAAGATATCGAAGACCAAAAGCAAACGCAGTCAGATGAAGATTCAAGTGATGATGAAAAAATAGATGATGACTCAGAAGAAATTCCTCAGGATGCAATGCCTATTAAACATGATGAGAATCACAATGAAGATTCCGACGAGACTGATCAATCATCAAAATGAATAAGTTCTATTTTCTTTTAATGTGTCCCAACTGTGGCAATAAAATGAAATATCACACAACAACAATAATTCTAAGCGGTAAAAACAAACGTTGTGTTTATTGTGGTAAGTCTTTTTCTATTAAGGATAGAGTAGTAAAACAACTACTCGGACCTTAAAAAACAAAAACCTTTTATATATTAATTTTATTTATATTTATTAATCTCAGGGTGGGATAAAAAAGATGGTGAATTGGTTAAGTATTGTTACTTCCGAATATGTGCAGTTTGTTCTAATTTTAGTTTCAGGTCTTTTCTTAACTTACTTAGTTTCTAAACTTTTTTCAGGTTATTTAAAAAAACTCGTCGAGGCAACAGAAAGTGATACTGATGATAAATTAGTGGACGCGATCAAAGATCCATTATGTAATTTACTTTTAGTAATGAGTTTTTATTTTGCTCTACGCAAACTTTCAGTTCTTTATTCTGTTCACCTCTGGTTGGATAAAGTTTTTTTTGTAATTTTTATTGCAGTTATGGCAATTTTAAGTTCAAGAATTTTTTCCATTCTCGTGGATAAATGGTTAGAAGTTCATAAACGTTTCAAAAAAACACCTCAATTATTAAACAAAATCTTTGCAGTAACTATTTATCTCGTCGCATTACTTATGATTTTGGGGTATTTTGATGTTGAAGTAACTCCTTTAATAGCAACGTTAGGTATTGGAGGTCTGGCTGTGGGTTTAGCACTCCAAAAAACTCTTTCAGATTTTTTCGCAGGAATCCATATTATTTCTGAACGTCAAATTAATGTTGGTGATCATATTGAACTAAAAGGAGAGAAAATTAAAGGGTTTGTTGAGGATATTGGTTGGCGTTCTACTAAGATTAAAACATTAACCAATAATGTTATTATTATGCCCAACTCTAGACTAGCAGATAGTACTATTACTAATAACCGGCTTCCTAAAAATGAAATGACTATTAAGATTGACTGTGGTGTCGCTTATGATTCTGATTTAAAAAAAGTAGAAAAAATTGCAGTTGATGTCGCAAAAAAGATCCAAAAAAAAGTTCAGGGGGCAAAACAAGAATTCGAACCTTGGATCAGATTTCATAATTTTGGAGAATCTAATATTGAATTCAAAACATTTTTACGAGTCGAAACTTTTGTAGATCAATATTTAGTAAAGCATGAGTTTATCAAAGAGTTAAAAAGTAGGTTTGACAAAGAACATATTGAAATTTCTTGGCCTGTAAGAAAAATTTATTCAGGAGATAAGCCTAAATATCAAACAAAGTCAAAGTCAAAGCTAAAATCCAAGCCAAAATCAAGAACAAAAAGAGTGTCAAGAAAGTAGATTGTAAGCATGTTCTAACTATTATTTCGAATTTATTTTGCGAATACCACCACATTTATGTGGTGGACGAGCTTAAATTTGAAACGTCAGAATTCAAAGAATTCTGATCGTGATCAAGAACTTTGTTCTTGACATGCAGAAAATCGAGCGTTTAAGATACTGCGCATTTTAGTGCGCAGAGTAGCTCTATTTTTTTCATTTTTCTGATTTTCCCGTCGAGAAAACAAACGCGTTGAATTCAATAGATACAGCCTGTCTAACGTCATTCTGCAACCAAAACATTTAAAAACATCCTCGTTTTTTTCTTAATTAATTAAAATATAATATATTAAATAAAATGGACGAACAAAATTCTAATGAAAACGGTGAACTTCCTGAGGAGACTAAAACTCCTGTTGAGAATGAATTAGATAATTTACCTGATAAATCTGAGTCTGAAGAAGAGATTCAAGCAGATCAAGCAGATCAAGAAGATCAACCAGATCCTGAGGAGCACATTTATTCATCTAGTTCTGAAAATCCAAAACAACCAGATGACTTTTCTGGTGGAAAAATAGTTAAGAATCTAATAGAAGACGAGATGAAACGTTCTTATATTGATTATGCTATGTCTGTAATTGTAGGAAGAGCTCTTCCTGACGTAAGAGATGGTTTAAAACCAGTTCATAGGAGAATCTTATTTGCTATGGGCGACTTGGGAATGACTTTCAATAAGCCGTTTAAGAAGTCTGCAAGAATTGTTGGAGAAGTTATTGGTAAGTATCATCCTCACGGAGATACTGCAATTTACGATTCTATGGTTCGTATGGCTCAGGATTTTTCATTAAGAAATCCATTAATTGATGGACAGGGTAATTTTGGAAGTATTGATGGTGATCGTGCAGCTGCTATGAGGTATACTGAAGCACGTCTTTCAAAAATTGCAGATGAGCTTTTAGCAGATATAAATAAAGATACTGTTGACTTTTTTCAAAACTTTTCTGGAGAATTCCAAGAACCTGAAGTTCTTCCTGCAAAATTTCCTAATCTATTAGTTAATGGTAGTAGTGGGATTGCAGTTGGTATGGCGACTAATATTCCTCCTCACAATCTTAAAGAGGTTTGCGGAGCAACAATTGAGTTGATTGATAATCCCGATGCTAGTGTTGATGAACTTATGCAACATATGAAAGGTCCTGATTTTCCTACAGGGGGAATTATTTGCGGCACATTAGGAATAAAACACGCATTTACTTATGGTAGGGGTAAAGTTATTGTTCGTGCTCGTGCAGAGATTCAAGAACATAAAAAAGCACATAGAATTTTCATAGATGAAATTCCTTACATGGTTAATAAAAGCCAATTGTTAGAACACATTGCTAGTTTAGCATCACAAAAAACTATTCAAGGCATTTCTAATATTAAAGATTTATCTGATAAAAGCGGGATGCGAGTATTTATTGAGCTCAAATCTGATGCTAATCCATCTGTTATTTTAAATCAGCTTTTTAAACATAGTAGACTTCAAACAACATTTGGTATTATTAATCTTAGCATTGTGAACGGAGTTCCTAAAGTTTTAACTCTTAAGGATACTATTCAACATTTCATTGACTATAGAGAGTTAGTTGTTCGACGTAAAACAGAGTTTGATTTGAAAAAAGCTAAAGAAAGAGCACACATTTTAGAAGGTTTAATTATTGCATTGGATGATATTGATAATGTTATTCAAAAGATTAAGAAAAGTAAAAATGCAGATGATGCAAAAGAAGTTTTAATTACAGATTACTCTTTAACAGAACCACAAGCAAAGGCAATTCTTGAGATGCGTCTTCAAAAGCTTGCGTCTTTAGAACAGGAAAAAATTAGACGAGAGCATGATGATATCATGAAAATAATTGAAGATCTTAAAGCCATTCTTGCATCACGCGAAAAAATTTTGGATATAATTAAGTATGAATTATCTGAAATCAGAAATAAATATGGTGATGATCGTCGCACAGAAATTTCTTTTGATGAAACCACCTCAGATATCGAAGTTGAAGATTTAATTGAGGAAGCAGATATGGTTGTAACTATGAGCCATAGTGGATATATCAAGAGATTAAATGTTGATACTTACAAAAGTCAGAGTCGTGGTGGTAGAGGCGTTATTGGTTCAGGAACTAAGGATGATGATTTTTTAGAACACTTGTTTATCGCTTCAACTCACTCAACAGTTTTATTCTTTACAGATAAAGGGAAAGTTTATTGGTTAAAGGTTTATGAAATTCCTGAATCTTCTCGTCAAGCTAAAGGAAAAGCAATTATAAATCTATTAAATTTAGATAATGATGAAAATATTTCTGCATTCATTCCAGTTTCACAATTTGATGATTCTCATTTTGTAGTTTTTTCAACAAAGAGGGGGTCTGTTAAAAAAACAGAGTTATTAGATTTTTCTCGTCCTAGAAAAGGAGGAATTAGAGCAATTAATTTACGTGAAGATGATTCTCTTACAGATGTTGTGTTAACAGATGGAACTTTTAATTTGATTATTGCAACCAAAAAGGGTATGGCTGCTAGATTTAGTGAATCTCAAGTAAGGCCTATGGGAAGAACAGCTTCAGGTGTTAGAGGCATAAAACTAAAAGATGGCGATGAAGTAATTGGGATGGTTAAAGCAGAAGATGAAAAAACTCTGTTTACTATTACTGAAAATGGATTTGGTAAACGAACTGCAGTTGGCGAATATCGTCTTATTGGTAGAGGTGGAATTGGAGTAAAAAACATTATTTGCAGTGAGCGTAATGGATGCGCAGTTACAATTAAAAATGTTGACGAAGAAGATGAGTTAATGTTTATTTCTCAAAGTGGTATTATAATAAGAACTGCTGTTAAAGGAATTTCTAGTATTGGAAGAAATACTCAAGGTGTTAGATTGATGCGTCTTGGAGCGGGTGATAAAGTTATTGGTGCTGCTAAGATTCTAAAGGAAGATAATGGAGATATTGAATCTGATAAATTAGGGGATTCAGATCTTGGTAAAGAATTGTTATCTGATGAATTGTCAGATGAAACCAAATCTAATTTAAATGAAATTTCTAATTCAGATGATACTTCTGTTGACGAGTCTTCTGACAATTCTACTGAAAATTCTGGCGAGTCTACTGAACCTTCCGATAATTCTGAAAAAACTTCTACTGAAAATCCATCTGATTCTACTCAATTAGATGAGACTAATTAAAAATGAAAGCTTTTGCATTAACACATCCGGGTAACGAACAAATTGCAAATCTAGAAGTAACTGAACTTCTAAATGTTTCTTCAAAAGCTCAAGAAGGAGGCCTTGTTATTTTTGATTTTAAAAAGTTTGAAGAGCTTTTTTCACTTTGTTATAAATCTAGATCTTTAATTTCAGTATCTCTTTTGTTTCAACAATTTAAATTTAGCAATATTAAAGAAATTGAAAACTTGATTTCTTTTGATAATTTTGACACTTCTTTTTTTTCAAAAAAATCTTTTGCAGTTTCATGTATTAGACTAGGAGATCATGATTTTAATTCTCAAGAAGTTGAAGTAATTGTGGGAGATTTTATAGGAAAAAAATTAAAAGAACATAATATTGAGTTTTCTGTTAATCTTTCTTCTCCAGATATTCCTGTTTTTGTTTACATCTATGAGAATAATTTTTTTATGGGGGTTGATTTTGCAGGGTTTGATATGTCTAAGCGTTCTTATCGCATGTTTCACCATACAGATTCTGTTAAAGGTTCAATTGCATATTCATTAATTAGATTTTCAGATTTTAATTTTAATTCTATTCCTAAAAGTAAGCGGATTATTCTCGATCCATTCGGAGGTTCAGGCACTTTAGCAATAGAAGCTGCATGTTTTGTAAATAACAAATCTATTAATTTTTTTAATAAAGATGAATTTGCTTTTCATAAGTTTCCTCAGTTTGATGATTTTGATTTTGATAATTATTTAGAAGAATTAGATAAAGCACCTATAGAATCTAAAAAAGATGGCAATGAAAAAACAGATAAAAAAAATATTGTTAAAACAGATATAGTTTGTATTGATTTTAATCAACGTAATTTAAAAGCTGCAGAGAAAAATGCAAAGCTTGCACATATTAATAAATTTATTAATTTTTCTAGGACTGAAGTTGAATGGTTGGATACTAAGTTTGAGGAAAATTCAGTCGACATTATTATTTCAAATCCTCCTAAACCAAATAAGCATAATGATCAAAAAGAAATCGATAAAATGTTTAAAGAATTGTTTTATGTTGCAGACTTTATTCTTAAAAAAGGAGGGAAGGTAGCAATCATTATGAAAACTTTTGAATTCTTAAAACCCTTTGCTAAAAAATATGGTTTTGAAATCAAGAAAACTCAATCTATTTTTCAAGGTAAAGAAGAATTAAATTTTGTTTTATTTGAAAAAGTATAAAATAAAAAGTATAAAATATAAATAACATTAGAAAATTTAAGTTCTATTGTTTTAATTTTCCATCATCTTTAACCATTTTCTCTGTTTTATCATCTACTTTATTTTCGTCTGTTTTATTTTTATCTGTTTTATTTTCTCGATCTCTTCGAATTGGTTTTGGGAGCATGGTTTCTGACACGCCATATTCTTTTGGATCTGCTTTATATATTTTACACATTCTTAATTTTAACAAATCACACATTCTTTCTGCATGAAGACATTCTTCAAAAAGATAAGGGTGGAATTTTTTTATTGTTCCTTGAGTATTTGCTAAGTTTTGATCTTTTACTTTTTCAGTAGCTTTTTGAGCGCAGAGTCGTACTATGTTTTCTGCTGCAATTCGCGCATCACCATATTCTTCAGAAATTCTCAATGCACTAGATAATTGTTGATCATAAACTGTTTTTTCTTGAGGTAATTTAATAGGTATTCCTGTTACATTTTCAAATATGACAGGTTGGTCATAGCTAGTATGTCTAGTTATTTTTCCGCAGCTTCCAGTTCTAAAATGTTTTTCTTCTTTAGGACAATTTGTTCTAATTACCCAACTTCCCTTTTTCTTATTGTTTTGTTGGCATTTAACAACAATATCTTGTTCTACACCTTTAATATATTTTTCAAAGTCGTCAACTACACGTTCAATAACACTGTCCAGATCTTCTTCAAGCTTGAGCACATCAGGGAGTTTATATTCGCTCACATCAGGTTTTATTGCTGCAATATTTCCTCCTTGAAATTGTAACATTCTCTCTAATTCAGGAATTATTTTTTCAGGTTCTGGATTTTTCCGTTCAAAAATAGCATACATTCTTTTCAATACATCAACATATACTTCTTTTTCTCTTTCAAACAAAGTTAACCAGTCTTCTAGATCTAAGGATTCTTGCATTGCTTGTTCGTATAATTCAATATCGATTTCAGCATTTGCAGAAAGTTCACTAAATCTATCAAGTACTTCTTTGTATGCATCAGATAAATCGCGTTCAAGATTTTCTAATTTATTTAGTATTCCTGTTCCAAATTGAGTTCTTACGAAATTTACCCATTTAATATTGTTATTATATACGCTTGTTAAAAGAGGTTTTTTACTTAATATGTTTTCTCCATTAAATCGAGACGCAACTTCACTTCCAATTCTGTTTTTTAGAATATTATAATCAAGATCGCGACTTGCTTCAACAGAAAGTAAGTATCTGTCTTCACGTTCATATTCTGTAGCTTGGTTAACAACTTTATTTTTTCTATCTTGTTTTTCTTTTTCTTCTTTCTTTTTTTCTTTTTCTATTTTACGTTGTTGATATTTAGTTCTAAGATTGAACATATTTGTGGCTACAGATACTTGGTCTATGATTTCATCTTCAAGTTGTTCTATTTGTTCAGACGTAAGTTCTTTTTGGGTCGCAGTTCGTAGTGTTCTATTAATATTTTGAACATAATTACTTAGCTTATCTTCAAATTCGTCGCCCCAAATATTTAATTTGGTAGATGTTATGTGGAATTTTTGTTCTAGTGTTTTGTTATACCCTCCAACAAAACCATCGTCGAATAGAATTTGCACATTTAGTGTGCCAGTATATTTCTGCTTCCAAAATTTCTTAGTTTCATAGTACTCTATTTTGACAAAGCTCTCTTCATGTCCAGGAACTTTCACTTCAACTATTGTTTCTAATAAATTTATTTTCATTTATATCTCATCTCAACACAGGATACAGCAGTATGCGGTGCTATTTGGTTCTGAGAAGTTGGTTTCAGTTTATAAATCTTTTGGTTTATAACTACTAATAAGTAAGAAATAATTTATGATAAAAATGTAGGTTTGGTGTAAGCCATCTTCTGTCAAACCCAAACCTCAAACAATGTTGAGGCGATAGTTTGTCTTGACATTCTACTTAGCGTCTACGACTTGCACCAGCCAGGATTCACCGTTTCATCCATTCCTCAAAGCAGTCTGGGGGTTATCTAAGTTTTGTTACCAAAACCGTCGCACCCGTCATCCCTTAAGCAAAGAGGTGGTTTCGTTTCTGAGCCATTGCCAACCATTTCTAATTCTTACTTTCATAAGTGGCACTTAAGGTGGATGGACTTTACTCAGCACTTTGCATTAAGCATTGCACCGTGAGTCAAGTACCAAACCTACAATACATTAAGAATTAGTATTTTATTAAAAACATTTCGAATTAATTAGTATTTATTGGGGGGTATTTATGTTTAGTATTTATTTTTACTTAATACCTATTACTATAAATTCCTGATTGAATTATTGTTTTATTCTGAGAAACTTCTTTTTTAGGTTTTTCATACTTCTTACTTGGTTTACTTAAATCTTTAATTTTGTAAATAAAATAAGGCAATGAAAATGCAATAACATAAACTACTGAAATTAAAATAGGATTTTGAATAACGTTTATATCTATTAATTTACTAAAATTATTTGCAATAGATACCATTACAAATACAGTTATCGCAGCAATAGCAGGAATAAAAATACCCGCCATAACATGATGTTGGTAATCTATTTTCTCAATATCTTTCAACAGAACATTAAACATTGCTCCAAATATTAAACCAGATACGCCAAACATTATCATTAATTGATTCTGGTTTAACATCATCATAAATGGGATAAAAATAAATGCTAAAATAAAATTTCCTATTATTGCAACAATCAATACAGCCCAATAAATAATTGGATTCAAATGGTGTTGATGATGAGAATGTTTTTGAACTTTTTCAGGATCGTATAATTTAGACATGGTTCCATCTATTTCTTCTTGATTCCATCCTTTTTCAGCCATTCGTTCATGCATCATTTGAGGTATTTTTTATCACCGTCCTAATAATGAAACTGCAATTCTTCTAAATGAAGTTGCGGATTTTGATTCGGGGTGTGAAAAAACAACAGGGTGTTTTAACTGTCTTGCTTGTCTTACAGATTCATCATATGGGATGACTCCTAAAACAGGAATTCCAAGTTTTGTTTCTATCTCTTGCAAGCTCACATCAAATTCATCGCCTATGTGCTTATTGATTATAATTCCATTAACATTTGACCCAAACGATTTTACTCGTTCAATTAATTTTTGAGTGTTGTGCACAGAAATATTGCTTGGAGTACATACTGCAATAACATGATCTGCAAAATTAATTGTGTGGAATTGATGGTAAGGATCTTCTGCAGAGTCTAAAATTACTAAGTTAGTTTTTTGTTTTAAAATGTTAATGTGCAAACCTAAATTCGATACTAATAAATTATTGTAGTCTTGGTTTCTAGTCGAGGTAGGAATAAATTTAACTCCTGAATTGTGTTTGAATGTACAATCTAATACATTGAATTTTCCACTTATTGCAGAATTTAATGTTTTAGCTAAATTTGGAAATCCTAAATGGAGTGCAACGCATGGATTGAGAAAGTCTGCATCAACAATTATTGATTCAATACCATAATATCTTAAAGAAGATGCAAGATTTATTGCAAAAGTCGTTTTTCCAACTCCTCCTTTTGCAGAAATTAAACATACTGATTCTGACATACAACACCCCTTTTTCAAATTTTTACTTGTTGTTAATTTTTTTAATATTTTTTTATGTTATTTTTTTTTGTTTTTTAAAATTATTTTAGATTAGTCTTCTTCGGGCATAACATATTTTGACCAGATATATTCAAAAAAATGTTTTGTTTCTTTAAAATATTCGGTTATAAGGTCTATGTCTAGTTTCATAATTTCATCATCAACTAAATGAGCAGTCATAGTTACGTGTCTTCGAAATTCTGAGGATCTTTCAAATTTTGCTCTGTTTATTTTTCTTAAAAGCAGTAAAAAGTCTACCATATCAGGAATATGGTCATCATCTTCAAATTGTTCTTTAATTAACTTACATTTAGGAAGTATTGCTGCAGGGATTTCTTCTATTTTTCCATTCTCGACAAGTTCATCAAGCAAACCAGTAAATGCAAAGTCAATACAATTTATTAGTCTCTCGACAATGTGTTTTATTACATCCACAGTTCTAGTATATTTCAAACTAACGAATATTAAATGATCTGCTCTTTTTAGTTCTTCTCTAGATTCTTCAAAGTGTTCGTTTATTTCTTCAGGCATTCCTATTCACTCCAAACATTATTTTTTTATCTATAAGATGATTTTTTGTATCTTTCTTAGTTTTTATTCTTGTTTTACTATTATATATTCTATTTTTTTTAAAAAAAGATTAGCATTCTTAATATATTTTTTCATTTGTTCCACACTTATTGCTTCCATTTTGTAATCTTCTGAACATATCACAAATTTTCCGTCACGAGAAAATTCCATAGGACTTTTTTTATGAAATTCAACTAGTTTTTTCACATCCATTATTAAATTGATTTCATCAGTACTAAAATCAAATTTTTTTGCTAAATGCAGTTTAAATGTGTTGTATTTAGATTCAAATGATTCGTGAAATGGAACTATTAATTTTCTTTCTCTCATAAAATACATTAGCGCATCAAGTGAATTAGATAGTGATAAACGAACATTTTCCATGACTGCAAGAAGTAGTTTAGGATCTTTTATAAGAGGATAAGTCTGGGTTAGCATATGATCTGCTATTTTTATGTTTTTATGAGAGTCTTTTAAACATGTAGAGTATGATTTCATTTGTTACAGCTAAGTATTATTTGTTTATATAAGTTGTCATTCATATGTCTGCATAATTTATATTAAATAGAACATAACAGTTTTTATTCATCTTCTGTTTCTGATTGTTTTTCTTCTTGTATATCCATGATTGCTTGTGCTAGATCGCCTTTTGCAGTTTCTAATGCTTGTTTAGCATCTGTTTCACTAACTCCTGTTTGATCCATTACAGTGGATATATCTTCAGAATTAATGTCAGGTTCTGTACTCAAGCTACGTTCATGAACCTCTCCAGAAATCTGAAAGTTTTCTTGACCCATCATTTTTACACGAGAAACTTGAGGATTTGTAACTACAAGCTCAGAATTTGGCGTGCGTATTATGACCTCTGTCGCATCAACTTCGACTTGGTTTATGCCCATTTTACGCATCATTTGTTGCATTTTTCGTGGATTCATTCCAGGAAGCATAAAAACACCTCATTATAGTTATTGTATTAATTAGTTATATTCTATTGTTAATATAGTTATTATGTTATATAAGCATCAACAAATTTAAGCTCATATTAATTTATTTAGGCTCCGCCCATTGCATGCAGTAAAATTATTATTATTATTACTATTATACATAGAATTATTACATGTCCTGGTTTGAATTGTATTTTTGATTTATAATCATCAAAATATCTTGTCAAACCACCCATTCCAGTGGGCATTGATATTTTTCCAGGTTTTGCCATGTGGCTTAGAAATTCGGAGTTGTATTTAAACCTTTTGAAAAGTTATAATGGAAGGGTAGTTTTCTATAATTATTTACAATCAATTAATTTTCTCGTCGAGAAAAATAGGTTGATTTTTTCCAGTAGTATACCTTGTGAAACTATTGCATAAACTAAAAAATAAAAAAGAAAAAAAAACCGAAATGTTAATCATTACATTTTGGCCTAAAAAACAACTAATAATTATGATATTTTTTCTTCCTTATAAATTTATCGGGTAAGCTTTATAAATCATCTATTCATTTATTCAGAAGTAAAAAAGCCCGAGTTCAGAAGGTGTTTGAGCGCTTATAGGGTTTATCCAAGTTAAAATGGATAAATGCTTCGTTCTAAATCTTCTTTACAAAATTAGAGCTTTTTTAAGGTGTTTTAAATATGTCAGAAGAAAAATCAAACTATAAACACATTGTGCGCGTTGCTAATGCTGATTTAGCAGGTAATAAACCTATTGGACATGCTTTAAAAAAAATTAAAGGCATAGGATTCATTCTTGCTAATGCTGTTTGCTATTTTGCAAAAGTTGATTGGACTAAGAAAGCAGGTAATTTATCAACAGAGGAATTAGAGCGACTTAATGATGTTCTTAAAAATCCTGCTAAATATAATATGCCAACTTGGATGCTTAATAGACGAGCGGATCCAGAAACTGGTGAATCATTTCACTTGTTAGGTGCTAATTTAAAGTATCAAACAGATAATGATATCAAGCTTATGCGTATGATCAAATGTTACAAAGGTTTTAGACACACTGCAGGTTTACCTGTGCGTGGACAAAGTACTAAATCTAATTTCCGTAATAAAAAAGGAAAAACAAGTTTAGGCGTTAAAAGAAAAGCTAAATAATAAAATAATATTCAATGAGTGATTAATTATGGGAGATCCTAAGAAACATCGGAAAAAGTATGAAACTCCAAGACATCCTTGGAACAAAGCTAGAATTGAAGAAGAAAAAGAATTAATTAAAGAATTTGGTTTAGCAAATAAAAAAGAAATTTACAAAATGAATTCATTATTAAGATCGTTTTTCCTTCAAGCTAAACAGCTTATTACAAAAACTGGTGAACAGGCAGAAAAAGAACGAGCTCAACTATTAGGTCGTCTTCAAAGATCAGGATTATTAAGTTCTGAGGCAGGTTTACCCGAAGTTTTAGGTATTTCTCTTAAAGACTTATTAGAACGACGTCTTCAAACTATGGTATACAAAAAGATGTTGGCAAATTCTGTAAAACAAGCTAGACAATTTATTACGCATAAACATATAATGATTAATGAAAAGATTATCACTGCACCATCTTATTTAGTTTCATTAAATGAAGAATTAGTTATTTCATTTATTGCAGGTAGTGCATTAAGTAATCCAGATCATCCTGAGCGTGCAGCAGTTCAGAAAAAGAACGAAGCTGAAAATGTTGAACTTCCTGAAAAAAAATCAAAGAAAAAGGAAGATAAAAAAGTAGAAAAAAAGGAAGGAAAGAAAACAGAAAAGAAAGACAAGAAGCCTAAAAAAGAAGAAAAAGTAAAAGAAAGTGATGCAAAAGGCGATGCAAAAAATAAAAAATCAGAATCTAAACCCGATCCAAAAAAATCAGAATAAATCTTATTCAAATAATATTATTCAAATGTTTCACGAGCTGATTTCAAAATGACTGAAGAAAAACAAAAAATCGAAGCTAAACCTGAAGCTAAACCTGAAGCTAAACCTGAAGCTAAACCTGAAGCTAAACCTGAAGCTAAACCTGAAGCTAAACCTGCTGAAGTTAAAAAATCAGAGGTCAAAAAAGAGTTTAGGCCAGCTATGTCTAGACCAGTAGAACGAAAACCATTTAGACGTGATGGACGACCACCTCAAAGATCAGATTCCAGACCGCAATTTAGAAGACCACCTGTTAAATGGGGTCTTTGTCATATTTATTCATCATATAATAATACTATAATTCACATAACTGATGTAACAGGTAATGAAAGTATTGCTAGAACATCTGGCGGTCAAGTAGTTAAAGCAGATAGACTAGAGTCCAGTCCTACTGCAGCAATGGTCGCAGCAAAAAAGGCTGCAGAGATTGCTAAAGATAAGGGAATTTCTGGAATTCATGTTCGTATTAGAGCACCAGGAGGTCATAACGGACCTACAAATCCAGGACCAGGAGCACAAGCAGCAGTAAGAGCGCTTTCAAGAATGGGTTTGAGAATTGGTGTTATTGAAGATGTTACACCTATACCTCATGATGGTTGTAGGAAAAAAGGCGGGCGTAGAGGAAGGCGCGTATAATTGGAGGATACTATGGAAGTTCACTTATTAGACAATAATAAGAAAGAAGGCAAAGTTTCATTTTTGATAGAAGGATCAAATCCTGCTTTTGCTAGTTTAATTCGTAAAACTATCCTTGATGAAGTTCCAACTATGGCAATAGAGGATGTTGAGTTTAGAAAGAATAGTTCAATTTTATATGATGAGATTCTTGCTCATAGATTAGGATTAATTCCTCTAAAAACAGATCTTAAATCATATGATCTTCCAGAAAATTGTAAATGTGAAGGTGCGGGTTGTGCAAAGTGCACACTTAAATTAACACTAAAAGCAAAAGGCCCTGGAATTGTTTATGCTTCAGAAATAGAATCTCAAGATCCTAAAGTAGTTCCTGTTTTTCCAAAGTTACCTATTGTTAAGCTTATGAAAGGACAAAGTTTAGAATTTGAAGCAACTGCAGTTTTAGGAAAAGGTAAGACTCATGCTAAGTGGAGTCCAGGTCATTGTTTTTTCAAATACAAACCAAAAATTGAAGTAGGCAAAAAAGTTGAGAATCCTGAAGATGTAGCAAAAGTTTGTCCTATTAATGTATTTGATGTTAAAAATAATTCAATTTCAATAAATAAAGATAATTTACTAAAATGCCATTTATGTGGTGCTTGCACAGAAGTTTCATCAGATATAAAGCTTAATGAAAGTGAAGATGATTTCGTATTTTTTATTGAAAGTTGGGGTCAACTTTCTCCAAAAGATATGGTTTGTACAGCATTAGATATTATTAAAATAAAAATTGATAATTTATCAAAAGAACTTAAATGATTTGATAATAACACCGCGCCCTCACAAGCGGGGGTGCCGGAGTGGTCAAACGGGCACGGTTGAGGGCCGTGTGGCTTAGTGCCTGCGCGAGTTCAAATGTTAAACTGTTTTTTATGAATTCAGTTTTGCTGAATGCCTCGTCCCCCGCATCATATTACACTTATTAAAATTATTAAAATCAAAATAAAAAATTGAAGAAAAATGACATTTAAATCAAAAACAACAAACACTCTTTTGAAAGCTCTTGTTCAAGAGCTCAAGAAGACGTCTATAGTAGAAGAAGCTAGTATTTGGAAACGGATAGCTTCCGATTTAGAAAAATCTAATCGTAATAGGCGGGTTGTTAATTTATCTAGGCTTAATAGATTTACAAAAGCTAATGAAACAGTAATTGTTCCAGGAAAAGTTCTTGGTTCAGGAATTATTAGTCACTCTGTTACTGTCGCAGCTTTTTCATTTTCAGATTCTGCAATTGAACAACTTAAACAAAATAAATGTACAGTAGTTTCAATTGAAGATTTAATGAAAAAAAATCCTAAAGGAAAGGATATAAGAATAATTGGTTAAATTAGAAATTTAAAATATATTAATTAATATTTTAAAATAGTAGGTTAAAAAAATGATTATAGATGCAACGAATCTAATTGCGGGAAGACTAGCGTCTTTCACTGCAAAAAAAGCAATTTTAGGAGAAACTATTGATATTGTTAATTGTGAAAGTGCAATTTTAACAGGTAATAAAGGTCAAATTTTTGCAAGATTTAAGCAAAAAAGAGATATGGGTGCGCCTCTTATGGGTCCTTATTTTCCTAAACAAGCAGATAGAATTTTGCGTAGAATGATAAGGGGAATGTTACCTTACAAACAAGCTAAGGGTGTTGATGCTTTTAAAAGAATTATGTGCTGGAAAGGAGTTCCAGAAAAATTTCAATCAGGAAAATTAGAATCAATTGATGCTTGTAATGTTTCAAAGATTCCTAATTTAAAATACATAACTATTGGAGATGTTGCAAAGTTTTTAGGTGGTAAACTTGAGTAAGAAAAAGGATTCAAACATAATCACATCAGGTACTCGTAAACGTTCAGTTGCTAGAGTAACTCTTAAAGAAGGTAAAGGAATGATTAGAATGAATGGTCAAGCTATTGATTCTTTTGGTACTGATCTTCTAAGAATGAAAATAAAAGAGCCTTTAATTTTATTAGGTGATCTGGCAAATAAAGTTCACATTGATATTAATGTCTGTGGTGGAGGAGTTATGAGTCAAGCTGAAGCAGCAAGACTTGCTATGTGTAGAGCACTGGCAGAGTTTGGCGGAGAAAAAGTTCGTAAAATCCTTTATGATTATGACAGATCTTTTTTAGTTGCAGATATTAGACGTAAAGAAGTGTGTAAACCTAATGATTCTAAAGCACGGGCAAAACGTCAGAAGTCATATCGTTAAATCACATTCAATATTCAATTAATTATACCTTAATTATATATTAATAAGACTGAGATGATAAAAAATGATTATACCAATTCGTTGTTGGAGCTGTGGAAAACCGATTGCTCACTTATGGGATGAATTTAAAGAGCGATCTGAGAAAGGAGATGATGCAAAGAAAATTCTTGATTCTTTTGATCTTGAACGTTATTGTTGTCGACAGCAATTAATGGCACATGTAGATCTTATTGATACTGTTGCTCAGTTCAAGAAGGTTTAATTTTTTTATTCTATTATTTTATTATTTTCTATATTTTTATTATTTTTTAACGTCTATTTGTAGTTCTTTTTTCTTAGTTCATAGTTAGTTCAGTTCGAACCGAACTAACTCCAATTAGATTGAATTAGGCCATTACAGCGCGTTTAAAGCAAGTTCGTATTTTTTTAACATTCAGATGATTAAATACATTCTTTAGCTCTACCCTAACTTTTTATTAAATTCTTCAATTGTTTTAGTATAACCTCTCACTTTCGCCCTTTTTTTAATGTTTTTAATCAATTTTAGGTCTGTTTTAATGTTTTTTTAATTTAATTTAGGTTTTTTTCTTTATTTTTCACATATTTTCGCATTTTTTCAGTTATTTTCACCTATTTCAAGCAGCCTTTATAACTGATTTAACCCTCACTTTAGGCATTTTCCCTTTTAAATCCCTCTATTTTTACCTATTTTTGCATATTTTCTACTTATTTTCTCTATATTTACGTCTCTATTTTGTTGTTTTTTCTCTATTTTCAAGCATTTTTTTAATTTTAATACATTTAACCATTATTTACTCAGTTCAGTTCAGGTTCAGTTCGAATTCAATGTGGGTTCAATTCATACTGAATTCGTACTGTACTGATTAATATCTTAAAACAGGAATATTTAAGTAGTAGAAGAGATATTAAGTTCATAGCAGGTTCGTAGTTCAGTTCGTACTGAATTCGCATCGAACTCAGCGTCATTTTGGACGTAAAAAAGGTGTGTAAAACATAAAAAATAGGCCTAAAGTGAGGATAAAGTGAGATTTTTCAAAAAAATGAGGAAAAATCAAAACTTATATAAATAAAAATATATATTATATTTTAAACAAAACTAATAGGGGGTTAAAAACTTGGTGATAAATTTCTTTAAACGCAACAGTCTCGTCGAGAAACGCATGGATTTTGCTTTAGTTCGAAATCAAATCAAAACTGCATTCACTAGAATCAAATATGATGTGTCAGATATCAATTCTCAGCTCATAGAAAATAAAGCAGAGCTGCATCGTTTGAATGCATGGGTAGATCATCTTAATAAGTCCTCTTCATCTCAAAATTCAAATCATTCTGAGGTCTCTAATCAATTATCTGTTATGAAAAAAAGTCATCATGATTTAAACCAAAAGCATGCTGAATTATCATCCGCTCTAAATTCAACTCATTCAAATCTGTCAGGAGAACATAATTTAACTAAACAAGATATTCATAATCTCAAGCAATGGATTAATCACTTTGCTCAGCTGTTTCAGCAACAGAGAGTTAAAGAATCAAATCTTAGAACAGAGCTTACACAAGTCCAGAATTTGTTTGAATCAACGCTTGATAACCATAAAAGTGAGTTATCAAACATAAAAACTGAGAATGAATCTTTAAAACAACAAATAGTTGAAATACAAGAATCATTTAATTCAGAGCCGGATTCTGATTTTGCTGACGAGCCAGAGCGGGTAGTTTCTCAAATAGCTCAGGTTCAGCCACAGTTTTCTCAGTCTGTTCCTCAGCAAGTACCTACTCTTAACATCCCTTCTCAACCACAGATAATTCCTCATGCATACCAGTCAGATTTAGCTTCAGGCTTTGAAAAACATTTCATGCGTAGGATTCGACCGAATAGAAAGCATTATGTTATGGAACAGATTCTAAAAATGGCATCTGAACAAGAATTCACAACAAGAGAAATAGAAGATGTTATTGTTGGCGAAAAGCAGCTTTGTGGAAGAACTACTTTCTTTGCATATCTCAAAGAACTTAGAATAACTGGTAAGATTGATAATGCGGAAATTGCCGGAAGAACTTTGGTAATAACAAAATAATGTTGGCGCATTTACACAGGGTCGTCTAATATAATATTGTA
>Ga0209045_1001631_pt1 | contig 19215 bp, 15 predicted proteins | sample SaaInlLV_10m_DNA_4_FD_184664 | JGI IMG/M metagenome (GOLD analysis project Ga0209045, IMG submission 184664) | Marine microbial communities from expanding oxygen minimum zones in the Saanich Inlet - Saanich Inlet SI072_LV_200m_DNA (SPAdes) (version 2) | ecosystem: Environmental > Aquatic >...
CTAAATTATCAATGATTGAAGGTTGTGTTTCCATGGTCTTATTTAAACGGTTATCAAACGCACCGTGTCTTCCAGAATCCTGTCCCTCTGCAATTTCAATCGTTTTTATCTTAATAACAGAAATCAATCCGGGTAGATCTGATTCGGGTATATTCTTTTCCTCCCATTTGAAAAAGTCCCAGAGAATGCCCTGTCTGTTATCATTATCACAGATGGAACTTGTGAATCTACCATCATCAAGGTTCAAAATGGAGCGGTACTCCTCTTCCAGAGTGGTTACATCTCCGAATTGAACCAGTTCCATGCGAACAAATGAGCTGTTTCCAATTACTTGATTAAGGAAACGCTTCCTTTTATTCAATAGCTCATCTCGAAGATTAAGCAACTTAGCATAAATTTCTGATCTCTCTTTCTCTAAGCTAATAAGCTCATTATTAATGGAATCCAGGTGTTTTAATTGTTGTTGTAACTGGTTTCGTTGTTTCACCCATTCACCATACAGGGAGATGCTTAATTGACTTTGTTTTTCCTCATATTCTGTTACCAAGCTCTGATAGGCGCTAATGCCGGCTCGAAGGGACTGGGACCACTTGCTCGATTCAATTTTATCATTTCTGTGCCTCTTTAAAAGATCTACCCTGTCTGCTAACGTGTTGAGCTCAGTCCTAATTGATTTTAACTCTTGCGCTGTTTCAATATGAATGCCCTTCATCTCATCGACTGTCACATCTCCATCATCGAAAAGATAGGACGGGAAATCCGAAAGATCAGCGCTTTGAGATATCTTGCGAATTTCGGCCGAAAGCTCATTAAAAATTGTATCAGTTAATAGTCCATTCCTTTGTTGGCTTCTTTTTTGGTATTGTTTCAGAACACTGCCATGGCCCTTTTCCTCATACTGCTTGAGATCATTCTCTACATCTTGAAGTCTAGCTTTTTTCTGTTGCTCTCCTGATAATTGTCGGAGTAATTCTCGACTTCGTTCTCGAAGCTGCAAAAACTGACTTTTTACAATGTCCCACCGTGATTGCCATTCTGTTCGATCAACCTCCGGTGAACGATCAATCACCTCCAAAAGTCCTTTGGGATTTAAAGCCAGTTCGTTTATTTGCTTTTGACTATATATACTTATTGGAAAGCGCTCCTTAATATCACCGGGTTCAACTGCTTGCCAAGTCCCCGCTTCAAGTTCTTCCAAGGCTGCTCCCTGTCCATCAAATCGCCAACGATTTCGAAAGCTTTTTGCTCGCCGCTGAATCTCCAGCAGTATTTCGGTATCATTCAGCATGATGCCTTTGTATTGTGAAAGCTTCATGAATTTATCCAGTTCATCCTTAATTTTGGGGACCTCTTTTAGCTCATTTTCCCTACGTGAAGCAATACGAATTGACTCAAGTATCGTGGATTTTCCTGTTCCCCGTCCTCCGATAATCGCGTTGAAGTGTGGATGAAGCTCAATTGTAAATGGTTGATCGGGTATTCGTCCGCAATGTTGCATTGCAGTTATGGATAGTCTTGAAAGAAAGCTGTCCGGGAATTGATTTGGATTTTCAGGCTGATTCTTGACACAGAAATCTTGATCCATCAGCGCCAACCGTAGTCCCTCGATGGATGAATGACTCATTTTTATCCAACTGAAATTTCGTCCAATTTCATCAGGGGTATGCGCGTCGGATCCCCCAAGCTTCGCTAAATGATTTATTGTATTATTTAGTTCCGGGTTTGTATTGTTGGTTGTATTCAGGTTACAAAACTCGGCAGCAGTGACAGCCTCCAGACTCTTCTTTAATTCAGGAGTTAAAGAAGTTTCTCCACAAAGTAATCCTTTTGGTCCGTCAATATGTGCCGGGATAGCGACACCATTGGCTTTGGTAATTTTTTTTACTGTTTCAATAAATCCAGTAGTAGTAGATGTTTGCATGTCGTCGCCAAATCCTGAATTGATTCCACATGAACCTAAAACAGCGGTGATTTTTTGACTGTCACATAACGGATCAAACACTGCCAGCAAATGAATGCGATTCGAACTATCGGCGACCGTAATCTCGACACCTGGAAAAACGGTTAAGTCTCGAAACCACTCCGGTTTTGATTCACTCTTTTTTAGTACGTTGTTTTTCTCTTTAAGTCCGTCTATCCATCCGCCACTGTTGTGGTCAGTGATAACAACACAATCTAACTTTGCTTCCATCGCCTTCTGAAGCCAGGCGACATGGTCAATATTTTTTAATGACTTATTTCCTCGTCCATAATCGTCAGATTTCGGAGAATGCGAATGAAAGTCAATTTTCCACCACCTACTTCCGGGAAAGGGCCATTCTGAATTCATTTTATTCCACTCCTTTTCTTGTGACTGACTGAACCTACCAAATATGTAATATTAGATCTTGTTTGGAATCTTTTCTGCCGCAAATAAAATTACTAAGTAGTCTCGTTCAAGCTAAATATCTCATATTTTTATAGTTTGTTGAAAGTACGTTTTCGAGTGTTACGCAAATTTTAGTCCCTCTAATACTTAGCACATCTGAGTTTTTACTTACTCTTAGAATCATAAGCATATTTTCAAGATATTAGAAGTGCCGACTAACTTGTACGTGCAAAATCGCTTTCTAATATGGCCATATTTGGAAAACGTTTTTTATAATATTGCCCCTTAAACATCCTCAATACAAATTCCAAACCGAATTTTCCTTCGATTATAGGTATCAAAAAAGCGGATAAGATATTTTTTTCTCCGTTTTCTGCGCACAGTTTTTTAACGGTTTCGGGGCTGATGTTCACATCAAATATAATTGCCCTGATTATTTCGAGATCATCTTCATCTAAATCATCGCTTTCCTTTTCAAATGCCTTGACTAAAGAATTATAGTCCTTAATTATCTCTAATCCCTCAACTTGTGTGCAATGCACGAAGATACCATTCTCGCAGTCAATTAGCTCAGGTGGATAATTATGAGTGATGCTCGGTGTTTCCGGGATCGTGTCTTTGGCAGTACCTAAACCAAATTTCCGGCGTTGTAATTCGTTATTTGATTCCAGAAAGTTTTGTATTTCCGCTACGAATACTTCCCCATTTGGAAAAGAAACACAATCTTTTCCAAAATAGTCTACAAAATTATTAAAAAATCTAGTCTGCGATTTTTCTGCATTGGCCAGAAGTTTGGCATGATACCTGTAGACAATCTTTGGCGATTTTTTTAAAAAATTTTCCTTAAGGGATTCAATATTCTCAGTAGATAAATCTCCGTAAGTACTTTGTTCTCCTGACCAATACCAGTCATTTTTCCAGGGCAATAACGACCCAAAAATAATCTTGCCGACTTCAAAAAGAGAAGTGAAGTCGTCGGCACGGATAGTGTACAGCTCTTGGTTAACAATATTTTCAGCTTCCAAATAGGGTTCGTTAACAGAGGTTATTTGATACAAAGACAAGTGTTTATGATACCAACTAAATAGTTCCCGCTTTTGAGCATCATCAACTTTCAGCATTTCAGCCAAAATATCGTTGACACAGAGACCTGACCATGAGGTAGTTTCTTGGGTAATAAAACTGTCAACTATGGATATTTTAATTTCTCCGCCGTTTTCGGCAACATAGTTATTGAATTTATTCCGGAACAAGTATGAATGCCGTCCTAACCAGATTAATTTTCTTTTAACATCTCCTCCAAATTCATTCGATGTACTAAAAAAGTCTTTAATTCCTGAACCGGATGGAATTTCATGAAAACGCTTTTCCAGAAATTCAGCCATTATCTCAGACAAGCCACGTAAATCGGGACTCGCAGGCGAGACAAGCAAGTCTGTGCTGACGATATCCGGATAAATATTCCAGATAAGATAATTTAGACGATATTGGTTGATAGGCGCAATTTCATTTTCAGGCAGAACAATAAAGGGAAGTTCGGGACTAAAAAATTGTTTGTTATATGTTTCAAGAGCCTGCCATATCCCAATTTGATTACTAATATCTTCGGCAAACTCTACCAGAACCTGTGCCAAGTCTTTTATTTGGTTAGGTGCAAGTTGAAGGTGTTTATTACGGAAAGTTTTTTGCGTCTTGCGGATTAAGCGCTCGGTTTCCTTGATTATCAAGGGCAAGTATTTATCCCCTTTTGCCTTGTATTCTTCAGGTCTATTAGATTGAAATGTCATAGCTGTTTTAATGGTATTTTTCTCAACAATGTGGATATCTCAGATTGAGTGTCTCTGATATTTATTTTACTCCAAATTCAAGCATTTCGCTTGGTTAAAAAACCGAAAGATTCATTAGATATTATGGCTGAACAATCTGGATTTCAATTATCTTTTTAGCGGCTTCTTCTAATTCCATGTCATATAAATCCAGTGCACTATCTTCATCTATATTGATTTCAAATGCATCTTCAATCTCAAGAAATGGATCTGTGTCATCAATAATATCGGGTGGATCATTGGTAGACCACATGCAACACATTTGTTTTGAATCTGGATTTTCCTTGTGCATCCTGCGGTACTTGTCATATATGGTATGCAGCTTTTTGTATGTCGTTTCAAAATTTTTCATTTATGGTTTATATAGCAGGGGTTCTCTCACGGTAGGCTCAGTGACGGCCAACGCTGAACCTGATTTACATAGTTATGACTCAAATACACAATGGGCGACAATAATTATCTAAAAACACTTCTTCTGATAAGGAATTCTTTTCGACGAGCAAGAATTCTAGCTCATCAAGAATATGGAGCAAGAGGTCAAGAATTGATATCGACATATTGAACTTCCTTAAGGATTGTTTTTCCGATATGGGGACTAAGCCCGTCTACTGTGATCAGATCATATTTTTCACCTATATAAATCTCAAGAAAGTCACAAAGCTTGCTAAAGCTATTGAATTTTCGATGCCCCTTCTCAAATTCCACAAGAATATCATAATCACTATCTTCAGTATCTTCTCCTCTGACAACTGAACCAAATATTCCGATAGATTTAATCCCGATTCCCTGTAATGTCTCTTTGTTATCTTTCAGTAGTTTAAGTATAAACCTTTTACGTTCCATGATTCATTACCGATATTGATTCTTTATTTTGATTCTGAACTTTACGGGAATGCCGTAAAATTAACAACTTACTCTTCCAATTTACTTGCTTTTCTGATTAAAACTCTTTCCCGAATAAGGTTCCTGATTCATCTCTATCATGTAATCTGAATACCATGTCTTCATTTGAAAAATAGATAAATTCATCATTTTCATCATGAGGTAAGTCTGATTTTATAACGGAAAAAATATATTGCAGATCAAATCTTCGCGTTAGTTCATCGATTTGTTGTAGTAGTCTGGTTTTGATTCCATTATCTTGCTGAGAAAGAACATCGTCATGGTATACAAAGCGAAAATAGGATTCGTTGTTATAGGTATAAAGTACAGCTAAATCGAAAGCAACGCATAGCAGTTTTTTGTACGTGTTCCCCTCATCTTTAGCGGTTTCCTTTTTCTCAATGTCTTTTCCATGTACCTTGGGAGGAACAAAATCAACATTGTTATTGGAATTAATATTCCAGGAAATTCGTGCATCTTCATCCATTACTGTTTTATAAATAGAAGAGAATTTTTTTCGAATATCAGAGTATCTAGTATTGTCCTCCGTATGCTGGTAAACTGCTTTTATTTCTTTGACAGTTCCTTCAATTTCTTTTAACAGGAAACTCTTTTTTTCAAAACGTGTCTTGGAAAATGAGCCTAAGAAGTGTGAAGGGCATTTTTCTCTGTAAAGAACCACCGCTAAATTTTATCGGTTGCGGTTGCAATAAACTGGCTTATCGAAACCGAAGCTTCAGGAAACTCAGCTAAGATATTTTTGTCTTCCGTTATTAAGGGCAGGTTATTTTCCCGTGCCAAGGTTACATATTGACAGTCATATGCCGATAATTTGCTTGTTTTGATACAATTAAACAAAAGCTCGAAGTCCACAACCTCTCGTGTTTCTATAATTTCACAAGCTTTGGTGTAGATCGATTTTGAGGCATCGATGTCAAGCAGTGATTTTCTAATATAGAAAGCCAAAACACTTAAAAATTCATACTGCCATAACGCAGGTGCCAGCCAGCTTCTATCTTTTTCAAATGCGCTTATTGCCGACTGAGTGTATTTATCATTTGGGATCAACAAATAAGCGATTATGTGCGTATCTACAACAATCAAGATCGTCCCTCTTCAATAATAGATTTCATTTCAGATGGAGAAAGTTTAAATCCTTTCAAAGAAAGGTTTTCGTGGATAATGCGGATCTCATTCAGTAGTCGGGTGGTGCTTTTTTTATGGGTCAAATACTCGGCTAAACCTTGTATAATCTGGCTATTAACAGATCTCCGTTCTTTTAAGGCAATCGTTTTAATATCCTGATATAAGGTGTCCGGAATATCTCGAATCGTAATATTTGGCATTTTTCCTCCTGTAACTTTAAATATCTAATTGGTGTCAGTAGTTATATTATATAATCGGTGAAGATACTGCAAGTATATTAATATCCTAAAAATTTTCTTACCACACAGGTCGAAATGTTTTGTCATTGCTGATTGCCTGTAGCTGTTGACAGAGTTTTTTATCAAGTAACCTGTCATTCAGAATATTGATGTATTCCTCAATGTATCGCCAGAACCTGTTGAAAGAGCCTTTAGTACCTGAGTAACAGGAAATTGGAATAGTGCTTTAAATTGGCGGGTTGTGCGATGGGTTAACGAGAGTCGTTCGTGCTGTTTTGTATAAGAGCAAGAAAGATATATCCACCTGGTCCCAAATTAAGGGGGGGGTATTTTGAAAGGATTGCGATAGTTTGCTGAAGACTATCGCAACGGCAGCAGGTAGTGTATATTGAGCTTCCGGAAGACAACCCCATGTCTGATAGCTTCGATCGTCCCCAGTTTTTTAAAGCGCGATTTGAATCTTCTGCGGGCCTTGCTCAGAACTACTTGGCATTCATGGGGCGGGCAGACCAGAATCGCACCTTGGGCATCAAGTTCTGGCTCCGGACTCCAGACATTTCGAACCTCTTTTTCAATAGAGTGGGGCATCGGCTGGCTTTCCAGATAGAGGGACAGCGCGCTGGCAGTCTGGTACTCCCGTGAGATGACAAAAGGCGGCATCTCGATGGCGTGCTCTTCCACCAATGCTTCAATTTTCCGCGCGGTCTGCGTCCAGCCAACCAGCTTTTTTAATGAAATCACCCCCGGCTCCGACACCGGAGAGACTCTGAAAAGGATATGGGCCACCAGAAAGGTCGTCAGGGCAGCATTCAATAGAAAAGCGCTGGAAAAAAGCCAGACCTGCTTGCGCACTGAACCTTCGGCCAGGTTCAAGGAAATCAAGCGGGCCAGCAACAGAAAAGCACTGAAATAGGCTACATTTGTCCAGTGGGGATCGGTAAGGCCGCCCATGAAACTGGCGATCGTGAAAATCAGAACCGGCACGATAGCTGTAGTCAACAAAAAGGAGTGGGCTAACATACCACCATTTTCGGCTACAGACAGGTGGGTCGCGCCCAATTTGCGCCTGACCAGAGCCGAAAAGAAATAGGTACTGTAGACTAGTGAAAACAGCAGAAACTGGGAGACAAAAAACTGGACGAAATTTTCACCGTGTTTGGAACCGGTCAATCCCTTTTCGAAAACAAAGGTGAAGGTGCGCCAATCGTTCTGTGAATTCCAGTAGAGATTCGGGCTGACAATGGCCAGGGCAATCACAGCTGCCAGATAGACCCGCCAATCCAGCAACAGTTTGCGGGCTTCTTTAGTGAGCAGGCACCAGACCAGCAGACAGATCGGCAGCAAGATCATGATATACTTGGAAAGTGCTCCCAGACCGGCAATGACACCAAACAGGAAAAACCAGTTGGCATTGCCACTTTTGATATATCTGCCGATGGCATATAGACAGCCCAGCCAGCAAAGCATATACGGTTGATCGATGTGCCAAAAAACAGAGGCTGGCCCCCAATAGGGAGTGGTCTCCAGAATCAGCACGAATATCAAGGCCACCCTGCGGTCAAAAAACAAGACTCCAACCCGGTAGCAAACCAGCAATATGATCGTCGAAAACAGCACACTGCCGATTTTCAAAGTCAGAACGCTGGATCCGAAGACCATGGTCACAATGCGCATATTCAGCGCCACCATCGGGGGATGTTCGTAATATCCCCACTGCAGGAAGCGGGACCAGATCCAATGGTCAGCCATATCCGGATGGACATCCAGCAGGAGTGAAACCCCCATCCAGATGACAAAATGAAACCCCAGCACAATCCAAAGTGACCGGGAAGAGCTGAGAAAACGTTCAATTGATGACATAAAAATCCGGATTGAAAAACAGTAAAAACCTAAGGGTCGGCTCAAAAATTAGTTCACGTTCTGTTTGCAAAATGTCCGGCGTTTGGGACTTTTTCAAACAGATTAAGTGAAGTTATTTTTGAACGATCCCTAAGGGACATTGCTGGTATGGAGTGATAATCCCTGTACATTTTAATGTGCCTGAAATCTACCAGTTTCGAATTGATTAAGATCATCAGCATCCAACCCCAAGCCAGCTATGTCCGCTCAGGTTTTTGCGGAAAGCTGAATGAGAAAAACAACTAGAAAGTGATCGATTCGCCGGTGCGGAGAAGATCGCGCAGCTCTTTCTGCCAGTCTTTACCGCCGGTTTTCTCTGCCAAATCTACCGCGATGTGTTTGGGCTGCATCTGTTTTGTTCGGTTACGGCCCAGTCCCTGAATGCAGGAGGGGCAGTTCGTCAGGATCTTGCTCGTTTCGGGCAGCTGTTGACTCATTTCGGTGATAGCCTCACCTTTGCGTTCTCGCAGCGCATTCGTTATATCAGGCCGGCTCAATGCCATGGTACCTGCTTCCGAGCAGCAGTGGGGGACCAGATGTAGATCATAAGGCGCATGCCGCTGCAGCACTTTTGGCGCCTGGCCACTGAACGTATCGTGGCAGGGAGCGTGGTAGAGGCATGTTTCCGAAGATGAGACCTGCAACCCGTTCTGCAGGGAAAACTGACTGATATCCTCAACCCCGGCAGCGAAGATCTGATCCACCCCCAGTTCCAGGAGGCCTTCCATACAGGTTCCGCAGCTGACAAGACAGGCGTCAAAGTCCAGATAACCAAACATCTTACGAATCTGGCTGAAGACGATACTGTTTCGCAGCGAAATCCGGTTGTGATTGATGTTCCTGGCATTGGCCCTGGCCGGGAATCCGCAACAGATCGAAGGCGGTGGGACAATAACCTGACAATCGACTTTGAGCAGGATATAAATTGAGGCCATCGCAATATCCGAAAACAGCCGCTCGGAACCACAACCCGGAAAATAGAAGACTGATTTCCCTGGATCCCCCGGTGGGTTGATGAGCACCGCCTGATCCTCGCGACAGTGTGGCAGATAGTTGCGCAGGTTATCAGCCGGCACCGTTGTCAAAGGCGATTTCAACATCAACAAAGGTGATTTCCCGGTATTTTTTTTGTGACCCACAAACGGTCGCAGCAATCGAGCAGCCACTTGCTGCAAGCGGACCCCTCCCCGGAGAACCACAGTCCGAAACAGCGAGTTGTACAAAGGTGAGCGACTCTCCAGATAACTAAGTGACAAACGGGTCGCAGCTGCGGTGTGTTTATATTTTCGGACCATCAGAATTTCCCGTTCCTGGATGGAGATGTTTCCGGTATCAATGTCAACGGGGCAGGGAGATGCGCATTTGTGACAGATGGTGCAATGGTCTGCGATATCCTCAAGATGCTTGAGTGACTCAAATTTAGTGGAGTGAGAACGCTGTGCTGTGTATAAAAGGGCCTCAATCAGAGACCCAATAGCCAGATTTTTGTTACGGGGATGATAGAACATGTTGGCGGCCGGATAGAAGACGCAACAGTCCGCTTTGCAACGCCCGCAGCGCATACACTTGGCAATGCTGTCTGACAACGTATTGAGGGCTCCCCGCTGCAGTATCCTGGCCTCCAGTCCCAGGAGGTTGAAAGAGGGCGTGAAAACCCTATCTGGAACCGAAAGATCCGAAAGTTTACCCGGATTCATCAGCCCCAACGGATCAATCTTCTGCCTGTAGCGATTCAGGTCTGCCAGCAGGTCACTATCCAGGTATTTCAGCTTCGTGATACCGATCCCGTGTTCTCCGCTGACAACGCCTCCCAATTCCACAGCTTTGTACATCACCCGATCTGCTGTTTCAGCTGCACGACGCATCATCTCCAGATCATTGGAAAAAACAGGAATATTGACATGCACATTGCCATCCCCGGCGTGCATGTGGGTGGCAATCACAATCAGGCGTCGGGTTATCTCGTCAATGATTCTTGAGATACGGGTGGAGACTCGCTCATACCCCCGCAACAGATCCAGTAGATCAGTATTGAGATGATCGATGATCGTTCTGGAACGCAACTCTGTCCCGGACACAACTTCCAGTTTCTTCAGCGCCTCCTGGCAAAGGGTCTCCATGCTCGGATGTTTAACAGTCAGCCATTCCGGCGTTTCCAGGGGCTCCGCTGATTTAAGGTAGTCCTGCAGACGACCAATCAGGACCGACTGATTATAGCGCTCCTCGGCGACATTAAAATCCTCTACAAACCGGGTAAATTCAGACAGTGTATCCAGTGGCAGGACAATATCTTCGTTCAATTTGAACGCATTTGTGCGGGAGGCGATAGCCCCCAACCGTTTTCTGTCCTGCCAGTAACGGTCTGCATCTTCCTCATCTCTGGCGATGAAAATAAAGGTATTCTTGTAATCCGCCAGCAACTGTTTTAACCGTTCCATCCCCCGATCTGCCTGTTCAGGGGTATGGGCAACAATATCGATCAGCAGCACCGCCTTGGGCGTCTCTCGTTTGGCCGCCTTGATTTTATAATTAATCGCCCGGACATACTCTTCGTCAAAGTGTTCCAGGGCATACAGCGCTTCTTCCCCCTGGTTGATGAATTCTTTTGAAATCTCCATAATCACACGGCCAGCCTCGTCGAAGCTCTCACCGAAAAACTCCAGGCAGCAGGTTTTTTTCTGTTCGTAGGCCTTGTGCAGCACAAATCGGGCGGAGGTGATGATCCCGTCAGTTCCTTCTTTCTGCAGCCCCGGCACACCGTTAAGGTGTTTGTTGGTAATATCCTTCCAGAGACCATTTTTTCGGATCTCACTGCCCTTCAAGTGGATGGTCTCCAACGTACCACCGTTTTGATCATTAACTTCAAAAATAACCTCATCTTCCGGCAGGATTTTACGCCAGGGATGGTCTACCCGCTGAATCTCCAGGAACTTCCCCTCTGGAGCAGCCATGCAAAATGAGAAAATATTGTCGATGGCCGTCCCCCACAAAACCGCCGTTTTTCCCCCTGCGTTTTCAGCGATATTTCCACCGATGGTGCAGGCCCAGGAGCTGGTGGGATCCGTAGCAAAGACAAGCCCGTGGGTTTTGGCATATTGCATGGCATCACCAGTGATCGCCCCTGCTTCCAATTCCAGCACCGGCATATCTCTCACTGCGCCATTTTCCAAACGAGCACTGACCTCAGAAATTCCACGGATTCGATTGAGTTTTTCCAGGTTAACCATCACGGCATGTTCCCGTACTGGAACCGCTCCACCCGTCAGGCCAGTACCGGCCCCCCTCGGAATAACACCCAGTTTCAGTTCGTTGAGAGCAGCCAACAGCGACGGCACCTGACTCTCGTCTGTCGGACGTATGACGGCCAGCGGAAGGTGCAGTCGCCAGTCCGTGGCATCGGTGGCATGTGAGATCAGCGACAAGGGATCAAAAAAGATATTCTCCCTGCCAACGATCCCGCTCAGGTGATGACGGAGTTTTTCCCGCATTGAGGTCACAAACACCAGCTTTTCTTCAAAGGCCCTGGAGGCCGTGCGACATTTTTCGATAATGATCAGTACATCTGCATTGCCACCGGCCTTATTGATGACGATATTCAGATCGAGGGAGAGCCCTTTGAGGAATTCACGTTGCTTTTTACCGGAGTCAAGCAGATCCTGAAAGAGAAACGGGTTCCGATAAAGGATGAACAGATCGCCGATAAAGCGCATCAGGAGTTTAGCCGAACGGCCAGTGACACGCTGGGTGCGCAGGTTTCCCAATCGCAGCCAGGCCTCCTCCCCCAGAATCAGAGTGAAGATTTTTTCATCATCTGCAGATGTGTAATTGTAAGGTATTTCTCTAAAATTAGTGTCACTCATGGGGGAAACTATTGGATTAAATCGAGTCGGATTGAGCAGGTACTAATTCCGGGGATGAGAACCGTCCCCGGGTGATTTCTATTTCAATTTGTCCAGGGCCAGCCGGCTGAGTCTGAGGACACGTTCTTTGAACTGGGTAATAAACAGATCGCCGGAACTACCTTTATCGCCCATGACCCCTTCAACATAACGTTTATAAACGCCCTGGTATATAGCCGCCAGGCGCCAGTAGGAAAGGGCCCTGTAGTAGTTGATCCGGCTGACATCCCGACCACTGTTTTCCGCATAATAACTGATCAAATCGTCCCGGGAAGGAAACCCCGCCACTGCTGTGGGCGCATCGTCATCATCACCGAGGTCCACTTCATCAGCACGATACCACCAGTTGAGCAGATAGCCCAGATCGGCCAGGGGATCCCCCAGCGTACACAATTCCCAGTCGAGAATGGCCGCCACACGATTGTTGTTTACCATCAGATTTCCCAGGCGGTAATCCCCATGGGCAATCGAAGAACCAACCTGAACCGGGATATTGTCCTTTAAAAGCCGGCCTACCTCTTCCATTTCAAGAAGATCATCGGTTTTGGTATTTTCATACTGCTTGGTCCAACGTCGCACCTGTCTGGCCACGTAATCCTCTTTCTTGCCCAGGTCGCCAAGCCCGATTGTGTCCGGGTCAATCCGATGTAATTGGACCAGGGTCTCAATCGTATTCAGACCCAGCGACTTTCTGTCCGCTGTGGGGATACCTGCAGCTTGCACTGAACTGGTGTATACCTGCCCTTCTACAAAACCCATGACGTAGAAATCGGCTTCATTGACCCCTCTGTCCTGACAAAGCCCCAAAGCGGGTGCCACCGGAATATCTGTCTTCCCCAGAGCAGAAATAATCTTGTATTCCCGACCCATGTTGTGAGCACTCTCTAATACAAGACCCAGCGGCGGCCGACGCAGGACATAGGTCTGCTGTTTCGCGTCCACCACCTTGTATGTCAGATTAGAACGACCACCTGTGATCAAACTGAAGGACAGCGGCGGCGTAGCACCAGGTACATTCTCCTCGAACCAGGTGGTCACATTTTCTGCATGAATCCCTTCCACGGCCACTATTTCAGCCATTACCGGGCTCCCATACGAATAGCACCGTCCAGACGAATGGTTTCCCCGTTCATCATTGGATTTTCGATGATTTGTTGCACCAGCATGGAAAACTCGTCTGGCTTACCAAAACGTTTAGGAAAAGGAATCTGCTGGGCGAGTGAGGCCCTCAATTCATCTGGAGCTGCCATCATCAACGGGGTATCGAAGATTCCCGGAGCAATCGTACAGATACGCACACCGAGGGGAGATAAATCCCTGGCTATGGGCAGGGTCATGCCGACGATAGCTGCTTTGGAAGCTGAGTAGGAAGCCTGTCCGATCTGTCCATCAAAAGCTGCCGCCGAGGCTGTGTTAATCACGACACCCCTGTCCTGATTCCCATCTCCGGGATCGTTTTTCTGCATTTGAAAGGCCGCCAGGCGGATGGCGTCGAAGGTGCCAATCAGGTTGATGTCGATTATTCTTTTAAAGACATCCAGATCATGGGGGGCTTCTCTGCCAACTGTCCTCATCGCGGCGCCGGTTCCTGCGCAGTTAACCAGGATGTGCACGGCACCAAACTTTGCCATGGCAAGATCCACACCGGCCTGAACCTCCTCTGAGTTGGTGACGTCCATTTTGGCGAAAATCGCATCTTCGCCCAACTCAGCCGCCAGGGCTTCTCCCCCCTGAACATTGAAATCGGCAATGACCACTTTGGCCCCCATCTGCACCAATCTTCTAACGGTGGCCTCACCCAGACCGCTGGCGCCGCCGGTAATGATCGCTGTTTTTCCCTTAATATCCATCCATTCTCCCTCTGAAACTGTCTGACCGATTCTGGTTTAAAGATTCGGATCGTTCTGCACTCTTAGAAAATATCAGAATTCCCCGTATTTGCCCATCTAAGCACAAACGCAGGATCTTGGCAACTTCAAGCGGGAGCCTGGGTCCTATTTCATCAGGATTTTCTGAGTGGCCTGGGCGGCTTCTTCCGGAGTGACTTCCGGCCTTTTAGGGGTTTCAGCCCCCTTGGCACACCCTGGTCGGGACGCCAAGAGATCGATCCAGCGGTTCAGGTTGTCCAGACCCTCGACATTGATACCGGACCACTCATGAATCCTGACCCAGGCCCAGTTAGCGATATCGGCGATACTATATTCGTCGCAAAGGTATTCACGGTCTTTCAGCCGAGTGTCCAGCACTTCAAACAGACGGCGGGTTTCGTTCTGGTAGCGATCGATGACCGACTGAATCTTCTCGGGGAAATAGCGATGGAAAACATTGGCCTGCCCTTGCATGGGACCTACACCACCCATTTGAAACATGAGCCACTGCATCACTTCAGAGCGTTTTTTCATGTCAGTCGGCAGCAATTGACCTGTTTTTTCCGCTAGGTAGATCAGAATGGCCCCGGATTCAAAGACGGCAAAATCCCCTTCATCTCTGTCTACTATGGCAGGGATCCGTCCATTCGGATTGATTTTGAGAAAATCGGGTTTTTTCTGATCGCCTTCGCTCAAACTGAGTTGAATCACGTTGTAGGGCAGCTTCATCTCCTCCAGGGCTATGGAAGCTTTCCAACCGTTGGGTGTTGGTGCCGTATACAGATCAATCATCATATTTCCTGTGTTTGTGTGCTGGGACGGCTTGAAACCTCTTTGTACCAACGTAAAAGGTTGGGCTGTGACTCATCGACCTTGTATTTGACTAACTTGGCAAAATCAACAGCGCAAAAAGCGGTAATATCTGCAATACTAAAGTTATCCCCAGCCAGAAACCGGCTGCCTGCCAGTCGGTTTTCCAAAAGCTTGAACGTTGCCAGTGCACGTTTGAGGCTCTCCTCTCCCCACTCTTTGACCACGGTTTCCCGATCAGAAAAATAGCCTGTCAGGTGTCGAAAGGCAAATCCCACATAGACGATCAGATACAGATCAACTTGCCGTTGCCACATCTCGATGGTAGCGACTTCCAACGGTGTCTTCCCAAAAAGACTGGGCTCCGGGTGCAGCATTTCGAAATAGCGACAGATGGCCATGGATTCCGAAATACAGGTGCCATCATCCAGCTCCAGCACCGGCACCTTGGCAAACAGGTTCTTCCCACGAAATTCGTCTGTCAGGTTGTCTCCTTCTTTCAAATCCAAATCTACATTGGTTATTTCAATCCCTTTTTCAGCCAGATATATCTTGACCCGCCTGGGATTGGGGGCTGTTGCCGAGCTAAAGATACGCATGTTTTTTCCTCAAGAGTGAGATGTTATTAGAGAGAAGGGGGGTGTTTCCAGAGAATATCGGGCTCGCCAAGCTGATGGCTGATGTAACGTGCAGTCGCAAACAGGTAGTCGGAGAGACGATTGATAAAGGCACAGATCTGCTGAAATTGGTCCTCTGCGATCCCAAGTGTTTCCCCGGCAGCCAGTTTAAGAATTCGCCGTTCCGCTCTTCTGCACACCGTACGTGCGACATGGGCCTGGGCTCCGATCCGGCTGCCGCCGGGTAGAATAAACCCCTTGAGTTCGGGCAGTTGATCCTGCATGGTGTCGATGGCGTTTTCCAGAAAGGTTATTTGTTCATCGCTGATTTTTTCAAGGGCTGCGACAGAATCAGTTCCAGCCGTCGTCGCCATCCAGGATCCAATCTGGAAAAGGGTTGTCTGGATCTGCCTGATTTCAGCAGTCAGCGAGGCCAGTTCCTCGGGTAACAAAGCCGCCAGAACCCCCAGATTAGCATTCAGCTCATCCACATTACCATAAGCTTCAACTCGATCATGACTCTTTTCGATTCTTTCGCCGCTAAAAAGGCTGGTTGTGCCCTTATCCCCTGTTCTTGTATAAATTTTCATTTCATCATCGGCTATTATTGTTAGCAATCTGCAGTCCAGACCTAGGGATCGTTCAAAACTAACTTCACATATTCTGTTTGCAAAAGTCCTAAAAACACTGGACATTTTGCAAACAGAATGTGACAGCAACGTGTTTCCTTTTCATGCAACGTGTTTCTTTAACGTTAATGAGAAACACTCGATTAATGGGAAACACTTGACTAATTCTTGAGCCAACCCTGAACTGCAATTTTTTGACTTTGTTCCCTTTTATTATAAGAGGGTGCCAGAAAAAAATCACCCTCATTTATTTGCATCGTCAGGGATCGTTCAAAAATAACTTGGCATAATCTGTCCCCAAAAGTCCCATAAAGACTAGACATTTTGCAGACAAAATGCCACAGCAACGTGTTTCCTTTTCCTGCGACGTGTTTCTGGCGAAACACTGGACTAAGGGGAAACACTTGAGTACTTTTTGAGCCGACCCTTAGTCAGCCTCCAACGTCATTGACTCAAGTATCAAATCCCATGTCTGTTATGGACCCAATACTCAAAACAAAAGGAAGGAGCGAATTAATGGAAGGAAGGGAGGGGAAGGGGGCAGATTTCACACCTGCCCCTTGATCGATCAAACCGGAATATCAGTCAAGGAAACGGCTAACCAAATATGGAATTGAGCAAGTTTGGCAGCCATAAGGTTAATATCGGAACATACGCTACGATGAATACAACCAGAACACTGACAAACACAAACGGCAGCGCATTCCAGGAAATATTCTCGAGCGAGGTCCTTGCCACCCCCGAGGCGATAAACATGTTTTCACCCAAAGGAGGTGTGGCAAATCCAATTTCACAACAGCAGACCAGGACGACCCCAAAATGAATCGGGTTCACGCCAAGGGAGACCATCACAGGCAGAAGCACAGGCGTTACCAGCATGATGGTCGCCAATGTTTCCATAAACATGCCCATGAACAAGAGAAATATGATAATCAAGGCCCAGATCAAATAAAGATTCCCGGTTAAACTCAGCAATCCCTGAGCAATCAAATCAGGAATTTTATTTATCGTGAGTAATTGTCCAAAAGCCAAAGCCGTGAACATGATGATCAACACGCGACCGGTTATCCAGGTCGTATTTTCGAGTGCTTTCATCGCAGCTTTGAATCTGAGTTCCTTATAGATAAATATGCCGACAAACAGCGTGTAGAAAATCGAAACAATCGCCGCCTCGGTTGGTGTGAAGAATCCAGTATAGATTCCACCGAGTATGATGATAGGCGTCAGCAAAGCCCAGAATCCTTCTTTCATGGTCGCATTGACCTTCCTGATGGAGAGGGTCTTGCCATCGCCCTTATAATTCCTTTGCTTGGATCTGATAAAATTCATCGTCAGCAGTCCCACAGCCAGCATCACACCGGGGATAAATCCGGCGATGAACAGGTCTGCAATCGACTGGGACGCAGCCACCCCATAAATCACCATCGGAATACTGGGAGGAATAACAACACCCAACCCTCCTGAAGATGAAGTTATCGCTCCAGCATAGCCTCTGTCATACCCGTGACGCACCATGGCCGGGATCATCAACATACCGACAGCCGCTGTTGTTGCAGGTCCTGACCCGGAAATGGCACCAAAGAACAGGCATGAGAGCACCGTAGACGCCGCCATGCCTCCGGTAAAGGGTCCCGCCATCGCTTCTGCCACTGCTACCAGCCGCCGCGAGATACCCGCAGACTCCATTAAGGCCCCCGACAGGATAAAAGCCGGGAGAGCCATGATCGGAAAAGAGTTGACCGAGGTGTAAGCAATTTCAACCAGCCCCTCCATCGGTTTTCCGCTGATCATCATGCCCACCATGGCAGAAGCACCGAGAGAAAGCGTGATGGGGGCGCCTATCACCAGAAGGAGTATAAATGTTAAAAAGATAGCTGCTGTAACGCTCATGGGGTTCCTCCTGTTTCATCAACTGCATCCTCCAAATCTCCTGTATCCACCTTGTCGACATCTTCAATGTCAATTTTCAGTACATATTGCATGATATTAACCTGAATGATGCGGATGGACATCAGCGAAAAGGCAATGGGGAAAATGAAAAACACATAAGCCATCACCCAGTTCAGCGTCGGTGAGAACTCTTTAAATTCGAATCCTTCCTGAATCACTGAAATACCGTAATAAATCATGACACAGTTGAACGTGATCCAAATACCGTCGGCAATCAGCATAAAACTATTTCCGACGATCTCAGGGAACAGCTTGAACTGAAAACGAACTCGATTGTGGGCTGCAAGCCTGGCTGCATAGGTTGCTCCCAGAAAAACAAACCAGACAAACGCAAAACGCGAAAGCTCTTCGCCCCAGGAAATCGACGCCGGTAATGGATAGTCCGCGAAAATCGGAATGTATTCAGAGAGGGTGTCAAAGAATCCAAAAACCAGTCGCAGCAGGATTTGTAGAAACAGCAGGCAAACGAAAAAAGTCAATAGTATCTGACAAAGATAGCTTTCAAGATTGTCGACTATCTTAATGAACGATTTAGTGCGCATAAAATGCTCCCCATGGCTCAAACCTGCCCGAGGAATTCGGGCAGGTATGTCAATTTATCGGCCGAGTGCCTTAACAACTTTATCAACTGCTGCTTTTCCACCGACATCTTTATAAAACATTGGCCACACTTTATCCATAGCAATTTGTGACCATTTCTCTTCATCTTCAATGTCCATTGCCGTGACGCCTTTTTTAACCATGTTCGCCTTGGCTTTGCTGGATTCGGTCACACTGAAGAGTAAATTCGCCTGCTGTGCCTCAATTCCTGCACGGGTAAACATCGCTTTGTCCGCATCTGACAGACTTCTAAAAAATTTCTCTCCAAAGATCAGCGGTTGCAGAGAAAAAAGATAGTGGACTTCAGAGGTGTACTTCTGCACTTCATAAAATTTCATGGTATAATTGGTAATATGGGGATTGTCCTGCCCATCTACCACCCGTTGTTGCAAGGCTGTAAACGTCTCTGGCCATGCCATCGGAATCGGTTCTGCACCGAGGGCCTTCCAGGTTGCAATCATGATCGCATTTTTGGGAACCCT
>Ga0209045_1001632_pt1 | contig 19213 bp, 27 predicted proteins | sample SaaInlLV_10m_DNA_4_FD_184664 | JGI IMG/M metagenome (GOLD analysis project Ga0209045, IMG submission 184664) | Marine microbial communities from expanding oxygen minimum zones in the Saanich Inlet - Saanich Inlet SI072_LV_200m_DNA (SPAdes) (version 2) | ecosystem: Environmental > Aquatic >...
GCTCGGGCGGTTCATCTGCTCGAAGATCTCATCGGGGGTGGGCATCAGACGGTCTAGCTCCAGGGGTTCACCACCTATACCCGGCCCGACGCCCGAAGCACCCCCGACAGCAAGAGCTGTCCAAACCCAGCTTCTCGCTAAGTGTTGTCTGGCCCCTGAGCTTGTCCCCATCAAGAAGAAAAGCCAGTGGATTCAGTGGGTTGAAACTATTTTCAACTATTTACGGTCACTTTGTCGCGGCCCCGGAAGCTGGGGGGTCACTTAGAAATGGCGTTAGACGCAGGAAAGCCGGGCAGCTCCCGAAGGTGCTGCCCGGCTCCCGCTGCTCAGTCCAGCTTGCCGTGCCAGTAGCTCACGGACGCCAGGAACGACTTCCAGCAGTCCGGCATCCCCGTCTTCCACGAGAGGGCGGGTGAGGTGTGCCCCGGCAGGTGCATGGGCTTGTACGGCTCCCGCCGCAGCTTCATCCGGGCCTCTTCCGGGGTCCGGTTCGCCTTGTGGTGGTTGCAGTCCACGCAGGCCACGACGATGTTCAACCAGTTGGTCTCACCGCCCTTGGACTGCGGGTGAACATGGTCGTAGGTGAACTCGTCCAGCTTCAGCTTGACGTTGCAATACTGGCACCGGCACTTGTCCCGGAGCCAGACGTTGTGCCGGTTGAACTTCACCCGACGACGGAAGAACACCGCGTCGGTGACGAAGCGGATGATCGACGGGATCTTCCACACCCCCAGCACGTCGGTACGCAGCAGCTCGAACGTCCGAGGCAGGTCGCCGACGATCGGGGTGACCGATGCCGTCTTGTCCTCGTAGATCGCCTGGACCACCGCACGTCCCGAGAGCAGGTCGCCGATGGCGTCTGTCCACGGGATACGGTCGATGGGCATGTATGCGCTGTTGAGTACCAGGGTGTCCATTTTCTCAGCTCCAGTTCGGCCCTAAGGCTCCATGGGGATCTCTCCATTTGGCCCCCCCGGACGAGGAGGCGTTGCTGAATAGATACCGTCAGAGCGAGGATCGGACCAGAGGGAATCAGTCGTAGGTGGCTTTGCCCCAGGCATCGACCATGTTCCCGGCGGCCAGGTTGGTGCCACCGCCGTTGTTGAACTCGACCTGGTGGCTCTGGAAGATGACATCCCCGTCGTAGAGGACTTCGGTGTTGTCGGAGTTCGACGTGCGGATGCGGAAGGAGCCCGTGACGTTCCCGCCCGGCCCGGGGCCGAGGTACATGATGACGTGGCCGCAGTTCACGTCCTCCGGCTGGACCGCATACTGCCGGTGGAAGTAGGTGGTCCGCTCGGCGGTCTTGCCCTGGTTGCGGGCGTTGACGACCACAGCTCCGGCGGTCCCATTCGTGATGGTGGGGTTCGACTGGCTCAGCCAGTCGATCACCGTGTCGTCCGTGCCGTGAACGAAGGGGTACATCACCCCCAGCCCAGGGTCTCCCAGGGCCTGGTCGAGAGCTGCCGCGAAGGCAGTCGCCGTCAGGGCCGTTGTGCCGCCCTTGACCACCTCGACATCGCCGACCTCAAGCCCGTCGCCGACCGTGAACTCGAAGACGACCACCGTGCCCTTGAAGTCCACCTCGAACGTCGAGTTGGTCGCGGGCTGGCTGTTGATGCGGTAGGTGCCGTCAGCGGGCGTGTTGTCGTCCACGAACGCCTCAGGGAGGTCCGTGATGGTCTGCTGGACGCTGCCACCCTGCTGCCGCCCGACCAGCTCCGCACCGCCCACGTCGGCCAGCTCCATGCGGTTGTTGTACTTCGAGATGGCCCACTCGTCGCCGGGTGCGCCCGTATCCATCACGGTGCAGGAGTCGCCGCCCTGGATGTCGAACTTCGTCCCACCGTAGGGGCCGTTCGGGTCGATCTGCTCACCCCCGTTCGGGCGAATGCTCGCGTGGTCTCCAGTGCCGTAGGGGTACGCGACAACCTGAATCTGGCGGCCCTTGCCCAGGGAGGCAGGGAGGTTGACCTTCCAGGACCCGCCGTTGAGGTCCATGAAGATGGTCTCGTCCGTGTCCAGGACGGTGTAGTCGCCTGCGGCCTTGACGGATGGACGGGGCGGGACAGGCATGTTGTGGGACATCGGGAACCTCCGGCTCTACTTCTGCCGGGGTATAGGCGGAGCACCGTCGAGAGCTACATGCGCAGCCGACGCGGCTCCGGGGCTCGGAAGCCCGCTCGCTTCGCATCCCGCTCCGTGCGGAAGCACTTCTCCGGGGCGACCCGGTCGTACCAGGTGCTCCCGGGCACATGGTAGATGCGGGAGCTGCCGTTCCCCTTGATGGGGTGCGAGTCCGGGCAGCCCCGTGGGCCGGGGAGGATCGCCATGTGGGCGCAGCCGGTCAGGAGCAAGGCGAGCAGCAGGGCTGAGAGCTTCACTCGTCGTCCTCCTCTTCCTCCATCGGCGAGTTCGTGAACCCACAGTGGGGGCAGAAGTCTCCGACCTCGCCCTCGCAGGCTTCGCGTTCCGTTTCGTCGTTGAACCAGCAGGGCCACAGGCCCTTGTCGGTGCCGTCGTCGTTGTAGAACAACTCCACGAGGTTCGCGAGGGTCAGCATGGCCTCGATGAGGTCGGTCCCGCCGCAGTTCAGCCGGTAGTCGTGGCTCCGCATCCAGCGGTTGAACTCGTTGAACCCACCCTCCGGGGCGTTGTCGGGCTCCTCCGTCTGGAGGTCGTACCAGGGGCCAGCTTCGAGCCAGACGCGGAAGGCCGTGTTCAGCTTCTCGTCGTCCTCGATGGTCTCGTTCGCCGGGTTCACGAACTGAAGCTCGACGCTCCAGCACTCCTGGATGGAGCCGTCGTCGTAGGTGGTGTCCTCCCACTCGACCTTGTCCGAGGTCAGCGTCAGGAACCCCGCGTCCCCCATCGCGCCTTCAGCGGGCTCGAAGGCGTCCTCGAAGTTCTTGGGAATCCGGGCCGTGGCGGGGTGCAGCCAGACCTTGTGGTCGATCAACCACTCCAGTCGCTTCGCCCGATCGGGGTGGTTGATCGACGGGAGGAACGGGGACTGGTCTCGGTGTGTGAAGGACATGGGGCTCCAGGGTGCTGGTCAGACTACGCCGTCAGGCGGCTGTCTGAGCCCTGTGGTGAACGGACCGGGGATCGAACCCGGAACCCCCAGCTTGTAGGGCTAGTGCTCTGCCAGTTGAGCTATCCGTCCATGGTTGGCTCGGCGGGGATTGAACCCGCGAGACCAAGGTGGGCGAACCGGGATTTGAACCCGGAACTTCTACCGTGTGGAGGTAGCACTCTACCGTTGAGTTATTCGCCCCAGATGCTTCTTGACGGCGTTGCCGGACACCCCGAGGGAGCGCCCCACAGCCTCACGCGATCCCGCTGCCACCCGACGACGAAGCTCATCCGCCGGAGGCCACTCGATCTTTGCCTTTCGGGGCAGGGCGTTCGTACAGCCCCGACACCGGGTGCTGGCGGGACGGATGACCTTCCCGCAGGAGCATTTCTTGATGGCCACCGTGTTCCGGCCCGCGAACGTCGATGTCTGACTGTGGCAGTTCGGGCACAGCAGCCGGAGGTTTTCAATGCGGTTGTCGGAGCGCACGCCGTTGATGTGATCGAGCTGCAAGGTCATGGGCCTCCCTTGCCACATCGGAGGCAGGCCACAGGAAGAGCACTCTTCATCGAGGATCCCGGCCCGAATCAGCCGCAGCTTCAGGTGCCGGTTGTGTGTGTACTTGCTCTGCTCTACCAGGATCTCCGTCAAAGGGGTCCTGGCGGGAATGGTGGTTCCGTGCCGCTGTCCCTTCCAGTGTGAAGTGTCTAGCCCCAGACGCTCCACTTCGCGGTGGACCATCCGATATCCCGTGCTCTGGTGGCTGTAGCCCAGCCGCCGAAGCACCTCAGCGATGGTGATGCTATTTGCCACAGCATCCTGGAAAGCAGCATCAGAGAATCGTCGCTGGGCCATGTGAACCCCCAACGACACTCTACCCTGCCAGGCGCTCTACCACTGAGCTACGAGCCATCGAAGGAGGTGACGCCCAGGATCGAACTGGGGATCTTCGGATTTGCAATCCGATGCCTTACCACTCGGCTACGTCACCATATTCGCTGGGAGCTGCTGCCCGACAAGAGGACAGCTCCAGGCAGTGTTGACCAGGATGCCTACTGGGTTGCTCGTTCGGCTCCGGCCCTTGTCGCCTAATCTGCCTCACGGGGGTACCTCCCGTGGGCCAGCGAAGGTCGGGGTGAGAGGATTTGAACCTCCGACCACCTGCTCCCAAAGCAGGTGCGCTACCAGGCTGCGCTACACCCCGTTGAACTTGTCTCGCACCAGCCCGGCCAGCTCCTTCTGGTCGGGCACCCGCCGCCACACTCCTAGGCTCCAGACGACCTCGCCGTTCACCGTGACGCGCAGGACGTGAGGCCGCCGCGTCTTGTGCATCGACACCTCGAACCCTTCAGCAACGAGCATGTCCCGCACCCGGCGGGACTTCGCCCGACTTCAACGACAGTGCGTGATGACGACCAGCATCGGGTCCTCCTTCGTGGTCGCTGAGGCCGGACTCGAACCGACTACCTAGTCATTATGAGTGACCCGCTCTACCAAATGAGCTACTCAGCGATGTCGGCCCCCGAAGGGGCCTGGGCTACCAGGTCAACCACCCCGAGGTGCGGCGTGGCGGCCGGATCTTCTCGAACTGCCCGGTGCGGACCAGGTGGTTCATCTTCGCCCGGTAGGCCCGCTGCCACTGGCGGCGGGCTTCGGCCTTCTCCCGGGAGTAGGGGTTGCGACAGAGGTTTGCAGGGCGACGGCGTGTGCGGGACATGGCTGCTCCGCGCACTTCGGGGATGTTGAAGCCGAAGGCGCTACAACATGCCGCTGGGGTACTTGCTCATCTTCACCTCCTAGGGGTCAGGGTACTTCGCTTTCAGCTCTGCGAGGCGTCGGCGTTCGCGCGCTTCGTTCTGCACGGCCTGTGCCGCGAGCCGGGCCTGGTCCTTCTTGAACTTCTTGGCCGCTGCTCGGGCCTCCTTCTTGTCCTTGCGCTCCTTGGCCTCAGCCCTGATGAGGCTGATGTCCTTCGCCGTCCCGGCGATCTCGACGGCCTCGAACTGCACCAGCTCGGCGTTCGCGTACTTGTCCGTGAACTGACCTCCGTATGGCCTCGATCTCGCGCTGGGCAGGTGGCTGGAGACGAAGCCGATGTGGCTCCATTTCTTGCCCTTGTCCGTCCAGCGGGGGTTGGCCCCGCCGGTCGAGAAGAGGCCGGTCGTCTTGTCCCGGATCTTGAAGAAGGTCTCGCTCATGTCGCCTCCGCAGGTGTCCATGAGGACTACGCGGGAGACGGTGTGGCTGAGCCCTGTCGTGGTTGGGGCGGCAGGATTTGAACCTGCATCTGCCGAGTTCAAAGCCCGGTGACTTGCCAGTTAGACCACGCCCCAATGTGCCTCACGGCTGAGGGGCGGGAGGCCCGTCAGCCCGGCTGTTGAAGCAGGCCTCTAACCTCGGTCAACACCTCGCCGAGCCAGTTCTTGCCCTTCCAGGTGGACCGCTTCTGCGCCCTGGAATCCCGCTTCTGGAGCCCGATGCCCCACAGCTTGTCCTCGGGGCTGGCTTCCACCAGCGTCTTGCCGTCCGTGGCCAGGAGCACCTTCAGCAGATCGGGGTTCTGGCCGTACTTCGCGAGGCTCGCCTGCTTGACGATGCCCTTGGCGTTCCGCAGCCAGACCTCGTTGTCGAAGCCCTGGACCATCCGGCCGTACCGCTTCTGGTCGCTGGGCTCCGTCGTGGACATGATCATCGCCTCGCGGGCCTCATCCTCGAAGAGGCGAGCCTTCTCGGCCATCATGTACTGCTCCGCGCAGGAGTAGGTCACCCCGTCGATCTCGAAGACGGATGGGTGCCACTGGCTGAACGGCCCGGACCAGAAGAAGTGGAAGCTCTCGGCCATGGTCTCTATCCCTCGCTGATGGGGACCGTACCCTTCGCTGACGCGGGAGGGGTGTCCCTGGTCAGGGTGACGGTCAGGAGCCCGTTCTTCACGGACGCCTTGATGTGCTTCATCTTGAGGTTCGGGCTGACCCGGAACTGCTCGTCGAACTCGAAGGTGTGGGACTCCATCGGCTCGCCCTTGGCGACGATGCTGAGGACCGCGTCCTCCAGCGAGATCGTCACGTCGTCGTGCGTCAGGCCGGGGACCTCGATCACGATGACCACGCCGTCCGTGGCCTTGTTGACGACGTAGCGAGTGGACTTCGTGCGGAAGGGGGCGCTCTGGCCCGACTCGAAGGAGAAGAGCCCCGACATCTGCGTCTCGATGTGGTCGAACATCGTGTCGGCCATCCGGCCGAATCGCTCTGTCACGTCATCGGCCACACGGTCGAGTCGGTCGAAGTCCAGGTTCATCATCGTGGGGTCCTCCAAGACCTTCTTGCCTGCCAGGGCGGTTGCCGCTCCCGCTGCCATCCAGAGTGCTTTGTTCATGCTCTGATCTACGGCGAGGGCGGCCCCCCTATTTCAGGCCAGGGTGGAGGTTGGTGTCAGTCGTCGGTGAAGAACTCGCCGCACCCAGCGCACTTCGCCGCCTTGTCGTTCGGGGCTCTGGTCTGGCAGGCAGAGCAGCGGTAGCCCCGTGCCCGTCTGCCCCCGATTACGAGCAGCACAATACCTACTGCGAGTGCCAGGAGGGGCGGTGTGGGGTCGAACAGGATTCGGGGCACCTCGGTCAGCTCGTACCAGAGCCACCCGAGACCCGCGAGGGTCACCAGCAGGCCGAGGAGCTGGGCCACGCGGCCCTCGTCTGTCACCTTCGTCAGATTCGTGGTCATGGCCCCACTACTACCCGGCTGGCCGGTCTGAGCCCGTGTTCCTGAACTACCGCTCGGCAGAAGGACACCACCTGGTCATCTGTGAACGTCCCCCTCGCCAGGTTCGCCATCACCGTCACGAAGCGGACGTTCCCCTTCAGGTAGCCCTTCGCGTTGTCGATGCGGTCGAGGCTCGGCTTGAGCGGGTCGTTGACCCTGCTGGTCCATGCGCCCGTGGACCGGGGCAGCTCCATCACGATGCCGGAGAGGGCACACCGGCCGCCCTGCTCTGACCAGAGGTCTCGGAGGAAGGGTAGATCCATGTCCGTGTCGTAGAGCCGGTTCCGGGCCTTCTTCATGTAGTAGCGGAAGGGGGAGAACTCGTCGATGGCCCGTCCCAGCGGGAGGTGCTCCACCCGACCGACGCCCAGGTGCTCACCCAGGTTCTTCGCCACGGCCTTCCCGCTGCACTTCCGGCCGCAGTAGAAGACCCGGTCGGGGTCCTTGCGTCGCCAGCGGTTGACCTCCTTGGTGGCCCGCTCGAAGTCGTCCTTGCAGACGGGGCAGACCAGGCTCGTCATCTTCATCCGTCACCTCCACCGGCACCCTACAGGATGCTCGGTGGAGCTGCGCGGAAATGAAGGTGGAGCTGGCGAGAATCGAACTCGCGTCCTGAAAGGGTCCAGTCGAGGCGCTACGAGCGTAGGTCAATCTCTTTGTAGGACCACGACAGGCGGATTCCGTCTCCAGTCGTGGAACTTGCTGCCTGTTTGGCTTGACCATCTGCCCGGTAGCCCGGCGTCAGGCGCATCCAGTCGTAAGCCCGAAGGCAAGCGAGGACCGGAACCACTACCCACTTGTTTATGCCCCGTGGGCGGGAACAGGGTTACCGCTGTTTAGGCGGCGGCCCGCATTCCGTTATCGTTGGCGATTACGTTTTGCAGCATTGATAACGGGGCTAGCTAACATCCCCGGCTCGCTCCTGTCCCTTATCTCTCCCAGTCGAAACCATGTCAGCCCCGTGCTGTGGTCGGCCATACTACTCGGCTGGGCTCAGTCCTGAGCCCTCATCGGTAGTGTGAAGGTGGAGTAGGCGGGGATCGAACCCGCTACCTCGACGTTGCGAACGTCGCGCTCTCCCAGATGAGCTACTACCCCGTGGAGGTCCTGATGACCGTGACTGTCGAATGGTACGTCTACGTCATCCAGAGCCAGAAGCCCCGGTTCAACAAGAAGGGCGAGAAGCTCCCCGGCCTCTTCTACGTCGGCTCGACCACCGATGTACGCCGTCGTCTCCGTCAGCACAACGGCGAGATCAAGGGCGGCGGCAAGTACACCAGCACCCAGCGCCCATGGCTCCCTGCGGCTCTCTACGGCCCCTACGGGGGCAGGAGCGATGCCTTCAAGGCAGAGATGGCCCTGAAGCACGGGAAGCGGTCAGTGGCCCGCACACGCTGGACTCCGAAGGACTCCGACTGGTGCCGGGGGCTAGGGGCCGAAGACCCGTGGGTGACCGGAGCTGATGCCGATGCCATCCTCGACGTTGCGGCTCCCGCAACACCAGCTCGCCGGTACCGTGGGCGACGGAAGAGGCGACGATGAACGACCGAGTGGACGATTTCATGGCCCGGCTCCGGGACGACACCTGGCTCAAGGACCTGATGGTCGAGGACCCGGACGCCTGCAAGCACCCGAAGTGCCTCCCGGAGTTCGACCAGACGGCTGCGATGGGCCTGTCCGACACAGAGGTCAGGAAGCGGTGGCCCCGGTTCTGGGGCGTGTGCCCGGACTGCCAGGGCAACGTCATCATGTACGCCAGTGCAGAGCACTGCATCATGGGCGACTGGTAGTCGCCCGTGGAGCGGGACACGGGACTCGAACCCGTCGCCTACAGCTTGGAGCGGCATATCGGAATCGAACCGATGTACCCAGGGTGGAAGCCTGGTGCTCTACCGATTGAGCTAATGCCGCATAAATAGTCAGCCTATCGGCCCCTGTAGTTAGACTACGGAGCCACATGCCGATCTGCCAGAAGTGCGAAACGAAGTTCCCGAACCGCGTGCGGATTGACGGGAAGTTGAAGAACCTGTCGTCCCGGAAGATGTGCCTGGACTGCTCGCCCTGGGGCCAGAGGAACCGGCGTTCCGCAAAAAACCTCAGCGACCTAGAGGCCGGTGTCGCTGTCTGTGGCAAGTGCCGTGAGGAACGTGACCTGGCGGACTTCTATACCAGCAATGGCAAGCGGGCCTGCTACTGCAAGGACTGTGAGAAGACCCGTCTGACCGAACGCAATCGGAAGCTCAAGCTCGCGGCGGTCCAGTACAAGGGATCGAGCTGTGCAGCCTGTGGGTACGCCGAGTGCCCTGCTGCGATGGACTTCCACCACACGGACCCGAACGGCAAGGACTTCGCCCTCGGGCGCTACCGCAAAGCTGGGATTACGAAGGACGGTGCCCTGACGGATACGGTCAAGCGGGAGCTAGACAAATGCACCCTGCTCTGCTGCCGGTGCCATCGCGAGGTACACGTCGGATTTCGCCAGATGAGCTAGTCCCGCGTGATCAGCAGATCAGGTCTTTGAGGTCTTGCAGGGTCGGGTTCTTCCCTGCGGGCAGGAGCACGTCACCGAAGTTGACGCCTGCGACCTCGACGGGAGCGACCTTCACAACCCCGGTATCCACGATGGCCTTGAGGGGCACCGCGAAGTTGGCCTTCGGTGTCGGCAGAGGCCGATACCACGACACCAAGCCCGGCACCTTCCCCTTCGGGACGGCATCCACGACGACCAGCTCACCAGGCGATTCTTCCCGCCCGTCTTCCCGGCCTCTGCTGAAGTTCGCCTTGATCCAGGCGTCGGCACTGGCCTGCGTGTCGGAGACGCCCTTCGGCACCTTGAAGATGGCCCACTTGATCGGCTTGGTGAGACTGACACCCCGGTTGGAGTAGAAGTTCACCTCACCGTCGTTGTTTGGACCACCACTGGCGTACACGGCAACGCGGTCACCCTCTGTCTTGAGGTGGATGGTCACATAGGAGAAGTCAGCAGGCTCGGCCTTGCCCTCATGGACGGCCACCTTGGCGAACCAGTCCTTCAGCATCTCACTGACCACAGCGTTTGGGGGCCGGATGATGTCGAATCCCGAGGGGGTCTTGACGATGTTCAGAGCCGCCGTCTTGCTGGCCCAGCGGGGTCGGTGCGCCCCACCCTGGTTCTTGAGGTACTCGGCCTCCTGCTGGGCGGGGCTCATGCGCTTCAGCTCCCGCCGCATTCGGAACATGACCTGGGCCGGGGTCACCTCGCCGTCGTAGAACTCGTTGGCCTCCAGGTCAGCCTGCACGAGCGGCTCCAGGTACTTCGTCAGCTCCCGGTCGGACATCTCCGTGAACATCGCACGGGCGTCAGGGTCCACCGCAGGCGTCTTCTTGCCACCACCCAGCGTCCGAATGACCTCGCCCAGCCAGGCGTTGCCGACCTCCAGGAACTCCTGTGCGGGCATCATCCACGCCTTGCCGTGCTTGCCGCTGGTCCACCGGAACTTGTGCTTCCGCATCAAGTCCTTGATGGGGAAGGTGTTCCCCAGCACCCACGCCTTGCCTTCAGCTACGGAGTAGCGGTTCGGCCACTCGTACTTGACCTCCAACCCCATCGCGGGGAGACGGTCCAGCATCCGCAGGTTCCGCTGGAGCTTCTGCATCAGCTCCTTGGGGGAGAGCTGCTCTCCGGGGTTCGCTGCCGCTGACTCCCGGTTGATGCGGTCTGCTTCGGCCTTGATGACCGGATAGCCCGCCTTCTGGTTCCGGCGAGCCACGTTCCAGAAGTTGGTCCGCTTGCGGTTGCCGTAGGCGTAGAGGGTCGCCCGGAGGGACCACTTCCGCATCCTCGGGTCCCAGCGCAGACCGAACTTCTTGAGCGTCGGGACCAACTGCTGCATCTGCTCGTAGGGGCCAGCAACGTCGAGGTGCCACGAATCCCGGATCGGGTCGGTCCCGCCGAAGTCACCGAGGTTGGTCAACTTCACGCGAATCCGCTCGGTCGTCTGACGAGCTTGCCGGATCAGCGGGACCAGATGCCGACGCAGAGCGGGCACCTCGTTGGCCAGCCGGATCATTTCTTGCCGAAGCGGGGTGGTCACCGCGTCACCAGCCCTTCTTGATGAGCTTCAGGAAGTCCGCCGATGCGGCCTTCATGTCGGACACCGGCTTGCTCGCCTTGCCGGGTGTGCCACCGGGGAGGACGTACTCGGCCCGCAACTGCATCCCCCGCCCGGTCCGGTCCTTCTCGTAGAAGACGTTGGGGGCACGGGCGAGGCCCTTGGCGACCGGGTGGAGCGAGGGTTCGGCTCCTGCCAGAGTCCCCCTCGGAGGGTTGGCGGAACCGAGCTGCATCGTGCAGTTGATCAGGCCGGAGCCGTCCTGCCTGGTGACGAGCTGCGCTTCGTAGGGCCTCGGCTTCGAGAACCCCATGTCCATCACGCCCCGCAGGGTGATCCGGGAGTGCGAGCTGTCGGCCCTGAACTTCGTCGGCTGCACCGGCTTCGACGGGAATGGACGGCGTCGCTTCCGGTCTCGCCACGTCCCCTGCTCCAAGGCCCGGTCCTTGAGGGTGTCGTAGTCCTCAGCGGTCTTCGCCCCAGCCGACCGGATGAGGGGGACGAGATGCCGCCGCATGGCAGGCACTTCGTTGGCCAGGCGGATCAGGTCTTGTCGGAGCGGGGTGGTCATCGGGGGCATCTCCAGGCTCTGTCCCCCTGGTCGTATAGGCGATCTAACGACCCCATGAGGTTGGCTCAGCCGGGCTTGAACCGGCGACCCCCTGCGCGTCGGGCAGGTGCTCTACCACTGAGCTATGAGCCATCAAGGAGCGGGAAACGAGGATCGAACTCGCGACATCCAGCTTGGGAAGCTGGCGCTCTACCACTGAGCTACTCCCGCGTGAGCCGCCCGGGAATCGAACCCGGAACCGAGGTGAGTCGTCCGGGACTCGAACCCGGAACTTCTGGATTAAAAGTCCATTACGCTACCAGTTGCGTCAACGACCCATTGAAGAGGTAGTCGGAGGCCAGACGGACATTTTTGGTCTGACCATTCCTGGCTAGAGTGACCCGGAGGGTCGCCACTTTGATGCCGACCTCACCTATCGGGACCACGTACACCAGATCCGTTTCCGGGCAGTAGACGGCGAACAGTTCGATCTCCCCCCGGTAGTCGCGTCGAGTGCCCTGATTCCAGTTGGTTGAGCATGTCGGGAAGGTGATCTTCCCGTCTTTGAGGCGACCCGTTTTGCACTGGATTCTGACGAAAGTGCCGTCGTCATCCACCACCATGTCATACCTCTGACTGTCGCCAAATGGCGTCAACACCACCAAACCCGCACGGAGAAACCTCGCCAGGACCATCGCCTCTGACCGCTCCCCAACTGCCTTTGGATTCATATCCATGTGACCTCCGGTATCACTATCCGAAGGTCATAGGCTGATCAACGAAGTCTCGTGCTCTACCAGTTGAGCTAGCGGCCCGCGATGGGTCCGCTGTGTTTCAGTCGCATCATGGGCCTCCTCTCAGGCTGGTTGTTGGCGCTCCCGGCAGGACTCGAACCTGCTACCCCCGGATTAGGAATCCAGTGCTCTATCCAGATGAGCTACGAGAGCATTCTACTCAAGGCACCCCTGGCAGGACTCGAACCTGCGACCCCCGGCTTAGAAGGCCGGTGCTCTGTCCAGTTGAGCTACAGGGGCTCATCCACGAATGCGAGCGATCAGGTCGGTCGTCGAGTCCGGCTCCATCGTGTCCGGGACGATGATGACTTTCGCCCCGCTTTTGCCCACGGCGACCATCTTCTCCCGGCCGACGTAGGCCTGGTTGACGAAGACCTTGTGGACGCCCAGCACCTCTGCCACGACCGTGTAGTCGGTCAGGGTGTCGAGGACGTAGACCATCTCGACGTACTTGATGGCGTTCATCACCATCTCCCGCTGGAACTCCGTGAGGATGGGGCGAGTCGGCCCCTTCCGTTCGCGCACCAGCCGGTCGCTGTCGATGCCGACGACGAGCACGTCGCACTGTCGTGCGCAGAGCTTGAGCGTCCGCAGGTGGAAGTCGTGGAGCAGGTCGAAGGAGCCACTGATCATCCCGACCACCAGGTCGGGGTGCGCCTTGCACCAGAGGGCCGCCGCTTGCAGCGATGTCGCGTCTGGGTGTGGCTTCAGCTTCATGTCCCTGCTCATCCTTGATGCGTGGAGACCCGGTAGGCGGGCCGCTGCACGACCCTCGCAACCGCAATCCGGTGCAGCCGTTCAACGGCGCTCAGACCCCCGGTTTCCTCCGGGCACACTACGGAGCCGGAGCCCCGTCTGAGCCCCGCTGCGACATCCAGCGGTTGAAGCTGACGAGCCAGTCCTTGTAGTAGTCGGCTCCGTGGGCGTCCGTGATGGCCTCCTTGATGCGGAGCCGGGTGGTCTTGTCCTTCCACCCGGCCTTCTCGGCTGCCTCCACGAAGTCGGGCCAGTTCACGACCTTGCCGCGTTCGTGGATGAGGGCGACCACGATTTCGAGCGGGAGCCCGTTCGTGTCGAACAGCTTGAACACCCCGCTGACCACGTCCCGGTCGTCGGTGGTCTTCCCCGTGATGCGAAGGGGAGCCCCACGTCGTCGGCGTGCCATGAGGCCCCCTAGAAGCGTTGCCGATGAAGGGCCTGCATGATCTCGTCCCCGATGCCCGGCTCCGACATCCGCTTCGCCAGCGGGTTGAGGGCCTCGACCACCTCCGGCGGGGCCTCTCCGATGCCACCAGGGCGGCAGAGCGCGAAGATCTGCCGGGCGTCCGAGACGAAGTCGAGGTCGAAGTCCCGGAGGGACCGGCCCTGAAGCTCCTGCACGAGGTAGTGGTACAGCCGGTCATCGACTACCAGCAGGCCGACCTCTGGTGTGGCCTCCCGACCCCGCTGGATCGAGGCCACGCAGTAGAGCTGGGTCTGCCGATCGAACCGGACGAAGCAGCCGCCGGGGCTCTCTGGTGAGGACCAGAAGACCACTGTGTCGATGCCTGTCGGTGAGAGTCTGAGAATGTTCATGGTGAACCACCCGGGAATCGAACCCGGAACCTGCGGATTAAGAGTCCGATGCTCTGCCAGTTGAGCTAGCGGTCCATGGCCTCCCCGAAGGGAGGATGGAGTCAGGTCCGCCTGACTCCGCTGGGGGTGATCTGGAAGCTGAGCTGACGCCCGGTGTCCAGGAAGGTCTTGGCTGCCTGTGCGACGAAGCCGCCGACGATGATGTGGAAGGCCACGTTCTCGCCGTCCTCGCAGGTCGCACCGTCGCCCGTCTCCGGGTCAGGCTCGAACTGGTCGGTCCACTCAGCCAGGGCGAACTTGCCATCCGCCGACATCGCTCCGTGCAGGAGCGGGGTCTTGCTGGCGTCGCAGAAGGTCTTGATGCACGTCCGTGCCGCGATGTTGTCGGTGCAGTCGAGCACCAGGTCGGCTCCAGCCAGGACGATGGCGACGTTGTCGTCGGTGACCTTGTGCTGGAAGCCCTGCGCCTTGATGCCCCACATGCCGTTGAGGAGCTGCTGGAGGGCCTGTGCCTTGTTCTTCCGCAGGCCCATCTTCGTGTGGAGCTGCGAGAGGGTGTTCTTCTGCTCGACCGCGTCGAAGTCCACCAGCTTCAGCTTCCCGGCGTTGCGGAGAGCGATGGCCGCGTGGGAGCCGATGGCTCCGAGACCGATGATGACGATGCTCTTCATGTCCTACCGTCGCTTCCGCTTCTTGCCCTCCTTGAGAGGGCTCCGGGGGATGTTGGCCAGAGTGGGGATGAGCGCCTGGTTGGCGAACCGCCCCTGGTAGTCGATCCCGGCAGACACCCGCTTGTAGTACGGGCTCATCAGCCAGTCGGCGTAAGGCGTCTCGCCCCGTGCCGCGTTGCACTTCCGGCAGCAGGCCACCAGGTTCGCTTCGGTGCTCGGTCCGCCGGACTCCCAGGTGACCAGGTGGTCCACCGTCAGCGGGCGGTCGTCGCAGCCGCAGTTGCGGCACTTGAACCCGTCCCGGCGGAAGACGATCCAGGAGACGTTCTGGCTGACCTGCCGGTTCGACTTGCGGATGATCGCCCGCTTCATCTTGCCGTGCTCGTCTTCCACGTCGCACAGGGTCTCGACCAGGTCGGTCTGCCGAAGGAACCCCTGCCACTCGTCCACCGTCAGGGGGACTGACCTGGGGGCCTCCACGGGCTCCTCACCTGGGAGGAGCACCATGAAGGCCCCGTTCTTGTCGGCGTAGACCGCACCAACGAGGTGGATGGAGCGTCCCACCTCGGGGAGGTTGATGTCGGTCAGCGGCATGTCAGGCTCCGAAGGGCGTCTTGGGCCGGAGGGCCAGCCGGTCGGGCAGGCCATCCTTGGCGGGAATCCGCTTGACGCGGAAGTCGGTGAAGTCGGCCTCCTGGGGGTCGATGCCCGCCAGGCCTCCCTGGACTGCCTCGGCGGCCCAGGTCTTGATGTCCGCTTCGTCAGCGTCGTAGGGCACGAGGTCGGCCAGGGTTCCCTGCTCACCGTCGAGGGTGATCTCCAGGGTCGCCATCCGCTCGGGCTGGATGCCGAGGATGCCCTCGGCAGCGTTCGGGATGAGTTCGTCAGGCATGGCTGTCTCCGTTCGTGTGGTTGTCCACCCCCGACTACGGGGAGGGAGTTTCTTCTGAGCCCGAGCGGCGACGAAGTTCGTCAATTCCCTCGATCTCGATTGTCAGTGGTCCCGCGAGGCACCAGCCTCCGGTGATCTTGTTCCTGACGACGTTGGCCACCTCCGTGAAGGTCACCACCGGCCAGAGAAGCTGGCGACCCAGGGCCTTCTCGATGGCTGCGAAGGTCGTCACGTCGGTCTGTGACGGTCCCGCAGGCCCGCTCCAGGGGTGCGTGTGGGCCACCCCTCCGAGTCGATGCCGGTTCTCCCACAGGAAGTCCCAGAGGGCTTCGGAGTCCGGCAACGAACCGGAGGACCGTCCCTCCGGTTCGTGCCAGTAGATCGTCTTGCCGTCGAGGTCGAAGACCAGTGCGGTTTCCATCATCGTCTCACCCTCCTAGCGGTCATCGCCCCGCCAGACGACGAGGACTCCGAGATCCATTGCCTCGTCGATGACCATCGGCAGAGACTCCAGCGTGAACCAGGTGTCGCCCTTCGTACCCCTGTGGTCGTCCAGGCAGACCCCCGCGTCGATGATCCGCATCTTGGCGTCACAGACGCACTCCAGACGACGGTTGCGGAAGCGGTACTGGACGACCTTCTGGCCCTTGCGGTACCCGTCCCGAACGTCGAGAAGCTCCGCACCACCGACTGCCAGAGCGGCCTTGGCTGCCGCGTTGAAGTCCACGACCGCCAGTGCCCGGCGACCTTCGGCCGTCCCCATCTCCTTGTGGAGACGACGCACCCGCTCGGCCTCTGCCAGCTTCGCCAGTTCGACCGCCCGAAGGCGCTCCAGCTCCGCTGCCCGTGCCTCTGCGGCTGCCCGCTGGTAGCTGATCCAGCGGAAGGCCAGGTCCAGTGCCGGGGTCACGTCCGCGATGTCCGCCACCGAGTCCTTGCGGTCGGTGTAGGCGTCCAGCACTTCGGACTCCGGCCCCTGCGGGAACTCCATCCGCATGTAGATGAGCCGGTCCTCCGTGTCCCGTACTGCGACGGCACGGGTGAAGCGGTCCAGCCCACGTTCGATGCAGAAGACCGGCTCCGTCTGCTCGATGAGCTTGCCGGGGTCGGGGTCTACCCGTGCCCCGTCGAAGATGAGGCGGTCACCGACCAGGAACCCACGCTCGATGCGCTGGCCCTTCTCGTAGTCGGGGTCGCACTCAGCCGCTCCGATGAGGCGGGCCTTGCGGCCCCCGCTGGTGTCGAACTCGTACCAGCCGAACTCCTTGGGGAGTCGGCCCTTGAGGTTCCAGCTTCGTTCGTTGCTGTGGATCTGGCGGCCACCCACCCACGGGAGGATGCGCTTGCCGCCGCTCGCCAGTAGGTCCTGCCATCCCATCGGTGGCCTCCAGTTCAAGAAGTTCAAGTGGGGCGAGGTCCCGCCGCCCGAAGACGACGGGACCTCTGTTCTCTCACGCCGGGTCAGCCCAGGTCGGCCGCTCCAGCAGCGGCGTCTTGAGGATCTGCTCGATGAGCGTCACCCGCTTGGGCGCTGCTGCCCTCGTCCCGGCGACTGCCACCGGGGTCGAGGCGATCATGTCCCGCAGGATGCGGGTGATCGCGTAGGGGTCGTCCCCGGCGAACATGGCCACGTCGATGTCGAAGCACGGGATCGCCAGGTGGCGAGCCGCCATCTGCACCGTGTTGCCCTCGCTGTAGCGGCCCGTGGGGTCCACCACCCGCAGGTAGCCGAACGCAGCGGGCCGGAGCCCGGACGCCTGGATGTACTGCGAGAGCTGGAGACCGGACTCTCCGGCCTGGTCACCCACGAACAGGAACAGCACGTCTTCGTCGTCCGCCGGGCGGTGCTTCTGAAGAGCCGCGACACCCGCTGCGTAGCGAGTACCACCGCTGGCACCGTGACCCCGGAAGGCCTGCGTCACCGCAGCACGCTTGGCCGCCCGGATGGTGACCTCGCTGCCCTGCGTGTTGAAGACGCTGACGTGCAGCTTGTCGAGCGGGAACCCACCGAGGAACCGAGCCAGGTAGTCCTGAGCCGTCTCCAGTGCGTGCTCCATCGACGCGCTCTTGTCCACCATGCAGTAGACGCGGAGGCCCCTTGCGACCTCCTCGAACGCCTTGACGGTCGCTACGTCAGCCGCAGCCTCCAGGCCCTCACGAGCCTCGCGGCCCTTGGTGTTCCTGGCGACGTTGGCTGCCCGCTGATCGGTCGCCTTGGCACCGGCAGCCCTCCACCGAGCCGCGTACTGCTCGATCTTCAGGAGGCCGTGCTGCTCCAGCGTCGGGGTCAGGATGATCAGGTCCTTGTCGGACAAGGACCCGGCGTCGATGGCAGCCGCCCACATGGCAGCGGTCATCTCCTGACCGTTCGGCATCAGCCCGTACAGCAGCTTGGCACCGAGCTTCTCGGTCACGATCCGCTGGCAGATCTCCTGCTCGCTGAGACCCTCGAAGTTGGCGACGCCCTCGAACACCTTGCCGATGGCAATCGTCCGGTGCCCGTGCCGCACCCGCTGGGTCCAGCCCAGCGCCTCGAAGAACGCATCGCTCAGGGGCTTGTAGTGGACCCGACGAGCCAGAGCCTTGACGAAGCCACCCTGTCCGCCCGCGACCAGAGCCGCCAGCATCTTCGGGTTCTGCTCCCGGTACCGGAGCCACTTCCACACCGCCTTGTAGTAGCGACCGATGGGCACCTTGCGGGCCGACCGACCGTATCCCAGCTCGCGGTTGATGGCAGCGATGCCCGGCAGACGGAGCACGTCTCCCACCCGAACGAGCAGCTTCGGCTCCATCGAGTGATCGCCACGCCCCTTGATGAGGAACATGGCCTCGGCAACGGCCCGGAAGTCGTCATCGAAGAAGAGCACCTCGCCGTCCTCGACGACCGGCTCGCCGCAGCGGTCCTGCACGAACATGAACGCGGCCAGGATGACCTTGAGGTCACGGTTCTTCTGGCCGAAGGCGTAGCTCGCCCAGTGGGCTGCGAACTCGTTGTCCATCTTGAAGATGTCCGCCACCTGCTTGTAGAGGTAGACCGAGATCTCCGGGAACAGCTTCTTGAGATCGTTGGGCTTCCGGTACTGGCCCATCACGACGCCCTGCTCGACCACGTCTCCGTTGGCCTGGAGGATGCCCGCACGGGTCTTGACCTGCACGACCTTGGCCTTCGGACCCTTCTTGCCCTTCTTGGCCTTCGCCTTCGGAGCCTTCGTGGTGGAGACCAGGTAGACGACCCTCTCGTCACCCTCCTGGACCCAGGTGGCCTGCTCCCAGCGAACGCCGATGTTGCCGGGGCCGGGCGACACGAGGCCGGGCCTGTTGTGGACCATGTGATCCGTCATCGTGGTGAGGGTCTGGATGAGCCGCTCGGCCGGGCCGAGAGCCTCCAGGCGGTCCTGTGCGATCTGCGCCATGAGGCACCTCCGGGTGGGTGGCCCCGCGTGGAGGCCGAGTTGGAGGGCTACTGCCCTACATCGAAAGCCACTACGGAGACGCCCCGAGGTTCTGAGCCCCCGAGGCGTCTGGTAGGGATAGGAAGCCACACGCGAGAGTGGCGAAGCTGAACGCCCCTTTCGGGGCAGAGGATCGGACTTGAACCGACAACCTCCCGATTAACATTCGGGTGCTCTACCAATTGAGCTATGCTTGTAGGCTTCTTTCGTGTTCGCGCTCGAAGGCGGGGATGAGAGGAATCGAACCTCCACATGGCCTTGCGGCCTGCTTGTAGGCTCCTTTCGTGTTCACGCCCGAAGACGCGAGAGTGGAGGAGCTGGATGTCTCTTCAGTTCATAGCTGAATGCTCTGCC
>Ga0209045_1001633_pt1 | contig 19205 bp, 23 predicted proteins | sample SaaInlLV_10m_DNA_4_FD_184664 | JGI IMG/M metagenome (GOLD analysis project Ga0209045, IMG submission 184664) | Marine microbial communities from expanding oxygen minimum zones in the Saanich Inlet - Saanich Inlet SI072_LV_200m_DNA (SPAdes) (version 2) | ecosystem: Environmental > Aquatic >...
GAATATGCTATAGGTATAACGTCTGGCAACTCCAATAATTGCCAGACATTAGAAGGTTATTGTTTCTATAATAGTCTTTGCTGACTGCTATAGCCCGTATAGATCACTCGCCCTTTTAAGACATTAAAGGTAACCAAAGCTTCTTTGAATACTGGGGTATTCACAGAATTGTTGAAGCGTTTTTTACCTAATTTGACCAGTTTTTTTGTTTTTCCAGTACCGATGTTCACTATGATGAATTTCAAACCGATCTTTGTAACCACTCCAGTAAATCTGGTTACTGTATTAAAAGCGGCGACTGTTGGGCCATGGCTTAGCGATTTTATGCTAACTAGCATGGTCACACTCCTTTTTGTTCTAGGAGAAGCCTTATTTACTGCATTCTCTTGTTTAAGTCTTGTTTCCACTTAAACATAGAGTGCTAAAAAGGGCAACTGCATGATAAAATCTCAGGTGTAACCAATACCTGGGCGAGTGGCGGAATTGGTATACGCGTTGGTCTCAAAAACCAATGGGATTTAATCCCGTGGGGGTTCGAGTCCCCCCTCGCCCACCAAGTGTTTGACAAGTAAATAGTATTTTGGTTATATGAATCAACCTTGGATAACACTTATAGAGTTTAGTAACTGAACTTTGTAAGTGCTACCTAAGTAGGAGGGTGATCCTTAGCCCAGCCCGTAACCCGGAAAAAGATTGATCGGCAGTTAGCTGATGAAGAAGCCAAGCGAACGTACCCCGGGAACGATTCGTGAATACCTATATAGGAAGCGCTAGGAGGCATCGACCGCACCAGTTAAGATGGCATTTATTTGAACACGCCATGTCGATGCCGAATACAATCTATCAGGCGATAGGAAATTAATTTTCTTGTCGCCTGAAATATTTTTAAACGTTAAAAAGCACCCGAAATTTTCTCAGATGCTTTTTTATGAATACAGTCTTTCCAATTTCTTATGATCGGATCTGCTTGTGCAACCGATAAGCAGGGACAGTAATTATGCCGAATAGTAGTATCCGCAGAATGTTGGTCACATCACACCAGCAAAACGGTATGACTACTGCAGTTGCACCCGGTACTTCTGCAACGCTAATCCCAAATGCCATGGAGATCACTGTAATGATCGTTGTGATAATGAGAAGAATGAGCCCGGCGATAAGCGTGTGATACCACGCATATTTTTTGTGCCAGAAAAGCAGCATGTGCAGAATGATACCTAGTCCCAAGTTTGTGAGCATTTTTAATGTCCTTTTTTTCCTATCTAATGTGGATAAGGCCCCTATACTACCAAATTTTCCCCTTTTTGTTAAAATAACTCAGTCATGGTTGCTACAGAATTAAAGACAGGAAGAATATTCCAAGAAAACGAGGCGCCTTTTCAGGTTCTAAAATATGAGCACATTAAATCTGCAAGAGGTGGTGCTAACGTTAAGGTAAAGGCTAGAAATCTTATTACAGGATCTGTTTTAGAGAAGTCTTATTTAGCAACAGCAAAGATAGATGATGCTTTTGTGAATAAAGAAAATGCTCAGTACCTCTACAATGGGGGAACAGGGTTTATCTTTATGAATCCAACCACCTTTGAACAGTTCACCATTCCTACTAAGGTCTTGGGTGAAGCTACTAAGTTTCTTAAAGAGGGCGAAAAGGTACAGGTAATGTACTTTGATGGTAAGCCAATAACCGTAGAGCTTCCAAAGACCATGATATTTGAAATTGAATACACAGAGCCTGGGCATAAAGGAAATACCGTAACCAATACTTTTAAGGATGCAACACTAGACAACGGAACAGTTGTAAAAGTCCCAACTTTCATTAAAATAGGGGACAAGGTTAAAGTAAACACTGTCTCCGGAGAATACAACTCTAAAGCGTAGACTCCATAACGCCATGAATGCACTACCAGCAACAATAAATATAGCCAATCTCTCCTTTCATACCTATGGAATCTTTATTTTATTTGGATTTCTTCTTTTTACATTTGTGATTTGGTCAGAAGGTAAGAAGGATGGCTTTAATGAAGAGAAATTGTTTGATTTGATTCTTATAACAATTGTTAGCTCGATTTTATTCTCAAGAGCTGCTGGGATTTGGGGCACTACCACTTCAGCAGGGGAGTATTTCACCAAGTTTTATCAGGTTTGGAACCCCGGATACAACTTTTTAGGTGCTATGTTTGGCTTTCTATTTCCTATCTACGTTCTTACTAAGGTCTGGAAGTGGTCATTCTACCGAATTGTTGATATTTTCGCTCTGGGAGCATCTCTTGGCTTCTCAGTCATCCTTCTAGGGTTTGTTGGGCTGCAACAAAGGTTTGAATTTCTGTTTGGTTTTGCAGCTTGGATATTTTTATATGCTTTGATTGCAAATATTCGTAACAAGAAGATCAAGTCGGGATATGGATTTAGCCTATTCTTGCTTGTAAATACCTTGTTAGGGCTTGTTTTCTTTAGAGATCCTAGTAATTTGATCTTTTATGTATCGTTAGTTACACTTGCTACAGCAGTTTTTATATTTAGATGGAGGAAAACAAACTATGACACAAAACTTATCACCAGAATTATTGAACGAGTTAAAGAATTCCCTCGACGAAAAAAAGATTGACCTAGATAGAGAGTTGGTTCTTTTGGCTAAAGAAGATTCTTTTGCAGATCCAGACAGAACTGTTGGTAATGCAGAGGAAGCAGATGAAGCTAGTGAAGAAACCTCTCATATTGAAAATGATCTTAAGGAAGATGTAGCTAATAAGTCTTTAGGTCTTGTAGAGAAAGCCATAGCAAAGATTGAAGCTGGCAATTATGGTATTTGTGAAGTCGGTGGGGAAGCCATCGGTGAAGATAGACTTAAGGCTATGCCCGAAGCTGAAAACTGTGTAGCTCATGAAAAAGCTGATGAAGCGGTTGAAATAGCTGAGGATATTGTAGAAAAATCTGAAGAATAACGTGCTTTTAGATACTGTCAAAAACTGTCAGTACATCTTTTACCCACATATAACTAAGAACGAGTTCATTATAGGTTCATTATTACTGTTAATATCGTTATCATGGTATTTATTCAAGCAGGCTGAGAGTAGAATTGAATATGTTTTGACTGGGATTGTCCTAGGTGGTGCTTTTGGTAATGTTTTGGAGCGGTTTTTATCAGGATGTGTGACGGATTATCTAAACTTTTTCGGACTTTTTCACTTTAACCTGTGGGATTTGATGATAAGTGGGGGTGTATTGATATTTATATCAAAATATCTTATAAAGAATATAGTGCCCACTAGACATGTACAGTCGTAGAACAATACTTTTAACATTTATTTTGCTCTTTATATGGTGGGCGCTTATACACCTAACCTCTTTCCATTCGGTATATTCTGTAGAACAATTTGGGTTTGCAGTGTGTATCTTTTCAATATTTGGATATCTGCTTTTGATTTTTGCAAAGGGTGTGGGGGGAAAAGCCCCAAAAGGAAGTGGTCTTGTTTTGTTGGGATTTATTACTGATGCTTTTTTCAGTTATCTCGGATATTCTTTCGATATAGCAAATCTTCAGTTTCTTGTTTTGTCCAATTTTCTAGTTGTTTGGGGTATAAGTGTTGTATTGAATCCTGATAGAAGTAGAGACGTTTCTCTGCAAGGGGCATTTTTACTAGTTTTGTTTGTTGTGCTACTTTCAAGTCTATTCTCCGGAACTCCTGTAACCACTTCGGGTTTTGATTCATACCGTTTTATTCTGTTTTATACCCCGTTGTATAGGACTAGCATTGTTGTACTTTCCCTTCTTTTTTTACTAAAGGAGGGGCTAAGAAATGCGGGTATTTGGAAAAGTTCTTTTAGTGTAGGCTATTCGTTCCTTTTATTAGGGGATTTGGTGTTTTATAGGGGTTTTCTTGTGGGTAGCTTATTATCTCAAGGTTCTCATTATTTCCTGGGACTTTGTGGGGTCTTATTTCTTTTGTTGGGGGTTTCTTGGATGAGAGAAAACCCTCTTAGTGTTTTCGATATTCATGGCCCTAGCATTACATATTTTAAAACCCGTTCACATAAGGTGCCGATTAGCTTGAATTAATTATTACAATTAGTGCTAAAATACCGCTGATGGCTCGCGAACAAATACAAATTATCTATGAAGACGAACACTTATTAGTGTTAAACAAACCCTCAGGAGTAGTGGTTAACGTTTCACATACCTCCGCACAGGGGACGTTGCAGCAGTACCTTCAAAAAAAGCTAGCCAAAGAACTAGAACTTGCCGATCCTACAGGAGAATTTTTTAGCAGAGCTGGTTTAGTACACAGGCTTGATAAAGAAACCTCAGGAGTAATCCTTGCGGCCAAGAGCCCAGAGGACTTTGAAGCCCTAAAACAGCAGTTTATGAGTAGGGAAGTAGTGAAAGAGTATGTTGCCCTAGCTTTAGGTGTAATTGAAGATGAAATCTTTGAAATTAACGCTCCTATTGGAAGAAATCCCAACAAAAGAACAGCAATGGCAGTAGTTTCTGATGGGAAACCAGCCACGACTCGTTTTGAAGTAGTGGGGGAGGAGTATATAGATGATATGAAGATGACATTAGTGAAAGCTTTCCCTAAAACAGGCCGTACACACCAAATTAGAGTGCATTTAGCCTCTATGGAACACCCTATTGTGGGGGATGACACATATGCTGGAAGAAAGAGAAGTGTGATCACAAGAAGCAGATTCGGAAGACTTATGCTTCACGCACATAAAATAACCTTTAAACACCCGTTTACAGAAGTAGAAGTGACTTTTGAGTCCCCATTACCCTCAGATCTCAAGTATTAAACGCAAAACGACCGCTATCCCATAAAGAAACAGCGGTCATTCTAACCCGATTGTGTGGGTTAATAAGGGCGGAAAAGCTGAGCAGCCATAATAATCAGTTCAGCCAACACTACTGCTCCCATAACGATGCGGAGACCAATGTAGTACAGGTATGCCAAGGCCGTCAGGATTACCAGTCGTCCATGGAATCCTGTGTCCAACCGTCAATAATGGGCTTTGTAGCCTGCATGTTTACATCGGCATGCATATGCTCCATATATACGGCGGGCGTGGTTGCTTGGCATCCGGGTTCATAATCGACCCAGGCACGGATTAGCAAGGTTTTACTGTCCGTAATGTGCCAATCCTTGGTGGAGTAGTCTGTCGAATACTCCGTAATGATTGCAAAGCACTCGCCGTCAAATTCGTGGCGGAATTGCAATGCACCACTTTCCAGATCATTGGTTAGAAGCTCGGGCGGAGCACCGATATCGTGCAATGGTGGGCTACACGCAAACGACATGAGCATCATAAACAATAAAGCAAGATAAACCTTCCAATTTTTCATTCTATTTCGTCTCCGTTTCTTGGTTTTTATAAGGCCGGCCCGCATTATATCACTGCTATGGGATGGTATCAAAGCGTAACTACAGGTCATATTGTGGCATCAACTACAGGGTATGTATTTCATATGCCAAAATATACCCGAAGGTAAGGCATGAAATGTCATGTTGGGTATGGACTTTGTGCAAATAATTTGCATAATTAAAGTAATGCCTCGAAGACCTGCCCAAAAGTCTAAAAGAATATCAAAGAAGCGTAAAAAAGGCTTTTCTTGGAAAACCCTCGTTAAATCAAGCAAAACACAAAAGAAGATCAAGAAGGGTGCGTCCGTCGCACTTTTGTTTACTGTCAGCATTTCTTTCCTTGGAGGAGTGTGGCTCTATAAGTCACTGACAAAGCCATTTGCCTCTGCAGACTCATCTACTGCTTTTGACATAAATAATGAGGACATAGTTTCCCTTGCCATTGTTTCTGTAGATGACATAAAGGCATCCCCAGTTAAAACAGATTCCGTACATTTTTTAATATTTGATAAGTCAAAAAAGAAAGTTTTATCTTACGAAGTTGCCCTTGATGTTAAAACAGACATCCCTGGGAAATTAGGAGTTGAAACCTATTCTAAAATTCTTCCGCTTGGAATGATGTCAGACGACAACCTTACATCGGGTGCTAAGCTTCTAGTTTCGTCCCTAGAAAAAGATTTTGCATTTAACGTTGATCGATACCTCGTAGTAGAGGAGAGTGTTATAGGAGCTCTTTTAGAGACCTTTGTATATGGAAGTGGAAATAGTCTTTTGGAATTTGAAATCTTACAAAGATTAGCCCTTTCGGTTGATACAGATATCACAATTTCTGAGTTTTATAGCCTTTTTACCTTTGCTAGGTCCCTTAGAGAGGACAGATTCATTGTAAACAAGGGATATAACGACCATTTTGCGGACATTGAGACCTTAGATGAGGCTATTAGAGATATAACATTTGATTCAGTAGTCTCTAATGAGAAGGCAAGTGTAGGCGTTCTAAACGGCACAGATATTCCGGGAGTTGCTTCCTTTGCTTCTCGAGTTGTTCGAAATGCTGGGGGTCATGTAATCTCAGCATCAAATGCTTCCAAAAATTATGACGAAAGTATGCTTGTAGTGGAATCAAATGATCTTGCCATCGTAAAAGAGATCCAGAAGTTTTTTAAAATAGACAATGTTGTCATCAAGGGTCGTTCTGGCCTTAATGAAGGCGTTTCCGATAGGGTAGACGTTACCCTAGTCCTCGGATTTGACATCGCCGAAACCCTCTGAGATAATGTCCCCAGTCTCTCTCCTTTCTTACTCTTCGCTCCAAATATGGGCGAAGGGTGTATGGTCTAGACTCCGGGGCTTCGGCCTCGGAGACTGACCACAACACTCTTCGTAAACACTCCTATAGAAAAAATATATGTTTTGGTATGTAGTAGTACCTATCTTAATAGTTGTGGCTATCTCCTTTAGGAGTTTCACAAAGCTGGAAGGTTCAGCACGTAGATCCGCTAAGTTAAAAGAAGCGGCTTCAGTTGATGGTTTAACTTATTTAGAAATAAAGGTTCCAAGAACAGACGAAGCAAAGTTTGAGTTACAGACTGCAGCACTTGCAGCTGAACACATGTTTGCCTCATTACATGGTTTGTTACAAGAGGAATCACGTTCTCAAGAGCAAATTTCTTTTGAGTTTGCAGCCGTAGATAAAGGAATTAGATTTTATGTAGTGATTCCAGAGCATATTAGAGCCTTCGTTGAGAGTCAGATCTATGCCCAGTATCCCACCGCACATATAAGTAGAGTTAGTGACTATGTCCCTAAGGAATTCGAGGAGGGTGAGTACAAGGTTGCTACATTTAATTTGAACAAACCTGAGTTTTTCCCAATCAAATCTTATAGAGATTTTGAGGTTGACTCGCTTGCAGCGGTAACTTCTGCTCTTACAGAAACCGGATACGAGGAAAATCTTTGGTTTCAGATCGTTTGTAAGCCAGTTCCAGATGTTTGGCAAGATCCCGGCTATAAATATGTAGAGGCAGTTCGAGAAGGTACTCCTATTAAGGATAAAAAATTCTTTGGGCATATGGGAAGCGGCATAATGGAAGAGGCTGGCGTTCTTGGAAAGGAAGTTTTTTCAGGTCTTATGGGGAAGATGCCTGAGGATCCCGAAAAGATGAGATTTGAGAAACCACAAAAGAAGTTTTTAAACGCAGCAGAGGATTTAGAAGTAAAGACAATAGAGAATAAACTTTCAAAAATGGGTTATGAGGTTAATTTAAGAGTATTAGCCCACGCGGATAATGCGGGTAGAGCAGAAATGCTTAATAGATCACTTATTGCCTCCATGAAGCAGTTTTCAACCGTTCAATTAAATAGCTTTGCCACCAGTTCTTCCACAAATAGTAATAAGGATTTCCTTGCATATAAGAATAGAGATATGAATCTTACAGAGTCTTTTGTTTTAAACGTTGAAGAGCTTGCTACCATTTATCATTTGCCTTCTTCTAAGGTAATGACCCCTGGTGTGCAGAGAGTTGAAGCTAAAAAATCAGAACCTCCTGCAAACCTTCCAACAGAAAATGCAAACATTATTGGTGAAACTTTATTTAGGAATAAGAAGATAAAATTTGGAATTAGTAACGAGGGTGAGGATCGTGTCAGGCATATGTATCTGATCGGTAAAACTGGTACCGGAAAATCTACTTACTTTAAAAACATGATTGTGCAAGATATTAAGGATGGTTTTGGTGTGGGTGTTGTAGACCCTCACGGAGACTTGATTGAGGACATTTTAGAGCATATACCTGACGATAGAATTGACGATGTAGTCTTGGTTGACCCTTCCGATGTTGAAAGACCAGTAGGCTTAAACATTCTTGAGTTAGATGATCCAGAACAGAAGAACCTAATGGCATCAGCACTTGTTTCAAGCATGAAACAGCACTTTTGGAGCTGGGGTCCGAGACTTGAGTATTTGCTTAACTACTCAGTTTTAACCCTACTTGAGGTTCCTGGAACCTCCATGCTTGGTATTACAAGACTTTTGTCTGACATGAACTATCAGAAGTATATTTTGCAGCAGGTTTCAGACCCTGTGGTCTTAGATTTCTGGGATGAAGAATATAAAGCTATGCGTGGAAACCAAAGACTTATTACGGAGGCAGTAGCTCCTATTCAAAACAAAATTAATAGGTTCTTAGCTTCTTCTACTATTAGAAATATCTTGGGTCAAAAAAAGTCTACTGTTGATATTTGGGACATTATGAACAATGAAAAGATTCTTCTTCTTAATCTTTCCAAAGGAAAGATAGGGGATGATAATGCAAACCTTTTGGGAGCACTTCTTGTTTCTAGAATTCAGTTTATGGCCATGCAAAGAATTAAGATTCCATCCCAAGAACGTAAACCTTTCTACCTATATGTTGATGAGTTTCAAAACTTTGCTGGAGGAAATTTTGAATCTATTCTTTCCGAGTCCAGAAAGTACAAGTTGGGTCTTCATTTAACTCACCAGTTTACAAGCCAGCTTCCAGAAGAGCTTATGAGTGCAATCTTTGGAAACGTTGGTACCATGGCCGCATTCTCAGTTGGAGCTCAGGATGCAAAGACCCTAGAAACTGAATTTGCTCCTTATTTTGATGAGAACGATCTTATCTCCTTAAGAAAGTTTCAGATCTACATCAAACTTATGATTGACGGTCAGACCTCAAAACCATTTTCAGCAACTGTTCCAAGACCTTGGATTGCCGAAGAAGCTTTGATTCACAAGACAAATAATAAAGAGAAGGTGGTTCAGATGAGCCGTGATAAATATGGTACAGATAGATCATATGTTGAGGACAAAATTAGGAAGTGGGTTGAATTTGAATTTGACAAGGGTAAGGCTGTTGCCCAACAATATAAACAGCACGGAGAACGAAGAGATCCTAAAAAGACTTCTTATGGATCCGATGCAAAAGGATAGAGATCGTAAATAAATTCTCGGCAAATAAAGGTCGGGGGAAAAGACACAATGAAACACGCAGATAACAGATTAAAAAATATTGCCAATCTTCTCAAAGCAGCAGAAAAAAACTTAAGAAAAGCTAACAAACTTTTAGACACTATGAGGGATGAAATTGCAGGTTCATATGATGATGTGCCTGGTGTTTTAGGTATTTTTGATGGTACTCATATGACTGATGGTGAAGGTAAGAAGTATGAGGTTAACCCTAACTATTCTGCTAAATCTTTGTTGCTTCCCGGAGACAGTCTCAAGATGGTTGAAGGCGATGAGGGTAAATTACTCTTTAAGCAGGTTTCTAAGGTAGATAGAAAGCGCGTAGAGGGAATTTTGAATAAAAAAGAGGGTAAGTGGTATGCCCTAACAGATGCAGGCTCCTATCGCATTTTAGACGTCGCAGTTGAATTTAGAGATGGTCAGGTAAATGATGAATTAACAGTTCTTATTCCTGAGGATAATCTTAATTCTGAATGGGGTGCACTAGAAAAAATGGCTAAGGAAGATGTGAAGGTAGAAAAACCCGCCAAGAAGGAAGAAGAGAAACCAGCCAAGGAAGCAGTTGAAAAAAAGGAAGAACCTAAAGAAGAAAAGAAACCAACAAAGAAGCCAGCTCCTAGGAAGAAAAAAGAGGAACCTAAAGAAGAAAAGAAACCCGCTAGGAAACCCGCTCCTAAAAAAGCTGCAGCAAAGAAACCTGCTCCTAAGCCCGCAGCACCTAAGAGGGATACATCAACTGCAGATGCAGTAGATTCCTTACTAGATGATGATGATTTGAGATAAATCACACTAAGAGTTAAATCATGTTTGTACCAGCCAAAGGTGTGCATAAATGCGACCATGGCTTCCATGATTGCTTTTGAGATTTCCCAGGGCCGTTGTGACATCACTACGGTACCGTGGACATCGGGTGCAGGGGTTCGAGAACCATCAGAGTGCAGGATCGTAAGCGTTTCATTTGATAAATGGATGCTCAGCTCGTGCCCGGTAAGTTCTAGTACCTTGTCGTGAATTGCCTTTACTGCCGCGGGGTCATATGTAACACCCTCGGGTAAATTTGTTAGAAATAAGCAAGGCATTGCTCTCCTCCTTTCGATTGGGATATCTAACAGGCGTATTTTAGATGGGGGATTGAGTTAGGTCAACTATAGGACTATTTCTTTTCTTCTGTGGTAGCCATCTCAACAGGTGGCTCATCAATTGTGCCCTTTTTCATGTATGGCTTAAGTTCTTGTCGTTCTGCTTTGAAAACAGCAATGTCTGACTTAATTATGATTTTTATGGTGTTAGCTTTGCCGTTGTAGAAGCTAACTCGGAGGGTAGCGCGCTTACTTTTAGCTAGATTTAGTCTTTTTACTAAATCTGGTGTGATTATTTTTCCAACAACCTTGTTTTTTTGAAGAACGTTTGCAGATGCTTTGTTAACTTTGATTCCAAGTTCTTCCCTTGGCTCAAAATCTTCGAATGTTAGGTTTTTTGCGGAAAGTTCAATGATTTCCATGGTGGTTGTGCCGGGTTCCTTAATAAGTCTTGAGGTATCAATGTTTCCATTACCTTTGTCTTTTTTCTTTGATTTAGCAAGTTCGAGATTTTTCTTTGCAATGCTATTAACAGGGTCTGCCTTTAGTACTGCTTTAAACATCTTTTGGGCTTTTGCGAAGTCGTTTGTTTGTAAATAGGCTCGCCCCAATCTCATTTTAGCTTTTTTATCTTCTGGGGTTGTATCTAGTAACTTGAGGTTTAATTCGATAGAAAGCTTCCAATCCTGCTTCAATGCTGCAGCTACGGCGCTTTTCTCGAGGTCTAAGGAACTTAAATGGCTGTCATTCTCCATGAGAACAAAGGTAGCAAATTTGAAGATTAAGTCAAGCTTTTAGGCATTTGCATGTGAAAGAGTCTTTATATAGAATGCGGTCCCTATAAATTAGAAGAGGAGACTAAATATATGGAGATCTTTTGGAATTTCTGGTGGATCCCAGTTTTATTGTTTGTCCTTTGGTATGCGTTTCGTTTCGGGACAAAGGACGTACGCTTTTATCAATATGAAGGTGGCGTTACACAGATAATACGGCGCACTCACATAGGTTTTTTGCGCTGGCGTTACCGCGTGTATTCAGCCTATACCTTCGGCAATATTGGTGAGGCTGCTATCAAACAAAGGTTCTACACCTTTCGCGCGGCTCATCAATGGGTTTTGAGTAAAAGAGGAAACAATAAACTTCGGATCTTGCGCAGGCTTGGTGATTACAAGTTTGCAGTTGCACGAGATGGATCAATTACGCCGATTCCCAGTGATGTGTGGGATCGCGGCACCATCCTTGCCAAAGACGTGCTTCCCGGTACTGAACTTGAGTTAACAGCACAGGGTTTTTTCAAGTATTGGAAGGGAAAGAATGCAATTAATAAGAATCGCTTAGTGGCTGCATAATAATCTATTCCTGTGAAAAAAGCGGAACTTTTAGGAGCTCCGCTTTTTTGCATTTTGGGCACTTTTTTATCCCGCATTCTTTGTGATAACATTGGCCCATGTCAGGACATTCCAAATGGAGCAATATAAAACGGAAGAAAGAGATCCTAGATTCTAAAAAGGGTAAGGTATTTTCCAAAATGAGTAGATTAATAACAGTAGCCGCTCGCCAGGGTGGGGGAGACCTAAGTGCTAATGCTTCTCTTCGAATGGTTGTTGATAAAGCAAAACTAGCAAAGATGCCAAAGGAGGGAATTGAACGTGCTATTAAAAAAGGCACGGGAACCTTGGAAGGCGAAAGCTATGAAGAGGTAATGTATGAGGGATTTGGACCAGAGGGTGTAGCCTTTCTGGTTAAGGGAATAACTGATAACACTAATAGGACTGTGGCTGAGATCAGGACCATGTTTGATCGTGCTGGTGGATCTTTAGGAGCTTCAGGGAGTACTTCCTACATATTTGCTGATGATCTGGAAAACCCAAGTTTTGAAATAGAGGTTGATGATGTAAATAAGGCTAAGAAAGTCCTCGCTTTAATCGATACTTTAGAGGAAAGTGATGATATACAGGAAGTTTATGCAAATCTTTCTGTGCCCGAAGAATTAGAAGATCAATTATGAGTTTACCTCGAAGATATAAATACTTGCTTCTATCAGTAGGAACCGTACTATTCCTGTTTTCATTTTCCTATACTCACGGTTTGTGGAGATATTTGAGTATGATTTTGGTTTTAGCGACCGCAACTCTTGGTACTGCACTAGTTCAGTATTCCAGTGTTCAAACAGAACATGAAACAAAGTTCTTTTTTAGAAAGACTGCGATCTTCGTTTTAGTTTTGCCTATACTTTTAGTCTCAGGCGCTCTCTTATCTTTGGTTTTCTTTCCAAATCTCGCTCTTCCAATAAGAATTGCTACCATTTCGGCGGTTGGGGTACTTATGTACGCGATCTCATTGGTGAACAACATCTTCTTGGTGGTTTATGAGCGTGGTGAAGTCATTCCTTTGTACAGGGTGGCCGTTACTTGGAGTCAGATTCTTCTAATCATTGTGGCAATTCCATTTTTCTCAGGAATCTTCAAGCTTCCAGTAAATGGTTTGTATCAATCCATTCTTGTAGCGGGTGCTGGAGTGCTTTCAGCTTACTTTTTAATGTGGTTTCAAGAAATGGACCCAGATGTACCAGATATTGATAGGGTAGAGGAGATCACAAATTCTTCTTTGGTTGGCTTTTTAGTATTTTCCTTCAGCATAGCCACTTCCTTCTTTCCTGCAGAATCTTTTTTAAGAGCTTTACTAGTGTCCGCAGTGCTTATGTCCTCTCTTGGGTATCTTCAAGCACACTATAAAAACGCAATTACTAAGAAACTAGTCGCGGAATACATGTTTATCATCTTGTTATTTTTGATTTTCGTATTGTTATTCAACTAATGTCCAAACAGACCACTTTGTGGTGAATGGAGGAGAGAAAGATGGAGATAGCAGTGATTATAGGAGGAATCCTATGGACCTTTGCTTGCTTTGTTTTCGGATTAGTTACATTTCTTAATCCTAAAAACATTGCCTTTATTGCCCGATATCCAAGGGTAGGGCAGGCAGAGAAGTATGGTTTTGTGGACAGTAAGAGTCTGGTGCGTTTCTTTGTCACCATGCTGATTTTAGCCTGGACTTTGCCATTTTCTCTCGGGGGACTCATATCGATTTTCCTAGGGTAAATACAAAACTAATAAAACGATCGGGCTAACAACAAATTAGCCCGATTTGCATTTAAATAACAATTTCTCTTAACATATTAAATAGTTTATATACACCGAGGTTGGGGAGTGGGGAAGAGGGGGACGGGCAGGAGCAGGGGAAAGGGGCAATTAATTACTCAGTACGTTTATCACACTATAGGGTTAAGTGATAATTACTACAGGGTATGTTTGTCCTATATTCGGGTCATGAATGCCGTAACAACAACGTCTGAGTACATTTAGGTGTTGTCATAGTTTTGCATGGTTGCGTTTGTCATACTTTCCAGCAGGGGGGTGTGGATAACTACGACGTTAGTGGGTTGAGCCTTAGAGAAGCGTGGTCTTCTAAATAGAAGTTAATGCATGGATAAATAAAGTTATTAAATACTAATTAAAAGTGAATTAGAAAGCATTTTAGGGCTTTGTTTTATTTAACCTTCCCTCCCTAATGATATGTCCATACTTTCATAACTAGCCACACCACACGTCGTTAAACATACATTATACGACGTCCAAGATGTTGATAAGTTAACCCCCTACTTCTCTTCTTTTATCTAACCTGCTATTGCATTTAGTGTCCCAATTTAATTCAGGTATGTATGCTCTTCCCTGTTCTACTTCCCGATTTTAAAATGTGTCGCATATTTATTTTTGGTTAATTGCATTATTCCCACACTTCCCTAATTTGTCTGATCAATATTTTCTGCATATTTACCAAATCATTATTCCCTACTCTTATATGTGTCTTGGGAGGTCAATTCTTACCTAATAGTCAATGAATTTTGTGGTATTTGGAACCCTTAGTTCTGCCTATAACCACGGCCAAAACTAAGGCCTCAGAATGTCCTCTAATAGCGTTTAATTTCATTTAGGAGGTGTTATACCTTAAGCGTGAGAACTTAACGCGACACAGATCAAAATAGGAGGTTTTAGACACATATTTTGATAACTTATGAGTTATAATTTGGACATGCAATTAGAGAAACTTTTGATACGCTATTTGGAACACTGTGAAATTGAAAAAAACCTCACTCAGAGCACTATTCGTATGTACCATTTCTATTTGTCAGATTTTATTGGATTTACTCAAGACTTTTTAGGTAAGGAAACTGTCACAGAAAGTGACATTGATTCAGAATTAATCAAGAAGTATCGTCTACAGCTAAACCGGCGCATAAGCAGCAAGTCGCATGAAGAATACAAGAAATCGACACAGAAGACGTTCCTTGTCGCTCTAAGAGCATTTCTTAAGTACCTAATAGTGGAAGAGCAATTAGACGTTATATCGCCAGAGAAGATCATTCTAGGACGTGCAGAGGCACGTGTACCTAAGGTTTTGAATGAAGAACAGCTTGAGAGATTGTTTGAAGTACAGAATTTGAACAAAAAGTCAGGAATAAGAGACCGTGCCATATTGGAAATACTCTTTAGTACCGGACTGCGTGTGAGTGAATTGTCTAAATTAAATGTTTCTGATGTGAACTTAAAGACAGGAGAATTCACTGTGGTAGGAAAAGGGCGGAAAGTTCGAACCGTTTACCTCTCCGAGTCAGCAAAGGATTGGCTACGTCGTTATTTCTCTACACGTAGCGATGAATTTCATCCCCTATTCTTGCGATACTCTGGAAAGAAAATGGAAGATAATGATTTTGAAGGAGAATCTTTAAGGTTAACTCCAAGAAGTATTCAGCGATTAGTTAAAAAATATACTTTAAGGGCTGGGATTGCAGTTGATGCTACTCCCCATACCCTCAGGCATACCTTTGCCACAGGGCTTTTAAGAGAAGGAGCAGATCTAAGGTCTGTTCAGGAGCTTTTGGGCCATTCCAATGTCTCTACAACCCAAATTTACACTCATGTTACTAATAAGCAGCTTAAGGATATTCACAAAAAATTCCACAAAGATGTCGATGATTTACCTGAGGCAGTTACTTCGCTCGAATAAGCGAGTGTCCCCTATTCTATAAATATGCTATAACACGCTCATACAGGAAGAGAACTTACCAATTAGACATTAGCTTGGTTTAAAAACTAGCTAGAGGAGATAGTGTGGACACAAATTCTGTGAAGATTCTTTTGGTTGGCATATTGTTGGGAGCAGTGCTTCTGAAACCAATATGGTCACTCTTGAAGAAGTTATATCAGTGGTATCGGAGGCGCTATACGGTTCTTAGGTATGCGTCTGCAAGGATTGGGAAGCTCCAGCTCTTAACGCTTCTTGAAAAAGGGGCCCGGAGAATCATTCTTTCTGAGAAAAGTAATAGCAAGAAAGTGTGGATAAAGGTCTCTCCAGATACTTTTGGGACTTCTTTTTGGATTGGGTATTTCACTACTACATATCCAGAACGGAAGCGGGCGTATTACAGTGCTCGGTTAACGCTAAAGTCTATAAGAAAATATGCCGATTATCGTAATCATGCAGCACTTATGTTTAGTGTAGGTGCAGTAGATAGTACGTTTTCATCCTGCAAACAAGGTCACGCTGATGAGAGTTCTATGCTCAAGCGGATTGGATTTAATGCCACTTAACCAATTCGAAAATCTGCTAAAAAAAGAGTGTTTTCTAAACACGTTAAAACGATTGCTTTCCCAGGCGATCGTTTTTTTGTGGAAATATAGTTTGTTGGTTTCTTTTTGAGAGGTTAATGAAAGGAATGTGTAGAAATGGAAACGCGCCGATAAGATTTTCTTATTGGCGCGTAGTTTTTGTTGGACCCGGGAGCTTTTAACAAGGGTGAGCTTGCCCGGGAGATCATTTGATCGAATGATCTAGTTTGAGACTGCTGCGCAAATTACTCGCAATCTCCAGAGATACTAGCCTAATGTAGTATGCGCAAAAATGATGGGGGTTTTTGGAGTTACACATGCAATTTGGGTGGCTAAGTTTTGCCCATTTTGCATTCAGAGAGACCTTACCGAGTATAGGGTCTTCTTCCTGTATGTGTTTCCATTACCTTTTATTTGCGGCCCTCTATTTTCAGCTCATGGATATTTACATATCTATCCACTCACATATAGGGGATGCCACAGTAAGTGGGGGTATAGGTGCAGTATCGTCGGAACGCTGACTTGCGCGTGCCATTCCTGCCAACCTAGTTCCCCGCAACAGATGAAGGATGCACGGCTTTTGCCTTGCTTTGCGGCGTTTACTCATGTTGCCAATCAGGTTGTCCAATCAACCTTATAAAGAATGCAATCAACGTGTTTGATTGCTTTGGGAGACGGTGCGAAGTTTACTTTCTCGCCCAACCGTTCTCTTTCTCGGGTTGTCCAGTCAACCGGTAACTGAGATATTAATATAAAAACTAAAATCTGTCAAGTCTATAGGTTATATACCTTTTTTTGTTTTTAGGGATTAGTTTGTATTAACAAGTACGTTGTGGGCATTATTTTCGTGTAAACCTGCTTGGGTTACTCTCATAAATCTTGCATTCTTCCAAAGCTGTTCTAAATTCAAAGCTCCTGAATAGCTAAACCCAGATCTAACACCTGCCATAAGGTCTGCTAGAACATCTGCAACGGGACCTTTGTAAGGAACAAGAGATTCAACTCCTTCCACATGGATAGCGTATGTCTTTCCCTTACCTGTTTTGTATTTTTCTATTTGGCTAAGCTTTGCTTTTTTGGAAGTTGAAGCATTGTATTCTTTGTACTTAACACCATCTACTTCAATAATCTTTTCTGGTGTTTCATCGGTTCCAGCAAATAAGTAGCCTGCAATTACAGCTGATCCCCCTGCGGCTAAACCTTTTACAATATCACCTGAGTTTTCTGTCCCACCATCAGCTAAAACAGTCTTACCCATTTCCCTAGCTGCTTTTGCACATTCTGAGATTGCTGTTATCTGAGGAACGCCATGGCCAGTTTTAATTCTAGTTGTGCATATTGTTCCAGGGCCTACACCAACACGAACACTGTCGGCACCAGCCTTAAACAAATCCATAGCTCCTTCATAGGTTCCTACTACGCCTGAAATAATGGTTATTTCATTACCAAACCTATCCTTTAACCATTTGGTCATATCGATAGCTTTTTGAAGTTGGGCATGAGCTACATCCAAAGTAATAATATCTGCCCCCGCTTTTGCTAGTTCTTCTGCTCTTCCAACAGAAGTCTCTTTGCACCCAACTGCTCCTGCAGTAATTACTCCAGCTTCTTTTACTTTGGCCAGTTTCTCGGCGTGGATGTTTGGCGGATCAAATCTTGGTAGTAACCCTAGTCCCCCACTCTTTCCCATGGCGATTGCCATATCAACACCAGTGACAGAGTCCATATTTATACTGATTAATGGGATATCCAGGGTAATCTTGTCTGAAATCTTTGCAGAAGTATCCACTTCAGAGCGAGAGTTTATTTTTGAATGTTGTGGTGCCAGGAGCACGTCTCCGTAAGAGTATGCGATGGGCAGTTCTTTAAAGTGCATGCTCTAACTCTAATTGACTTAGGAATTGAAAGTCAAGTTTATTTATCATATACTCTTGTTCTAATCGAGATAGAGACAATGATGACTATGGAGTAAATAAAATGTTCTGGAATATAGTTAGTACTCTGGCAGTGGCGTTTGCCATTTTGGTTTTTATAAAAAGGAACCGTGTGCCTAAGAAACTTCCAACCCTGAAAGTGGTTCATCCGTTTGAAGCTTTCTTAACAGTTGTATTTAACCCCAAGCAGAAATTTTTGGGGGGTATCGGAACTCAGCCAATTTTTGTAGCTTCGTCTTGGAGAATTAAGTATGGAATGTTTGTTATGGGGAGTAACAATGGGAAAACTCCGTATTGTGCCATCACTATTTTCTGGTGGGATTTTATAGTGTTACTTCTCCTCTACCCGCCTTTTAAAGGGCTGCAAAAAACCCTTTACAAGAGAGTTGGCTCTAAGCGATGTCGTGTGTTTGAAACTACGGCACAGCTAGAACACTATTTGGGTATTAAGTAAAGTTGTTGAATGCCTTTAATTTGTTTTTGCAGGGATCTATTTTTGAGAGTTGATCCCTGTGAATATCTTCTATGTCCAGAACTTTTTCCCTTTAATCTTTATTTCATTTTCAAATACCCTTTATTTAGATAGTCTTTGAAAGCGGCTCTGTATACATTTTATCTATTTTTAAATTTTGCATTTAAGTTCTTTTAAACTTATAATGCGGGTCTTATTCATCTTAAGACTGGAGACTAAATATGTCTGAGAATAGCTTGCACGCCTTGTTGATAGGCTTGGCAATATTGTTTTCACCGTTTCTTTTTATTCAAGTTTTTCGCTGGTTGCAGCTTAGTCGCGCTCGTTCTAATAAGCATGTGACCATAAAGAGAACTACAAAGATCGGTTTACTTGTCAGTGGCTTGATTCAAAATCGTCTGAAGGTTCTTTCGAAGTATCCGGTAGGTGCCCCAATATATATATATCTTTTGGGAAAATTATTCGTTATGGATTTTCTTCACAGGAAAAGGGCTTTCGTTATTTGACCGCAGAGCTCTCACTTTGGAAGTTTCTTTGGATATTGTTCATTCCAATTTCCTTGGGAGGTCCAGAGAGACAAATGAAGGATTATCTTGAATGGATTTTCTTTACAGGAAAAGGGCTTTCGTTATTTGACCGCAGAGCTCTCACTTTGGAAGTTTCTTTGGATATTGTTCATTCCAATTTCCTTGGGAGGTCCAGAGAGACA
>Ga0209045_1001634_pt1 | contig 19205 bp, 11 predicted proteins | sample SaaInlLV_10m_DNA_4_FD_184664 | JGI IMG/M metagenome (GOLD analysis project Ga0209045, IMG submission 184664) | Marine microbial communities from expanding oxygen minimum zones in the Saanich Inlet - Saanich Inlet SI072_LV_200m_DNA (SPAdes) (version 2) | ecosystem: Environmental > Aquatic >...
GCGCCATACCCCAATGCGACTAAGTTCCTCTGATTCCCGGATGGCCAAAGAGTCGCCGGGTGGCACCGCCTCCCACATTGTGTGCTCCCGTAACGTGGGAGGGGCTGCCATGCCGCGACCGTCTTTCCGAGAAACTCAATCGCATTGGCGCCATCCCCCCCCCCACATTGTGTGCTCCCGTAACGTGGGAGTCCCGGACCGGCTCCGCCTGGATTTGTAGTGGACCAAGTGGCATTCCACTTAGAAGGCAGGGGCTGCCATGCCGCGACCGTCTTCCCGAGAAACTCGATCGCATTGGCGCCATACCCCCCAGATCCCTCAATGCTCGCTTGCTCGCCACGAGACGCTGCGCCTTGATTTTCCATGGTCCATGGTGTTGTGCAGCAGGATTGGGCGCTTATCATGGACAGATGGCGTTCACAGTTGCGCCGTAGGTAAAGGAGCCTGAGTATGGCAGAGCTGGCAATCAACGGCGGCGAGAAGCTTCACACGCACATCGATGACCGTCGCGGAGGCAATGCGTGACAACGGGAAGCTCACATTCACCAGTGAACGGACTGCCCCAGGTCTGCCTGCTCACGGCCCTTGGCAGGCGGGGCTTTGCGGGCGTGCTGACCGCGATGCTCTTCACGGGGGTGGCTATGGGAATGGACGTCACGATCGCTGCCTACAGTGTGCCGGGGTCGGGGACAGATGCCGTGTGCCCGGCGGAGCTGGAGCGGAGCCCGAACCGTTTGGTGTCGACCATCGTTCCCCCCGTGTCCGGCACCCATGCCTTTGGCATATCAATCGAAGCGGACGTCATCCGTCCGTTGGCCCCCGGCATGCCGCCATACTGGGCCGCTGATCTGAAGCGACCGCTGGTCCTGCGGTATCCATACGACTGGACTTGGACGGGGTCAAAAAACGTTCTCAATCGACCGCGCCTGATCATGCCGGGTATCGCGGCTGGAGGGCGCGTGCTCATCGCCGACACACGTGACCTGTGGTCTCTTCGCCTGGAGGCGACGTCCAGCGGCGCCGTGCGTGCCCTGTTACTTGCCCACAGCGTGACGAACGATGGGGCGGACAGCGCCACCCCTCGCGTTCAGGCTTCGGCCGGGCAGCGTTGCACCTTCACGGTGCAGGTGTTCGACGACCTTTCCGCCGCCAAACGGGCACGCTCCGGGGCACTTGAGGCGATGTCGGGGCGGATGACACAGCCAGCCTACCGCGGTTGGACCGCCAAGTCTCTGTCGCCTGCCGAGTATGGCCGTGTCGCCGACGGCCTGAAGGGGGTGTTCGACGTTGTCGTTATCCGGGAAGTGGAGCTTCATGACTGGATTCCCGCCTTGTTCCATGAACGCGGCATCCGTGTCCTGTGCTACCAGTACCTTGGCGCGCTGCGGCGCCATTCAGCGCACGTGACCCCGGCAACTGTGCGCGAGATGGGCTTGCGTGCGTCGGACGGGAGCCTGTATACCGCGCCGAAGTCTCCGTCCGGAGCGTGGCTGTTGTGCGACATCCGGCGACCCGATGTGCGGAAGCAGTTCGTGCGCCGCGCTTGCGCGGCTGTCGACGCCGGGTTTGACGGTGTGTTCCTCGATGGCTACCCCTTCTGGGCCGACGCGAGCGGGCGGCGCGGCGGCAACGTACCGGGAGCGATGTGCTCGCTGGCGTTTGCGCGTTGGCAGTTGTTGCGCGAGATCCGGTTGGGGCTGGCACAGGTCAACCCGGCGGCCCGGCTCGGGGTGCTGTCGAACCAGTATTACGACGCTCTCGGTGAAGCGCATTTTGCGCTCAAAGAGCTCATGTACGGGGACTGGGCCCTGTTTGCCAGGGATTTCTCCCACCGCTGCACGCGGATCAACAGCGAACGCGACATGGCGTTCGAGCGAGATCAGGCGCCCTTTATTCCCGGTGTGGTGGCGCATGGCGCCAAGGGCTACAGCCCGATCTCGGTCCAGTCGAGTCTCCACTTCCTGCGTCACCCCACCGGGCTGACCTACATCGGTTGCGGGGACTTCTTCCGGGAGCGTCTGGACCACTGGCTGTCCACGGTCTGCGCGCTTGCGACTGATACTGATGTGTACGTTCGGCGTATCGTGCCCGTCGACGCCTGGGTGCATGTGGAAGGGCGTGACGTAATTTGGGCCGAGACCTCGTGCACGGTTAATTTCGCGCGGGAGGGGCGCGTCACTGAAGTGGGGCACGATGCCGGCACTGCACGCGTGACCGCAACCCTCGACATGCGGCGTGGGCAGCGCTACCAGATCGAGTGTCCGTGATCGCTCCAACCCGTCGGTGGATAACAGAGCGGGGAGCGGATACCAGCAGCGGGACGTAGCCATGAGCACTGAGTTGACGGCCGGCGTGGCAAAGGCAGTGATCACTCCCCCTGTTGGGGTTGATCTGGGTGGGTATGGCGGGCGCGCGGGCCCGGTGACCGGCGTGCACGATGAGCTGGAGGCAGGCGCGCTGTGCCTGTGCGCAGACGCACCTCTGTTGCTGATGACCGCTGATCTGGTCGGGTTGGACACAGCCACAGCAGACGCCATTCGCGGGCGGCTTGCCGAGCGCACGGGGATACCGGCCGAGAACGTCTTCATCACGTGCACTCATACCCATTCCGGGCCGGCCATGCCGTGCTTACCGACACTTGGCAAACCCGATCCGGCCTACCTCAAGAGACTCAAGAAAGCTCTTGTCGAACTGGGCGTTCACGCGTGGCAACGACGAAAGCCAGCCGCCTGGGGCGTCGCGCGTGAGCGTGTAACGATCGGGGTTAACCGTCGTGAAGTGACGCGCAGGCCCGGTTTCCTCGAGGAGGAGGGACGAGGCACGATCGTGGACTATGTCGATGTGCTGCGTGTCGACGATTCCGCTTCCGGCACACCGATGGCTGTATGGATGTGTCACCCGGCACATCCGGTCGCTCTGCGGCACACCAACACGTTGGTCAGCGCGGACTGGGTAGGGTACGCCCGGCGTGAGGTGGAGCGCACTTGCCTCGGAGCGGTTGCGCTGTTCGCACAAGGTTGCTGCGGCAACATCACCTGCTGGCCGCAGGGCACGTTCGAACTGGCTGAGGAGCACGGCCGCACGCTCGGCTCGGCTGTTGCCAAAGCCGTTGCTGCAATCATCCCGTCCACCACGGCCGAGATCGTCTGCGCCGGCATTGAGTTGGGGCTGCCTCTGTTCGATCCGCCGGCCGTGGGAGATGCCGAGGCGGAGCTGGAAAAGTGTGTAGAAGCCCGCGATGCGAACGGCCGTTCCGGGAACCGGGGAACGCAGTTGATGCTCGACGGCAACGTGCAGTGGGCTGCGGAGGTGGTCCGGCTTGCGGCCGCCGGCGTTCGTGATCAGGTCCTCTCATGCCCCCTCAGCATTGCGCGGATCGGTGACTTCGGGATTGTGGCACTGGCCGGTGAGCCCTTTGTGGAGTATGCCTTGGCAATCGATGCTGGCTCGCCGTTCAATCGGACCGCAGTCCTCGGCTACACCAACGGTAACGTGGGCTACATCCCGACCGCCGCCGCATGCTGTGAGGGCGGGTACGAGGCGGAGAAATCCGTGCGTTACTACGGCACGACCAGGATGCGGCCCGAAGCCGAGCAGGTGGTGCTGGACGCCGTGCATCAGCTTGTGGAGCAGATTGTCTGAGGGCAGTTTGAGGCAGGGGGATCCAACCATGACCATCGCTTGAGATGGTGTGCCAACGCTGCCCCCTCAACGAACAAGAGGACTCCTCGCCCGATGGGCCCCATCTCTCCCCCTTGAATTCTCCGCCGTCCAGGGATATAATGGTGTATATTCGAAGGCAGGGTACGATAATGCACGATTACATTCGCCGGCATGCGGAGGCGACTATAGAGCGGCGGTTGGCGAATACCCCCGCTGTTGCGCTCCTGGGGCCGCGCCAAGCCGGCAAGTCGACATTGGCCAAGCAGATCCTCGCCACCCACGAGGGGGCTGTCTACCTTGATCTGGAGCGGCCCTCCGATGCGATGAAGCTCCGGGCTCCGGAGGCGTTCCTGGCAGCCAACCCCGACGCCTTGATGTGTCTGGACGAGATTCAACGTGTTCCCGAGCTCTTCCCGGTCCTGCGATCGGTCATCGACGACCGCGGACGCAATGGACAGTTTCTCATCCTCGGTTCCGCTTCCCCGGATCTGCTGCGGCAGAGCTCAGAGACTCTCGCGGGGCGCATCGCGAGAGTGGAACTGGCTCCGTTCGACGTGGGTGAGGTAGAGAGCACTCACAGCCTGAACGATTTGTGGCTGCGCGGTGGCTTCCCGCGCAGCCTGCTTGCGGCGGACGAGGAAGCCAGCATCGAGTGGCGGCAGGATTTCGTACGGACTTTCTTGGAGAGAGACATTCCGCGGTTGGCCGCTCGGGTGGCGACTGAGCAAGTTGGTCGACTTTGGCAAATGTGTGCCCATGAGCAGGGGCAGCTACTCAACTCGTCGAAGCTCGGAGCGTCTCTCGGGGTATCAGATCACACGGTTCGTTCGTATCTGGGATTGCTGGAAGGGGCGCTCGTGACACAGCTGCTTTCGCCGTTAGAGGTCAATCTGAAGAAGCGACTCGTAAAGTCTCCGAAAGTGTACATCCGTGACACAGGGCTACTGCACGCCCTGCTAGGCATACAGTCGATGAATGATCTATTTGGGCACCCGTGCTACGGGCCGTCGTGGGAGACGCTTGTGGTGGCCAATGTTCTGGCCAGGCTGCGGCCTCAGGTTCAGGCGGCGTTCTACCGGACAGCCAGGGGTGCCGAACTAGACCTGGTCCTCAGCGCATCCGGTGTCCGTCTCGCCATCGAATGCAAGGCTTCAACCGCGCCCAAGGTTACGCGTGGTTTCTGGAACGCCATTGACGACCTGGGAGTGGATCAGGCCTGGCTGGCAGCGCCCGTGACCGAGACATACCCAATCCACGAGCGTGTCGAGGTCACGCCCCTGCCGCACCTACTCAAGGCACTGGCGCACCGCGGTTGGCTGTACTGATCCGGACGCCCCCCCCTCACACGGAGGCGGATCAGTCTAGCGACTCATCCCGCGTTCCCAGAGAACCCGTCCAGAAGGGCACCCAAGAACAGACAAGGAGAACAGTCGGAACTCGGAATGGCCGGACGACGAACTGTGTCAGACCAGGTTGCGCTGGAGATGGTGTGCCAACACTGCCCCCTCAGCCCTCCAGCCCAGCCCTCCGACTCCCGCAGGTTGTGTCCGGCGTCCGCAGCGCCCCCAAGACCGCCTTGAGTCCGGCCGTGTCGTGCCTGGCGTCGAGGGTGGGCTGTTCTGGAGCAGCTGCTCTCCGGACACTACTCAGAATCGTCTACTCCGACCGCCTCTCCCCCCAGAGAAGGTCAGAGCTGGCGGATCTCGTCCATCATGGCGGGGAGGATCTCGAACAGATCACCGACAATGGCGTAGTCGGCAAACTGCATGATGGGTGCATGGCGGTCACGGTTGATGGCAATGATGAGGTTGGCTGACTGCATTCCCACAAGGTGTTGAATCTGTCCGGAGACGCCGCAGGCGACGTACACGCGCGGCTGTACCGTCTGCCCGGTTTGGCCAATCTGATGGGCGTAGTCGATCCAGCCGGCATCGACAGCGGCCCGGCTTGCAGCCACGGCCCCACCGACAGTCTCTGCAAAGGACTTGAGCAGCTCGAAGCCCTCCTTGCCCTGCACACCTCTGCCTCCCGCGATGATGAACCGGGCGTCGGCCAGCGGCACTGTCCCTGTGTTGTCCCGAATCGTGCGTATGATACGCACGTTCTCAGTGACGTCGTCAGGCTCGATCTGCTCCTCGACGATGCGGCCGGAACGCCCGGGGTCAGGGGTGGGCAGGTCTAACACCCGCGGGCGGACGGTCGCCATCTGGGGTCTGTGGGTCGCGGCTCTGATCGTGGCCATGATGTTCCCGCCAAAGGCCGGTCTGGTCTGCAGCAGGTCCCCGCTTTCGGGATCAATCTCCAGGCTGGTACAGTCGGCTGTCAGACCCGCATCCACCTGCACGGCGATGCGTGGTGCCAAGGCGCGCCCGTATGCCGTGGCGCCACATAGCACGATCTCCGGCCGGTAAGTGGCGATGAAACGGGACACGAGGTCCGCATAGGTCTGGTCGACGAACTCGGAGAGAGCCGGGGCATCCACAACGACGGCCACGTCGGCCCCCGATGCGATACAGGCAGCGGCACTTGACCGGACTCCGTCCCCCAGGAGTATGCACCACACCTCGCTGCCTCGTTTGTCCGCGAGGTCTCGGGCGGCGCTGAGCAACTCGAAGGTCACGGCCTTGGTCTCACCCCAGCGGTGCTCTGCGATGACCCACACGTTGTGGAACGCGTCACGCTCTTCTGCGGTCCTGGTTTGCATCCCGAACCCCTATCTGCGGCGGCTCTTGCCGCTGGCGGTCTATACCAACGATTGCATTCGCAGCTCATGGACGATTCTGCGTGCTGCGTCGCGAGCCGGTCCGTCAAGGATCACCGTATCGGCTGCGCGTGGCGGCGGCGGGCCCGTCTTGACCACCCGCGTCGGTGATCCGTTCAGCCCCAGTCGTTCCGGGTCAGCCCCAATATCCGCAGCACTCAGGACAGGGACATCGGCTCCGCGGGAAGCCAGAACACTCACGAGAGTTGGCACGCGTGGCTGGTTGATGCCCTTGACGACCGTGAGCACGGCCGGCAGTGTCACCTCGAGCACCGTACTGCCTTCCTCGTGCATTCGGGCAAGTGTCAGGGCGGTGTTCGACACGGCGGAAACGTGCGATACGTAGGTCACTTGCGGCCAGCGCAGGTGGGCAGCAATGCCAGGCCCAACTTGGGCCGTGTCTCCATCAACGGCCTGCTTCCCACAGATGACCAAGTCCACATTGCCGAGATGCCGGACAGTAGACGCGATGGCGTACGAGGTGGCCCACGTGTCGGACCCGGCAACGGCTCGATCACTGAGTAGGACGCCGCTGTCCGCCCCGACAGCAATGGCCTCACGCACCGTGCGCATGGCCTGCTTGGGGCCCATGGATAGGGCGATGACACTGCCACCCACCTGCTCACGCATCCGTAGCGCTACCTCGAGCGCGTAGAGATCGAACGGGTTCATCACCGATTCCACGCCCTCTCGCTTGAGCCGCTTGGTCTCAGGGTCGATGGACACCTCGTTGATGGCCGGCACTTGTTTGACGCAGACGACGATTCTCATCCCATGTCCTCCTTGAGCTGGGCAAGCTGGGGGAGTTGGGTCTTGAATCCGAGCAGTGCCAGGTAAACGCTGCATTCAGGATAGGCGTTTCTGAGGGCAATGAGGTTCTCCCACGGGTCGTAGGGGGTGTCTTCCGAGATCTTGTATCCAACGCAGTCGCTGAGTAGGTGAAGCTTCTTCGACATCCAGGCTTCCACCACAACCGGCAAGCCAAGTGCCTGCAGCCGGCCGATGCATTCATGCCGGCCGATGATAGGCTGCGTGGTGATGAAATCCGCACCCGCATCTACTTTCCGTTGGAGCTTCTCCCATTCGTGTTCCTGTGGTTCGTAGGGATTGAAGGCGACTCCAACGGAAAAGGCTCCGGCATACTCGCGGTGGACATACTGAACCAGCTCGACGGAGGTCACCCCGGCAGCATCCATGCCCAGGTCCTGGGCGCGCAGCTTGGGGAGGCGTTCACTGCCGTCTCCGCTGATCACAAGGACATTGTCGATGCCCAGGTCGACGGCTTCACCGAGGACCTCATCGAGGTTCTGCTTCGTGTGGAAGGTGTTGATGTGCACCGAGACCTGACCAGGTGCGGCGGGGAGCCCCAGTTCGCGGATCAGCTCAGTTCCCTGGAAGGCAAGCTTGCCCAGCGGGTTGTCGGGGATGCAGACCACATCGCCACCCGCGATGGCCTGAGTGTAACGGGTCGCGAAGCGCTCCAGGTCCGCCTCGAGATTCTCCGCCTTCTGGCGCGGCGACAGTATCTCGACGTGAAACTGCTTCTCTAGGACTTGGGTTGACACGTCTCTGCCTGCTCTCGCTTGCTTCTTGTAGCGACGCTGGTTCAGTATTGCTTTGCCCGCAAGATCTCACATGTTCTCATGTGGCGTCAGAACAGCATTTCAGCGCGAAACGGAAGCTCTTCTTCGCTATGACCGCTTCTGTTTTCCTATCAGGGCGTTCCAGAGGCGAAGGACGTGGCTGCCGGCCTCGTGTACCGGTTGAATATACTCCGCCAGGTCGGCGTTCAGCCAGGAACAGCAAAAACAATGCCTCCGCTGTTAGAATGACCCTTTCGCCGCATTCGGTGTGACCCTACAGTCTGTTCGAACTCCTGACAGACCACCTGACGAGAGTAATCAGAGCTGTGTCCTCACTATCGAGCGTGATCGTTGTCTTGCAGCCTTCCTTCGATGTCTTCCAGGGATCGAGCCGCCCTTGGATTCCACTCACTCGAAGGCCTTGGCTCCCGAAACAAATCCACTGGCACGGCGTTTCCACCGGCGTGACTCAACCCCCTAACACAGAGAGGGTTCAGTTAAGACGAACGCTCGTCTCTGTGACGCCTCCTCGCGGATGCTCGGCGCACACCGTCACGTCCGTGCCGGCGGGCGCTTTCACGAACCACTCGGCGTAGCCTTTTCCACCCGCCGGGGGAAGCGAGGCGATCTCGACAGTGTCGGATCGACTCAGCAACCGTGCGTTTGCCGGCAGATCGACGCGCAGTTGCACCGGGCGCCGGTGTCCCGGGCCGCCTCCGCCCTGCATGACGGTGGTTCCCAATCCACCGATGTTTGCGACGGTTGCCCGGATGCGGTAGACGTCACCCGAACAGCTCTCCGTCTCAACGGTGCTCAGGATCAGGCGCGGGTGATAGCCGGCATGGCGCAGGACGAAGTCCGTGGTGCGCGGAATGATCGCTTCCATGCACCGCGGTACCATGTAGTACGCGTTTCCCTGGAGAATGCCCCCGACCTCCACGGGGCCGAGCTGCGGGTGGTCGACAGGCGTCCACGGAACGAATATCTCGCTCTGGTGGTTGTCGTGGCAGGCCAAGACACGGCGCATGAGCTCGACGGCCCGGGTTCGGGCGCTTGCCTGGAAATACTCCTTGGCAGTGATGCCCGCGGAATTGAACCCGTTCCCGAGCTCGACCACGTAGTGAGAGATCCCCAGGCGGCCGTAAGCCCACTGGTTCGAGTTTCCAGGCAAGACCGCTCTGGAGCGCCAGGCATCGCCATAGTCACGCAGACTCACCAATGGCAGTCCTGTGACCTCCTCGGCGAGGGCGCCCAGGGTCAAGGTCAACTCGAGATCTCCCTGGTTGAGCTCCGCATCGGTGTTCATGGTCAGCCGCAAGATTGCGTTCGTGCCACAGTGGAAATCGACGCCGGCGAAGATATTCGGGTGGGCCAACGTGAACTCCCCGACTGCACGCACTTCGGGTTCGGAGAACGGGTACCTCCCCGCGACGGCTATGGGTTTCCAGCTGGCCGCGTAGTTGCGGTTCATGTCAACAGTGCGCGTGGCGCTGCCGATGTGTGTACCGTCGTATCCACGGATTTCGCCTTCTCCGACCATGCAGTAAAACGGGCCGGCATCGCCGGGCTCGCGCTTGACCATGATGCGCGGGTCGATGTCGTCCTCGCGGAACGGACCGGCCGGGTCCGGCCAGCGCATGTGCAGAATCCTCCCGTCGCCATTCATGTCTCTCGGTACCAGGCCGCTCGCGTGTTCGTCGGTCTCGATCCTGCTGCGAATGGCACCGCGTGTGGTCAACGCGTATTCCATGCCATCCGGGTTCACTCGGGGCACCACGTAGAAGGCCACGGTCTTGAGTAGTTCGGCACAGTCCGGATTGTACAGGAGTCGCCGGATGACGTCGAGAGCCGCCGTCGTTCCCGCCCCCTCCGGAGCGTGCAGACCGGCCTGCACGTAATACGCCGGCTTGTCGGCCGCAGCGCCAGTCGCGGGATCGGTTATCTCCGCGAGCAGCACCTCCCGACCCTCAGGCGTGGTCGTGAGAGACTGCAGACTCAGCCGTTGCGGGTGATCGGCCTGGGCCTGGTTCAGGAAGGAGACCATCTCATCGTAGGTGTAGAACGCTTCAAACGAGGTCTCGAGAGCCATGTGGAGGAACTCCTTTGTCCGCACTGCCTGCCCAGACGGTTGGCTAGTGCTGGTAAGATACCGGTCGCACGGCCGGGAGCGAATGCACGCTTCGCGCGACCGTCAGGCATGGTGCGCTCTTCGGTGAACGGCAACCAAGGAACCCGTGCCGGGGGAATCGGAGGGGCGAGAGCGAGGCAAGCCGTCACCTGGGGGGCAGCTTGAGGCAGGAGTTCGGGATGACCTGTCTCTCGATGTCCGGACCTTGCCAGGCAACGGACAAGTGGTCGCTGCCGCCTCCCTCTTTGACCAATGCCTCGAGGTAGTAGCTTCGGCCACGCTCCAGCTTCAGCGCCGCGGACTTCTGCTCGGGCGCCGCGTCCCAGGCGCGCTTGGCCGTGTAGCCGGACACCCGAGCGATGCATCTCCGCCCGCCCGGCTGATCATCATTGCTCAGGTACAGGGCACCGGCGTCATCCGATGCAATCCAGAAGGTGTAGAGCCCTGAGGCCGGAGGGACGAGCAACGCCCGCAGACGAGCCCCGTAATTGTCGAGGTTCGTGGGGCTTACTTCGAGGCTGTCAACGATGGTGCGCTGATCCGGTGCGTCCGGATAGCGCTTGTCGCCAGTCAGGTTGGCGATGGCAACGCCGGGGACACCACGCCACGTATCCAACCATGCCCCGTCTGCTCGAACCGCTACGGTGACGTCAGTCGTATGCGTGTGCCCTGTGCTTGAGGAAACCGTATAGGAGAACGTATCATCGCCCTCGAACCCCCTGATCGGTGTGTACGACCACTTGCCCTCACCAGTCAACTTCAGCTGACCATGTCCCGGCTTGCCGACGGCAGTTATTCGCGCCGTACCGTCCAACGAAAGGGCTTCCTCCTGTAGAGGCAGCACGAACGAGTCACCCGCCGCCACGGTGGCCCGGTCAATGCCTCCGACAGCCGGCATCCAGTCGGGCAGTTGTCTGACCTGCTCAATGGCACCCGGACTGAAGTCCAGTTTCCAGAAATCGCGCAGGAAACGGGTCAGATTATGTCCCGTTACATTCGAGAACCGTATAAGGAACTGGTCACGTTTCGCCGCGTCCGTCTTCGGCAGCTCACTCGGTTGCTCTTTTGCCTCGCGATTGTAGCTGCGCAGAACCTGCTTCCACGCCTGCCAGCCGAACCCGTCCCGGATCTGCAGGAACATGGCCAGTTTCCGGCCGACATCAACTTTGGTGTACCCCCCCTTGTCAACCGCTTCCCGGGCCCGTTTCATGACTCTGTCCGGATAGCTGGTCCAGCCCCAGCCGCCGGGAGCACGTATTCCGTGTGTGTCGCGGGCGTAGGTTGAGAACAGGTTGACCGTCGCTTCCGTACTGCCGTTGAAGGTGTAAGGGTTCCCGTAGCCCCAGCTCTTGTCGGGACGGCGCTGAGCCTCGTGACCGAGCTCGTGGAACCACCCCCAGGTGCCGTTCGTCCGCAAGTGTTCAACATCGTTCAGTCCCCAAATTCCCGGGCCCTGCGCGGGGTAACCCGCGTGAGCCCCTCCCGCGCTAATCTGAACGTCGATGTTGATCCGCTCTGCGCAAGTACGCAAGTTGCCGTGTCCGGCCAGATCATCTTGACAGGCAACGGTCCGGTCCCAGAACGTCATCAACCCCGACACCGCCTCCAGATCACGCACCGCTCTGGCAGGCAGGGAGATGCAGAGATGGTCCGAACAGAGCTCCGCAAAGGGGCCCGGTCTGTGTCGCTGCTCGTCGCGCCACTGGGCGTCTGTGGTCTGCCCCAGAACGAACCACGGCGCCTCAATGGCACCCGCGAACACGGCCTCAAAGTCGGGGGTAACTCGCGGTTTGGGAGTCGTGTCAACATAGAGCGCGCCGCCAAACGGGCTGGCAACCGTGGTCGCTTCCGCTTCGAGTTTGTATCTCCTGGAGACGCGCGGCATGCGAAGCCACGATCCCTTGTGGGCGATACTGTCGACATGCCCACTCACTTGGACATGGTATCCTTTACCAGCGACATGGGCTGGCACAGTGACTGTGATTCGGTCGCCGGGCGCTGCGTAAAGGCCGGTGCTGTGCCAGCGTGTTCGCGATGTGTCGATGGACACGCGTCTGGTCACACGCTTTGCGTCCACGGGAATCGTGCCGTAAACGGCCTCCGCAGTACGATGGGCTGTCGTTTCGCTGACCGGAACGCGATTCAACAACGCGAGCTCACGGTTCAGTAGAGCTTTTTCAAACGGATCGGTGACCCGCGTCTTGGGGGTCGGATTGATCTGGTTGACCCGGCCCCGGAACGCGGCATCGAGTTCGGCGATGAGAGGCGTCCCGGGTGGCAGCACAGAATACAAGCCGTTCATCACCTGGGCCGCTTGGTCCCGAACAGATCTCGGATGAGCGGCAGGCTCCTTCAGCACGTTGAGTACGGTCTCCGGTGTGGTGTGTCCCGAGGCTCGTTTGATCTTGAGTAAATCCCGGTCCCAACGGTGGCCGGGCGTGAACGCGATTCCTACGTCACGAAGCAGAACGTTCCCTGGCGCTTCATGAACAGGACGCTTCCACCACCACTGGTACCCAACGCCATACTCGCACAGGAACAGCCCTCCTCCACCCTTCACGAACTTGGCGATGGCGCTCAGCTCGGACTTCGAAACGCTTGTTCCCAGCCAGCCTACAAGCACATCCGTACGCTCCAGATCATCCCCGGTACCCGCCTTTTTCCTGTCAACCTTCGTGACGTTGGTGTAGCCTTGACTCCGGAGCCAGCCACCGATGCCGGAATGGCCGGTAGACGCAACGCGGATGCTCTTTTCCGTGCTGCCCGCGAGCCAAGCCAGTGCGTTGCGGTAGAACCGCCCGGAATCGCCCTTCTCACCGTATGAGTCCATGTTCAGCATTTGGTGGTCAGGCATGGCAATGACTCGGCCCTTTCCCCAAACAGCCGCAGCGATGACCGGGCCCTCTGCCGGACCGCCTTCGTAGTTGGCCACCGCGACACTGTCCGGACCGTAGACGATCATCCGCCCGGGCTGACTGCCGCTGTGGATGGTCTCTACGCCGTCCAGGAGCGCACTGCGCACAGCGTCTCGGTCCATCGCGCCCGCAGCGGGCAGAACGGTGGCTGCTAGAAATGTAAACAGAGTGCGGTACGGACGCGTTATGCGTGGCATGGTCAATCTCCCAAAGCTCCAGCCGACAGCGAAATGCACAGCATGAATCGGGATGACGGGATGTGGATGCTGACTTCTCCGGCGTCTATGGACGGAATCAGTCGTGCCGAAACCACGTCTTCACCTTCCCCTGCAAGCCAGGGCTCGGCCGAATGCACAGAAACCGGTCCCTCCCGAAGCGTGTGCCACTGCCGCCGGTCGCGACCAACCTGCCGCCCTCCTCCGCGTCCCGACGAACGTGCAACTGATCTCCATCCGTTGTCGTCCTGTGAGTTGGTTCCGTCATGTCGGAATATACTTCGTCTGTGTTCGGGTGCTCCACGAATGCCGCTCGCACGCCCCTTGGCCCAGGGCGCGCGACGGGGAAAAACTGAGGCGTTTCCCTCCTCCGTGATCGCCGTGAGGTTTGACCTGTTGCCGGGGAACCGCGATTGTACCTCTTCCTCGGAGAACAGATCCGTTGGCCCGCATTTCTCATGGGCAGGACATTGTGGCATTTGTTTCTCGTTCTGGCAGAGCCCATTGGGCATCACCTGATCGATCCTTGGGCGAGACACTGTGTTTCCGAGAACAGAAGGCGATGCCCACCCGTTGGGTAAACTTGGGGCACGCCGATCCCCGCTCTCGCCGCACGGGGCAGTGGTTTGACATTCGCTAAGGCCTCATTGCCCCACGGAAGCCGTGGAGCCCGTCTCGTTATGCTCGGCTCCACAGCACCCGCTTGCGAAAGCAAGGCTCGACCCACCCCAAGTTCATGAGAAGTGCGGATTAGCAGTGTCGTGACGTAAGGGACCGCGTTGTTGCAGTGAAGCGTCTACAGAGAAGCGAGGGAACCATCATGAAGGTCGCATCGGTGACAGCTCTGGTTCTGCTGCTGGGAACCTGCGGAGTGGTTGACGCAGCGGTGACACTTCGGCAAGATTTCGAGGAGTGTGCACGTGGGGACGCGGGGCTGCTGGGCAATCCGGATGACCCGGGCGGCCAATTCGGCCTGATGCACCCGCATCCCGACAATCCGCCCCACAGCAATCGACTGGCGGATGCCACAGACACGGCAATGCAGGGCGGGAGCAATGCTCTGGCCATCGTCTGCGGCGCCGCAGAGAGTCATCTTGGGAAACGAGAGCACTGGCGTATTGTGCGTTCCACCCCTCTGTGTGGGCCGGACAGCGCGTTCCGCCTATCCTTCCTGGCCAAACGCGGCGAAGGGGGCGCGATGGTGGTGCGACTGGCCGCCGATGACGCCGTCGGAGGGCCAAGCCTGCTGATAACATCCAGTGGTCGTGTCGGGCACGGCGGGGGCGGGAGTTGGCACTACAGAGCCACCATGCCGACCGGGATCTGGTGGCAGTTCCGATTCTCCGTTGACCAGACAGCGAGGACGTATGACCTGCACTACCGCCCGGAAGCGGCGGACGACTGGCTCGAGATCGGTACGGACATTCGCTACGAGAGTGACCATTCGTTCAACACCCTCGACCTTTTTCCACATTTCGGGGCTGAGGCCCTGCCCGCCCACGTCTATGTGGACGCCATTGAGGCGGTGTCGATCCCAGAAACAGATCTCACGCGAGAACGGGAGCGCCGTAAGGAACAGCGACGTCAGGCCGTGGAAGAGCATACGCGGCGGGTCAGAGAGTATTGGAGTTCACGCCGTGGGCGTGCCGGCGAATATGGCGAGGCGATTACTCACACCAGCATGCCTCCGCTGCCCGCCGAGACGGAAGACTATGCGAACATGTGGGACCCGTTTGTGCTGCGTGACCCGGGGACGGGTACCGGACTTGAGATCGCAGCCCAAACGGACTCGACAGACCGGATCACATCTCGTTTCGACCAACTGCCCTGGAACGGTCGTCAGCTGGTCCGGGACGATCAAGGCCGTTGGCTGGTCCTGGTCGAGCAGGAGCCGGGGAAGATCTGGCTGAGTTGGGGGGCGGGCACCCGGGACAACCCATACAAGCCGCGGGGTGGTGATCTGCAGGCGGTGGCCTTGCTGGGCGAGGCGCCTTCAGCCTTGCTTCCCGGGCACACCGCGGCATGCCGCGCCAGCATGGCGATCGGCGGCGGGAACCGTCTCCATGTTGTGTGGCATGCACCGGACGGACTGTGGCACACGGGAGCCGAGGCGGGCGGAAAGGCCACCCCAGCGCTGAGTGATCGCCGGTCCTGGTCGAAGCCGAGGCTTCTGGTTGCGGGGGCCTGCCGTGCGGGCGACATCACGAGGGACGCGAGCGGGGCGATCGTGGTCAGTTACTCGCAGGACGACACCGTCTATGTTCGTCCGGTATCCGGGGGCGAGGCGGAAGCGGTCGGGGGGCTGGGCGCCGGCATGCCGGAGATGGCTTCGCGCGGCGGCCGAATCCCGAAATCGGAACGCGAATGCCAGGATTCGGTGATGGACCTGGCTCCCGACGGATCAATTTGGCTTGCGTTCCGGCGGGACCTCAGCATCTGGGTGGTACGGCGCACGCCGGAAGGGAAATGGGAGCGCCCTGAGCAGGTGGCCCGGGAGTATGCGTTCCATCCCTCGATCATGGTTGCCGAGGGGCGGCCTCTGGTCAGCTTCTTGCACGAGGGGCTGCGCCGGATTCCCCTGGACTTGGAGGGCAATCTGAGCAGGCACAGCGGGGGTGGCCCGACGATCGCCTACGCGACGCTGTCGGAAGACGGTTGGCACACCGGCACCATCGTGAGTGCTGAAGAAGTCCCCGTCTTGCGCCGGGGAATGTGGGCTCAAAGGAACCAGGGACACGTCCATCCACAGATCGAGCAGTTGGGCTGGCCAGTGCTCTTCCGCGACCCACAGGGGGTGGTCTGGACGCTGTGGCAGAACACGACCCGGCGCTGGGCCTACAGCGCACGTTGGATGGGCCAGGAGTTCGGCCAGGTGCAGGAATGCCGCGGGCCCTTCAACGCACCTTGCCTGCCGGTGAACACCGAGAAGCATGCGCCGGCGGATGCCTCAGACGTCGGACTCCTGTTCTACGCGGCCGCGGCAGGCGGCAGGGACCGGCCGATCTTTGACCGGTTGCGAATCCCCTCGCTGTCGGTAGACGAGGACCGCGAGGTGCTCTTTCTGGACTCACTTGAGGTGGCCGAGACCGAGAACGCAGAATTCGTGCTCAACCGGATGGCCAGGCCCAGTCGCAATCCGTCTCTATCCCCGCGCGGAGAAAACCGCATCGTGTGGGGGCCGAGGGTCGCCAAACACGACGGCCTCTACGTCATGCGTTACTCCTCCCCGGAAGGAGGGGAAGACCTCGGTGAGCCGCACTACGGCCTGGCCATCAGCCGCGATGGGGTACACTTTGAGATGGTGGACACGCCGCCCGAGGGCGTGCGCAAGCCCGACTCCGATAAGACGCCGCCTCGGCCGCTCAACTTCTGGCACGGACGCCCGGGCACGAAGGCGCCGTACAGACAGCCCGACACGAAGGAACCGCCCTACTACGACAATCCGGACGCGAGCGATCCGGCGGCGAAGTACATGCGTCTGGGGTATTCCCATGACAACCGCGGCACTTATTGGGCGGACTACTCAGCGGACGGAGTTACGTGGACCGGTCGGACCGAAACGAGCGCGGTGGGATCAATGCGGGAAGGGGGCCGGCCGAGCGTCTACATGGCCCAGGACCCGGAACGCCCGATCCGAATCTACAGCCGGGTCTATACCGAAACCGGTCGCTCCTGGGGGGTGATCTGGAGCCGGGACCTGGTGAACTGGGGAGGCATGGAACACCTGCTGGATGTCGACAACCCCTACGGGACAACGCCGGCATTCAGCGAGATCGGTGCCACAGGCAACCAGTACACGATGCGCGGCCAGGTGTACCTCGATTCGGTCGCGGGTAAGAACGAGTATGAGATCTATGCCTCCCAAGTGCGCGTGGCCGAGGGGCTGTATTTCGCGTTTTACTGGCCGGGACGACACGGATGCCCACTCGCGGATGTCGGCATTGCCGTCAGCCGCGATGGGTTCAATTTCACGCGGGTCAAGAACGGGGAGAGGGTCCTGCCGGTGGGCCCACCGGGCGCCTGGGACTCGGGCTATATCTTCCAGATGTCGCCTATGCTCGAAGGTGACACGGTCCGAGTCTACTACAGAGGTACGGCCGCGCGCCGCGAGGGCACGGACGGGTACAGGCACAACTTGACCGAGATCGGTTGCGCCACGATTCGCGTGAATGGCTGGACTTACTACACGCCGCAGCGAGGTCGCGAAGAGGCCACCATCACCACGATTCCCATCGCATCGCCTGGCGGCACCAGCCGGGGCCTGACGGTCAACATCGAAGGTGCGGCCAGCCGGGACAGCGCCTTTGGGGTCGAGGTGCTCGACGCGGCCTCAGGCGAGGTGCTGGGAGGGTTCAGTCGGGCCGACTGCCGCATGCCGGCCGGAGACGGCCTGGCGGTGCCGATTGCGTGGCAGGGGGGCGATGCTCTGCCGGTCGGCCGCGACATCCGTTTGCGTTTCCACTTGGGCGCACCGAGCCTGAGGCTGTACAGCTTCGGCTTCCGGTCCGTGAAGTAGGCAGTCAACCACGGAACGAGCGTGCATGTACTTCGCAATCAACCGTCGGGGTTGCGCACGAGGATCGCGAAGTGGTCCCCCGGCATTCGGACCTCGATCAGACGGCGCCCGTCTTCGCGCACAGTGCGTGTCTGCGGCTTCGACACGCATCGGCCCTGCGCGTTGATGACGTAGACGTCCGCTTGGGATCCGTCTGGCCAGCCATAGCGTCCGGAGCGGTTGGTCAGGATGCGTTCCTCGCCTAAGACCATTCCGGCCCTCAACTCGACCGGTGTGATCGGGTACATCAGGGGCTGGAACGTGGGCACTTCCGGATCGCTCGGCCAGACGTAGCTGGTCAGGACCCCCGCGTAGTCGAGGAAGCGTCTAGCCTGCCTCGCGTGTCCGGCTACGGTGTAGTCCGGATCGTGGTTCGCCAGACCCCATGGTGAACTGAGATGTGTCTTGAGCAGGAACGAGTAGGAGGCCATCTCCGTGAACCGGGGGATGTGCAGGTCAAGCATGGTCCGGGCGCGCGGTGGTCCGTTGCCGATGATCGTCTTCCCCTCGCGTCGCAACCACTCCGCCATTCCCACCTTCCACGGGTTCGAGCCGGCCGGTCGCTCCCAGTCGATGCGCGCATCGAGCGCGAGCTGAAATTGCTGCCCCTCCGGTACCGTCGGGAGGACGACGTCGAGCTCTGTCACAGCCAGCGACTGTGTCTGTCGTTTTTCCGCCAACGTCCACCCCTGCTGGTCCGCTGCGGCCGTTCATGACAGTGCGCCCAGGCACATGCCTGCATCGAGAATCCACTTCATTCCGTTAGGCTCTCTTGCTGACGGCTATTCGCCTATCTCGATTGTGCTCTCGAGCACCGGTTGGAGTAGCTCGGCGATGAGACGATGTCCCGCTTCGTTCGGGTGCATACCATCCAGAAGCAGAGCATCCGCATCTTGTGACACGAATGCCCCAAACACATCAACCAGCGGTACGTTTTCGTTCTCTGCGATGTTCCGGCAGACGTCTGCGTAGTCGTGCAGGAACAGGTTCAGACCGTCGGGATCGTCTGGGGCGTAGGGTGGTTTGGCGTAGTATTTTCGCGTGAGGGTCGTCCACGTGAGCGGGCTGGGCGTCATGAGGATCGGCCGGGCGCCGATGCTTCGGATCTCGGCGATGAATTGCCGCAGGTTTTGTTCGTATGTGTCGATGGGCACGCGCGGCTCGGTTGCCGGCGGGTCTTTCCACACGTCGACCATTGCGTCGTTGAGGCCGAACTGGATGACTACGGCCTGCGGTTCGTGCTTGAGGACCAATTCGTCGAATTTGGGGTGGGCCGATTCGGTGTTTTGCATCGATACGCCCGAGTTTGTGACGTGAATCGAGTGGCCGCGGGCGTGGAGCAACTTGCGGACCTGATCGGGATAGATCCGGAGGTTCCCGCGGCG
>Ga0209045_1001646_pt1 | contig 19046 bp, 17 predicted proteins | sample SaaInlLV_10m_DNA_4_FD_184664 | JGI IMG/M metagenome (GOLD analysis project Ga0209045, IMG submission 184664) | Marine microbial communities from expanding oxygen minimum zones in the Saanich Inlet - Saanich Inlet SI072_LV_200m_DNA (SPAdes) (version 2) | ecosystem: Environmental > Aquatic >...
TACAAATTAACTAATTCGATTCCCCTACGGACTACAACCACAGCCTCAGAGAAATCTGAGGCTTTTTTTATCTGCTTTTGTCTAGCAAACTACAAGATTTCTTCTCCTTATTACTTAACACAATTTAACTTTACCATTCCAATAACCACTGCATTAAGAAAAATGTGCCCGCCTGAATGTCATAGTCGGGCAGGCTTTTCCAAAAGCAAAGTCTGAAGTTACAGACCATTCATTAACTTATTTTTTGAAGTATTATATTATCAAAATTATCTGAATGACTCAGTATCAGGCTAATATCATTATCAACTCGATAGTTTCGATTATTAGAAAAGTTCGATATTTGTCCCGTCCACGCTACACTTTCAAAAGCCTCTGATTTTCAGAGGCTTTTGTTTTTTGGCAGAAACTTTAAAAATCCTTTAGCAACCTGATTTTGTGCAGTTTTGCAGGTTCGATTCCCGTTCTATTTTATCAAAAAGGTTGATTCAAATTCCATAAAGACTATTTTTACTTTTGAAAATGTGTTTGTAGTAATGAAAATTTCTAATCCTTTAAGCTTCCTATGGGTACAACCAATACTCCATCAGGTCGTTGATAAGCAACATTGCCACCAGTTAGTACCATTAAAAAAACAGGAGGATTCATTTTTTCAGTATCGACCTTTTGGCTGAGTTTTATTAAATTATTTGCGGATTCTTCTATTTGTTTATTACCTAATTTCACTTCAACTGCTGCCCAATTCCCATTACGAAGTTTTATAATAAGGTCTGCTTCAAGCTCTGTTTTATCTCTATAATGATAAATTTCCCCATCCATAGCTTGTGCATATATCCTCAAATCCCTTGTGCATAAGGACTCAAATAAAAATCCAAAAGTTTTGAAATCCTTTAATATCCCATTGGCATTTGTTCTTAACACAGCAGTAGCAATTGAAGGGTCAACAAACTGTCGTTTATTTGTCGTTCGTATTGCAGTTTTTGATCGCAAAGAAGGCTGCCATGCAGAAACATCTTCTATCACAAAGATTTGTCGAAGAATGTTTAAGTATATATTTAGTGTTTTGTCACTTATTATTGAATGATTTGCTTTTATATCGTCCATTATGGTTTGAGCAGAAGCCATAGTCGAAATATTTCTCGCTAAAGATTGAAGCAATAATCTGATTATCTCTGGATTTTTCTCAAAACCAACAACTCGTTGCACATCTGCGTTTATCACAGATTCAACATAATTTACAGCAATTCTTGTTTTGGAAATTTCGGATTGAACAGCCATTGGCCATCCTCCCCGGCATATTGCATTTGAAATCTGTTCAATCGTTAATGAACTTTTTGCACCAATATTATGATTTCCTTCAAACAAACTTCGTAAAGACACTGTTCCATTAGATTCACCTGATTCAAATAAACTCATTGGCCGCATACGCAATCGGGCAATTCTCCCGGTTCCTGAATGCGATAACAACTTATCATTGGGTGTTACAGAACCAGTTAAAATGAATTGACCGGTTAACATGCGTTTATCAACTGCAAATCTCACAGCATCCCATAAAACTGGAGCCATTTGCCATTCATCTAATAGTAAAGGAGTCTCTCCTTCTAACAAAAGCGAAGGCTTTGTATCTGCCATTGCTAAATATCCAGGTCCAACATCAGGATCCTGTAAATAAATAACAGATTTAGCTACTTGTAAAGATGATAGCGTTTTACCACACCATTTTGCCCCCTCAATTAATACAGCTCCGGAAGAATCAAGCTGTTCCTTCAATAATTTATCACTGATTCGAGGCATGTATTTTACTGCTTTCATTGCTGAAATTTTAAATCAAAAGTACTCATATTCAATGTCAATTCAAAATATTTCCGAAATAAGGCTGCAAATAATTCCGAAATAAGGCTGTAGATAATTCCGGGTATTGGCCACGCAAAGGATCTTATTGAATATTTATAAATTGAAATTCAATTTGAAGTATGATAAAATAGATCCCGGAAATTTTGTTTATGGTTTGAGCCTGGTAACAAATAAGAAGCAAATCTTGTGATATGCTGTGTAGTATAACTGGACAAGCCGACACAATTGACCAGGAAGGGCCGAAATTAATTAACCATACTAGGATGTTCATAATGAATTATTTAAACTGGTCAATTTAAAATGGCCTGGGGTGGTCAGTTTGTCCGGCATTTCCACAATACTGCAGGGAAAACCATTTTTTTTGGATTTACAAATGTTCTTTTCGGCCAATTCGGCCAATTTCTGGCCAATTATTTATTCAGAAAATATTTTGCACCACGCCCTTTAGCATCGTTAAAACTAAAGACTCCTTTTTCAACCAGCTCTATTAATTCAATAGTTGCAGTAGTTTTTTAAATAATATTTACTTCCTGATAAACAGAATTAGTTATTTCATATTGCTCTTTTGTAAATAGAACCGATTTTATTTGCCTTTCATTTAATCCTAATTGCACCAAATAATCCCTATAATGGAAAAACCGAAGATACTTACCAGATATAGCCGAAATTATTTGATCATACTAGGATGTTTATTATGAGTAATTTAAACTAGCAAATGCAAAACGGTCAAGGGTGATCACTTTCAGCATTTTTTCTATATCGTGTGCATCTCACCTGTTTTAGATCAAAACGTCTAGTATCGTTTTACCGAACCAGCACTTTTGCATGTTTTTTGTTGACTGAGCAAAACGTTTTGCTTATTTTTGCATTATGGAAAATCTCAGAAATAAATTCTTACGACTTTTAGGTCAGGTAAATTTTGAGTACCAAAGGTATTTATATAACCAGATAAACTGGAACGACAGACTTGTAATTATCAAAGGACAGCGTGGTGTTGGTAAAACCACTCTTCTTTTGCAGTATATACAAAATGAAATTAAGGGTCTTACAAAGACTCTGTATATTTCACTTGATGATCTGTATTTTTCGACTAACAAACTCTCTAATCTTGTTGAACAATTTACCCTGAATGGAGGCAAAAACCTTTTTATTGACGAAGTTCACAGATATCCTGACTGGTCAATTGAACTTAAAAACATATATGACTTTTATCCTGAATTAAGAATAATTGCGACCGGTTCGTCAGCCATTGCCATTGAAAAAGGAAAAGCAGACCTGAGCAGAAGAGCTTCAGTTTATCATTTACATACACTTTCTTTTCGAGAATACGTTGAAATGTATCATAGTGTAAAGCTTGATAAATTCACTCTTTCTGAACTTGTCAATAAACATGAGCAAAAAGCCATTCAAATAAATAAAAAGATAAAGCCGATTGAATTGTTCAATCAATATCTGAAATTTGGCTCATATCCTTTTGCGGACAGTACCGACCCTTTGTTTTATGATAAGCTGAACGCAATTGTAAACCTTATTATTGATAATGATATTCCTGCAGTAGAAAATATTAGTTATGAAACCAGGATAAAAATTAAAAAGTTACTATTCCTGATTTCTGCAGCAGTTCCATTTAAACCAAATATTGCTGAGCTTAGTCAGAAAGTAGGAACAAGCAGAGATGTGCTGTTAAAATACCTTCATTTATTATCTAATGCAGGAATTATCAATTTACTAACCCAGGAAGGAAGTGCAAGTTCGATTTTGCAAAAACCTGAGAAAATATATATCAACAATCCAACTCTGATGCTTGCCCTTGATGAAAGTGCAAATACAGGAACATTAAGAGAAACTTTCTTTATGAACCAAATTTCTGTCGATAATAAAGTCACCGCTCCAAAAGCAGGGGATTTCTTTGTTCAGGATTTATACACCTTTGAAGTAGGAGGGAAAAGCAAAACTCAAAAACAGATAGCAGGTATTGAAAATGCTTATACTGTAATTGCAGATATTGAATTTGGTCAAGGTAACAGAATTCCTCTCTGGATGTTTGGCTTGCTGTACTAATTCTAAAAATAGGGCACAATATCGTGACCGCCAACTTTCTTTAAACTCAATATTTTGATTCTCTAACATCCAATTATTACTTTTCTGGTATCTCAAAGTTACCTAGTCGCTCCTTAACACAATTTCCTCCTTCTGTTTGTAGTCTGTAGAAATGGGTGTTTTTGAGGGATGGGGACTACAAACAATTGAAAATAAATGAAGCTGCCAGACACAAAAAACTCAGATATTAATCAACAATTTCATTAACTTCGATAAATGGCTGAAGCAGGTGGATTCAAAATAAGAAACCAGAATGCAGTACATTTTATAACGTTTGCCGTTGTGGAGTGGGTTGATGTTTTTACATGGAGAGAGTATAAAGATATTGTTGTTGATAGTTTGAAACATTGTCAGGAACAAAAAGGATTAAATATTCATGCCTGGATTATAATGAGCAATCATGTTCATTTCATTTTATCATCAAAAGAAGGATTCAAACTGAGCAATATTTTAAGAGATTTTAAGAAATTTACTTCCACAGAAGTAACAAAATCAATTGAATCAAGTAAGTATGAAAACAGAAAAAACTGGATCTTGAAGTTATTCAGAGCAGCAGGCCGCAAAAATGTAAGGAATACTAGTTACCAATTCTGGAGGCAGGACAACAAACCCATTGAACTGGATACAAATAAAATGATTGACCAACGACTTGAATATCTTCATAACAACCCGGTTGTTGCAGGAATTGTTGATCGTGCAGAAGATTATTTTATATAGCAGTGCAAGGGATTATTGCGGAATAAAAGGTTTATTGGAAATTGAATTTTTAGATTGATGAGATTAGAAAATACAGAGTTTGGTTTAGTAATCAGGTTTGTAGTCCCTCTGCTACATGGCCAGTGCTACAGACTACAAACAGTGGGGACATCTTACTATTATCTGTAGTTAAATACTCTTCTATAACTTTCCTTTTAAACTCTTCTGAATAGATTTGTCGTACTTCAATTTTAGGTTTCATACAATTGTTATTTATATAAACCTATTTCAGGACAAGACAATTTTGGGCACTATATTCCATGCACAGCTATAAAGCCGTTATGTATTGTCATAAAGAAAATTTTCATAGACATTAGCATTGCTTTTTTTGGTTCAAGCTTTGCTAATGTAGCGGAAATATTCATATATTTGAAAAAATTCAGACTGATAAAAAAATACTCTAGCCTCCTCGATACTATATAGCTTTTTAGCAATTATAATTATAAGGACTCAATCTTTCGTTACATAATTGAGCCTGATTTAATATGTTTATCAACTTAAAGTAAAATAATAATAATGAAAAATCTGTTAAAATTCTCGCTGGTTTTATTACTAATTACTAGCGTATCAACATTCTTCCTAAGCTGTGATGATATTGCATTGTCAGACTTAGATGCAACTGTATCTCAAGACAAGACTATTGTACGAGTTAATGACACACTTAAAATCACAATTAATGCAACAACCAGCACTGATGAAGTAGCTTCTGTTACAATCTCAAAAGGTGGAAACCCATTATTAATACCTGCTATTAGTGATAATGAAAATTATAATGAAACACTTAATTATGTAGTTACTGATGGTGATGGTGAAATTGAATTCACAATTACAGTAACTGGAATTAATTATGTTGGTTCAATTGTAAAAACAATTAAAGCCAATGTTGTTAGTGATAATGACATTACATTGGGAGCCAAAACAAGTCCATTGCCAAGTTTTATTAATGGAACCACACTCAAAACATATAATTCAGCTGATGCAGCCTTAAATCAGGAATTAGTGGATATTGTTTATACATACTCAGCCACAGATGGTGCTATTATAGGCGCTCCAAGTGATCCTGCATTTACACTTGCATCATGGACCACAAAAAATGCAACAAAAATTGCTAAAATAAATGAACAGTCACTTTCTGCCGTTGATGGAATATCAGGAACTTCTGTTAAAGGTCTTGTAACTGGCGACCTTATTGGTTATTTAACTGTAGGTGGAACAAAAGGAATTATCGTAGTTAAGAATGTTGTTGTTGGAGATGATGGGAATACCACAATGACTTTTTCAGTGATAAAATAGACGAATTAAAGCTATTATTTCTTGAATAATAACAACTAATCTTTAGTAAAATCCAGATTTATGCATAATAAGTCTGGATTTTTTTTGAATATAAGTCCATATATCTGGGACATGAATGAGTCCAAAAATTAATGGTTGAAAACATGCATATAGCACAGACGAATTAGGGATTTCTTTGCAATTATTAATTTTCAGGTAACTTCCTTTTTAAATTATCGTCAACAGTGTAACCAGATAAAAATACTATTCTGAATAAAATATTATTGCTACTAGCAGTCGTTTTATTGACGTCTCTTTCACTCTTTTCACAAAACATATATAGTTTATGAAGACAAGATCGGTATCTCTCAAAAGAGAAAGACATAATTGTCAATGACAAGAAATACTACAGGAAATATATCAAAAGACAAAATTACAAGGTGTAATCAATATACAGATAGAACTCTTTTTTGTAGATTTAAACTATCTGAGTAATTCAGATTTAATGATGAAATGAGAGAAATGAAGATTCTGATTACAGGAGCAACAGGTTTTTTGGGTGGCTGGGTTTTAGAGAAACTGCAAATGGAATTTGGCTACAACCAAGTTGTGGGCACTGGTCGTAATCAAAGCCGAGCTGATGAACTGATAAAACAAGGTTATAACATCCTAATCGGAGATCTTAAAGATCCTGATTTTGTTAAAAACAGCTTTTCCAATATTACGCATATCGTGCATTGTGCAGCAAAGTCCTCTCCATGGGGAACCTATGATTCCTTTTATGAAGACAACGTACAGACCACTATAAACTTATTGGAAAAAATTCTTACAATTGAAAAGTTTATTTACATTTCAACGCCCAGTGTTTATTTCAATTTTAACGATAGATTAAACATCAAGGAATCTGATCCTTTGCCCAAAAAATTTGTTAACCATTATGCTACAACAAAATATTTAGCTGAGCAGAAAGTGCTGAATTTTGACAAGCCAGATATGATGCGTGTTATTATTCGGCCACGTGCCATTGTGGGTGCCAGAGATACTGTTATCATTCCACGGGTAATTCGTGCATACGAAGCAGGCCGATTAAAAATCATTGGAAATGGAAAAAACATCTGCGACTTTTCTTCTGTTAAAAATATTGCTCAAGCTGTTTTTCTTGCTCTGACTACGGAAAACAACATCAACAAAAAAGTTTTCAATATAACAGATGATCAGCCTGTTGCACTGTGGCCACTATTGCAATCAACATTAAGCAAACTTGGATTCTCGGCAAAGCTGAAGAAAATTAATTACAAACTGGTGTTTACCGTGGCAGCCATCAGTGAATTCATGTCTAAATACTTTAGTAAAAAAGAACCGGTTTTAAGCCGCTATGGAATTGGTGTCTTAAAATATTCCCTCACATTGGATATCACCGAAGCAAAAAAACATTTGAAATACAAACCAATTGTTACAACAGAGAAAAGTATTGATGAATTTGTATATTACTACCATGAACAAAAGGGCTCAAATTCAGATTAAGCTATTTTCAAGTGGCTTTTGCACAGCCAACAAAAAGCATGTTTTTCCCAATGAGTCTTCAGAAAAAATAAAATTCTGTGCTACATGGGCATTGATTCAACACCCTGAATTCGGTAACATTTTATTTGACACGGGTTATAGTAGTCGTTTTTTCTCTGCAACCAAAAGTTTCCCAAATAGAATTTACAGATGGGTTACTCCCGTTTTTCATCAGGAGAATGAATCTTGCATGAATCAACTAAAATCCATTGGAATTAATGCTGAGGATATCCAGCATATTGTGATCTCCCATTTTCATGCAGATCATATTGCAGGATTGCACGATTTTCCTATCTCAAAGTTTTGGTGTTCCCAATTAGCTTTGGATTTTGCCCTAAGTAGAAACAATTTTTCCGGTGTATTGAATGGCGTACTTAAACCCTTAATCCCTAATGATATCAGCAATCGAGCTGCGTTTCCGGAAAAAGAATTTGAAAAAACGAAAATAGCAAAACTTCGTGCTTGGAAATGGACTGAGGATATGTTTTTTATTGATTTGCCCGGACATTATAAAGGGCAATTGGGCTTGTTTCTGAAGGATACGAATTTGGGCGATGTGCTTTTATGTGCAGATGCAGCCTGGGCAAGAAAAACTGTGCAAGAAAAAATTTATCCTTCCAAAATTGTTTCCCTTTTTATCGATAACTATTCGAAACTTACTCAAACTATTGATCAATTAAATGAATTTCACCTGCAACATCCTGATGTTTTAATTATACCAACCCATTGTGATAAGACCATGCTTTTAACCAAATAATTTGAAGTTCAAACTTTCCATATTGCTGCATTACTTTCTTTTTCGTATCCGAAATGATCAGAAAAAGAGCAGGTCTAAACTGGAAAAAATTCAACAAAAAAAACTCCATCGCTTAAGAAGGTTTCTGGCTCAGTCTCCTTTTTACAAGGAGATGGTTCATCAAAATTTCAAACTAAAGGATTTCCCTATCATTAACAAAGAAGTTTTTATTAAAAACTTTGATGACATCAATACAGCTGGGATAGTGAAATCTGAAGCAATGAAAGTGGCCATGCATACTGAGCAAAGTCGCGATTTTTCAGCCTCCATCAAAAATATTACAATTGGTCTTTCGACTGGAACATCAGGAAATAAAGGTATTTTTCTGGCCAATGAAAAAGAAAGAGCCAAATGGGTTGCTGCCATGTTACATCGTGTGGTTGGTTTTAGCCTTAAAAAACGCAAAGTTGCATTTTTCCTTCGTGCTAACTCAAAACTATACGAATCGTCAAACTCAAGAATATTGCAGTTTAATTTCTTTGATCTATTGAAAGCTCATGCCGAAAATTTCAATCGTTTAGTTGATTTGAATGCCGATATACTAATTGCACAACCATCAGCTTTGGTAAAAATCGCAAAGTCGTATCTTTCACAACAAATAAAACCGGGTTTTACAAAAGTTATATCGGTAGCGGAAGTACTCGATCAAAGTGATAAGCAATTTCTTGAAAAAGTATTCAATCTAAAGCTTGATGAGGTGTATCAATGTACCGAAGGTTTCCTTGCCAGCAGCTGTTCGCTGGGCAATCTCCATTTTAATGAGGATTTCCTGATTATTGAAAAAGAATATCTTGACGATGAAAAGAAGAGATATCATCCAATAATTACCGATCTTTATCGACACACCCAGCCCGTTATTCGTTATAAACTTGATGATATTCTTATGGAAGGTGAAGCATGCAATTGCGGTAGCTCCTTTGATGTCATCAAGCAAATTGAAGGTCGGGCTGATGATGTTATTAGACTAGAAAATAGTGCTGGAGAGCTGGTTGATATATATCCTGATTTCTTCAGTCGGGCAATTACAATGGCTTCTGATGACATTAGTTATTATGAATTAATTCAAACAGGAAAAGATGTATTAGAACTATTTTTCGAACAAAGCAAGGAAAATCAACATCTAAAAATGCTGATTACAGAAAGCATAGAATCTTTGTTATCGAAATTCAATATCAAACAAATAAAAATTAAGTTTAGCGAAACACAAACCTTAAAGAACGGGGCTAAACTTAGGAGAATAAGAAATGAGTATTTTAAAGCACGTTAAAATTATAGGGATAGGGAAATATTTACCTGAACAAACAATTACTTCTGAAGAATTGGAGAAAAAACTCGGACTACCAAATGGTTGGTCCTTGAAGTTTTCAGGAGTAAAAGAGCGCAGGCATGTAGTTGACGAAACCAATGCTGATTTAGCTGTTCATGCATTAAAGCAAGCCATAAAAAATGCGAATATTAACATAAGCGATATTGACTTACTCATTAGCTCGGCAGCTACTTTCGATTATATTCTTCCCTATCAGGCAGCCTATATTCTAAAATCCTTAAAACAGTCCAATATAGAAATTCCCTCAATGGATGTAAACTCATCTTGTTTAAGTTTTGTTTCGGCTTTCGAGGTGGCCACTAGTCTTTTGGATGGGATTAAATACAAACGTATTGCTATTGTAAGTTCCGAAGTATCGTCCAAAGGATTAAATCCTGATCATAAAGAAAGTGCAACGCTTTTTGGAGATGGTGCTGCAGCTGTTATCCTTGAATTGGATAGTGAAAAACAAAGTGGAGTTTATAAATCAATGCTTAAAACCTATCCTGAGGGTTTTAACTATTCAATAATCAAAGGTGGAGGAAATAAGTATTTTTACAAGAACAATCCATACGATGCTGTTTTGCACTCTTTCAGTATGGAAGGTAAAAAATTGCTAAAACTGGCCAAGCGAAAAATTCCAGAATTTTTTTCAGATTTTTTTAGCGATTCAACAATACAATTAGAAGATGTGGATGTTATTGCACCTCATCAGGCTAGCAAAGCTGGAATCGCAATTTTCAATCACCTCTACCCTAATTTCAAGGGATTGCTTTATTCAAATATTGAAACACATGGAAACTGTATTTCGGCTTCAATTCCTATGTGCTTGCATGATGTGATTGAAAAAGGATTATTAAAGCGAGGACAAAATTGTTTAATGACAGGAACAGCAGCAGGTTTTGCCATCGGTGGTGTATTAATTAAATATTAGTTGTTTTGTATAACATCAAGATATTCATCAAACTATTGGTTAATACCTTTTCGTTCAATAAGAGTAGTTTGCGTTTTTTTTCATGGAAACGAATTTTTGCAGTGCTCTTATTTTACCCATTCTTTGCCATCACTTTTGTTATTAACTGGATATTTTTATTATTAGATGAACTCATTTTTCCATCATATAGAAGAATTAAAATTGAAAAAGCTGTATTTATCATAGGCGTTCCACGATCGGCTACCACCTACTTATTCAATGTGTTGAGTCAGGATAGCGGGAATTTCCATTGCTTTAAACTATGGGAATTGGTATTTGCACCTGCTATTAGCCAAAAATATGTTTTCAAACTAATTATTTCAATTGATAAGCTCATTGGAAAACCTTTATATAAGCTTTCCATTATTTTTGATCGGATTGTTTTTGGAAAATTCAGAGAAATACATGATATCGGCCTGACAAAACCCGAAGAAGATGAAGTACTGTTTTTATATAACTTTTCCTCTATTTATTTCTATTATTTTTATCCTGAACTCGATGTACTCGATCATTTTCTCTATCACGATTCAATTGTTCCGGAACCAGTAAAGAAAAGAAATATCAATTTCTATTTTCGATGCATTCAGCGTCATAATTATGTTTTTGATCGGCAAGGAAAAAAATATTTTCTTTCAAAAAACCCAACCTTCATTCCTAAAATGGAGTCTATTGCCAAACGATTCGATCAGGCTAAATTCATTTATCCAATTCGTAGTCCATTCCAAACAATTCCTTCGACCATTAGCTTAAATGCCCGTATCTATGCCAATTTCGCAAATCTTCCGGTTGAATATCCTTTTGCAGATAAAACGCGACATATGCTGATTAAATGGTATCAGCAAGCAGATAAGGTGATTCGTGAATTAAGCAATGACCGTACAATTCAAGTTTTTTATCAAGAGCTCATGCTCAAACCAGAAACCGTATTTGCTGATATTTTTCAATTCCTTCAAATTGAAGTTGATTCCAAAGAAGAAATATTCTCTTTGATAAACTTTAACAAGAAAAATTACAGCAGTAAACACCAATATAAAAAGGATATTGGCATTGATAAAAACGAAATTAATTCGGAACTTTCGGAAATCCTGACAAAAGAAATAGTGAAAAAGATATGACTATTTACCTGATCATATTGTTCTTTTTTATGTGGGGATTGCTTCTATCCATCAAATACTTTGGTCATATTTTAGACTTTGTTGCTGAAAAATCAAAAGGTAGAGGAGTTCAAAACGGTTCTTGGAAAACACATTTAGGTGTTGGTCGGAAATCTACTTCACAAATCGAAAGAGCGGCCATTGCACATATCGGTCTTGGAGCAAATGATTCTGATGAAACCATTTACTGGAATGCGTTTACGGACAATAATGGTGATGATCTTCATTCTTCCCACAATTATCAAATAGTTTTTACTGTACAGCCTCAAGTAAAATTTGATAAGAAAGGATTTTGGAGTATTACGGTGTATGGAAATGACAAATTTCTGATACCTAATGAGGATCATAAATATGTTATACATTCCGACAAAAAATTTGAATTAGATAGCAATAATCAGTTCAGCATCTATTTATCTAAAACAAAACCTGAAGAGAATGAGTTCTGGCTGCCTTTAGCTGAAAATGAAGAGAATTTTACTTTAGCTTACAGATGTTATAAAGCGGAAGATGAAATGAAAAATAAGGCATTAACTATTGAATTACCACAAATAATAAAAAATTGACTTTTGGCATAATCATATTATTAATTCTAGCTACTTTCCTTTTGGGTGGGATTGCAGGACTGTTTGTTTCTGTATTATTATATCCTAAATGGGAAATCCAGAAAGTCAAGAGACATATGAAGAAAGAAGGTATTGGCTATGGCGAATGGAAACATGTATCGAAATTTGTAGATCATCATACCAAAGTAATTGTGAAACCCAATTGCGAAACTTTGTATTCCTTAGCCTTCATTCACAAAAAGGATGGACCATATAAATTAACAATGCCTGCATTTGATACCTATTTCAGTTTTGCCTTTTTAGATGAAAACACAAATGTGCAGGGCTATTTCACGAATACCGATACAATTGAAAACAAGGAAAGTTCATTTCTGATTTATTATGATGAAAATGAAATTTTAGATAAATCCCAAGCTTGTATTATATTAGATTCCAAGTTATGTTGGATTATTGGACGATTTGGTGTTGGTAGTTTGGAAGATATTCCAGAAGTGAATAAAATACAAGAGGCTATTCGATTGGTTAAATTAAACCATTAAACATGCCAACTGAAAAAAGAATTGAGTGTTTAGGTGTTAGCATCAACTATATTGATGTAGGGAAAGGAGATGTGCTTATTTTCTTGCATAATGGTGGTGGATTTTGGCAAATATGGAGCAAACAAATTGAGTATTTCCAGAAAACCCATCGGGTTTTAGCACTGGATTGGCCAGGCTTTGGCGAATCATCAGAATCGAATAAACCTTATTCACTGGATTTCAACACACAAATTCTGAAATGCTTCCTTGATTCGCTGAAAATGTCAAAAGTCACTTTAATAGGAAATTGCATAGGAGCCAGCATCGCTATTAATTTCTCAAATCTATATCCTGAAAGAGTTGATAAACGTGTTTTAATGAATATCTGTCCGGGTGAAAGACTTGTTCGCTTGGGTGTTTTCAGATCATTAATATTTAAAAAGAAATCAGATAAATTTCAGTCCTCCCTAAAAATATTGCTCACTTTTATTGCGACAAAAACCTTTGTTAAAAATAAATTCCCAAAGATATTGTTCGGACAAAATCCTGATAAAAAAAGTCAGCTTTTTGTTAAGTATGAGTATAAAATGAAAGAGGCCAAACAAAACCGTTCACGAACAAATTTGCTATTTACTTCTAATACGTATACGCTAGAACATTTCTTATCAAACAATTCCATTGTCAAAGATTCGCTCTTGCTTTGGGGAGAATTCAACAAAGTAGCCAATGTACAAAGAGAAGGAATTTTTCATCAGACACTTTGTGGGATTGAACAACTGCATATCATAAAAAATAGTGGACATTTATTGATGTATGAATCGGGAAAGGAAGTGAATGACTTAATTGAGGGGTATCTTGATTAACAGCTTAAGCCAAATAAAGAAAATATTAATACTATTTATTTGTTTCTATAAGGTCCCAATTACTTGTAGATATATCAAAAAAATAGGCCTTGCGGAGCATCGCAGGATGCTAATTTATGTAATAAGCTCACATTAAAACGGCTTTCCTTTCAAACAAATCTTTTGAAATCAAGTAGAAATTTGTTTTTGGATAATAGGTGCATTCGCTTAATCTAACTTTCAACATATAGTCCAAACTTTTGCTGCGAATTTTCATATACACCCATGTCGATCGTTTTCTGTATGAGGAGGGAAAAGTATAGGTATCTTTATGACCCCGAATACCAGTTACAATAAAATCTTCCTTTCCATTTTTAATGAAGCAATTAACAATTTGTGGTTGCCAGAATATCTCACCAGCACGCAACATAAAATCCCCATAATCAGCTTTAATTTGATTGGCAAGGCTATATCCTCCAAAATAATTGGTATTATAAAAGCAAAAGATTGTATCATTCTGCTTGCCTATTTTCTGATTGAAATTCAGAGCATCTTCATCACTCTTTATCTGCATAACCGTCATATCCTTATATGCTTTTGACAGTGGAATCGAGATTTGTATATCCTCATTGCATTGAAACGAAGGGAAAACTGTATTGTTTTTCTCCTTATCAATTACAGAGATAAATAGGATTCTTTGAATAGCCAAAAAACCTGCATCGGAAGAGCTATTCACAAAGTCGCTATTCAGGAAATCTTCAACGGTTGAAAATTCTTTAATTTGAATAAATAATTGCTCAGTTTTGTACTGACTTAATGCTTTTAGCGAGATCCTGACATGACTTCCTCTTTTTCCAAAATAATTTTTATACAGTTTACAGGAATCAATTTTAGCCTTTAACATTTTAATATCAGGATGAGGTATTACACCTATACTTTTTCCATTATCAATTTGGATCACTTTTGAAGGTGTAAAGTCTGCATTTGTAAATGCATGATCAGCTGAACTTCCTATTGAATCGATTTCATATCCATCGTGTAATACGATATTACTGTCAATATGTATCTGAGCCTTACTTTCTACCCAATTTATGATACTATCAGAATTAACAATTTGCATTTCATTATTTCCTCTTTCTTCTGACAATATCAGGATGCCCAATAAAATTAAAATAATGACGAAAAAAGGAATACTAACAAAAAGCCGATACCCACTAAACCATTTTTTCAGACTCTTACTTTTTGAGGATGAATTTATTTTATGATCCAATAAATTAGAAGCTTTTAAGCTAACAAGCATATTTGCATGCATTCTGACCTGTTCAGCAAACTGAAGATCATTTCTGAAATACTCTTTAAAAAGTTTAATTTCTTCATTATTTAAACTTTTCTCAAAATATGCATATATAAGTTGATCTTTATTCATTTGGATTGGCCTCTGATTTAATCTTCTCAATAAATGTTTTCCATGCTTTCATGCATCTGTTTAATATAGATTTCGAAGAATTTACATTTGAAATTGAATCGGTTTTGTTTACTATGTCATCATGATTCAAATGGTCAACATGTTTCATACGAATGATTGCGCGACATTTATCATTTAGTAAATCAAATGCTCGCAATGTTAACCTATGGTCAGAAGCCATCTCATCTTCCTCAAATAACTCAATATTAAAATCATTTTTGAAAGTTTCGTTTAGCTCTTTTTTTACAATGGAAGCATATGCAAGAAATTCATTTTTCTTGCGAATATTTTTACGCCAGCTATTGGCTCCAAGATTCTTGCAGATTTTTTTTACATAGGTAATATTGAAGGTCTTGAGATCGCCAGTATTGATCTTTTTTTCGATCAATAGGTATGCGTCATGAATCAATTCCATTGCTTCTTCCTGACTCCATCTGTATCTTCTGAGGTATGACAGAAGTCTTGATCTCCATGATAACATGAAAATACTGCATGCCTGATCTGATTTACCTGAAGCAATCAATTCGCAAACTTCGTCATATCGTTCAAGAGATTTTTTCATTTGTATGATTCATTTACTCTATGTCATACCTAAATAAAACGTAAACACAAGCTCATAAGTATTTGTGTTTACAAAAATTAAAGTTCCGACATATTGAGGAAAAGCAGCTTATTATGAGAAATAAAATCCTTAACGAAAAAAGAATACTTCTCTCTATCTTGTTAATTTGTATTTCTATACTCTGGATTTATGCAGATGAAAAACCCAAAAAAGATAAATCAAGAGTTAGTGAAAAGGCAGATAAAGATTTCAAACTCTATAAATTTAACAAAGCGATTCGCTTGTATAAAAAGGTCTATAATAATATAAACGATAAGCAGGAAAAAGGAAAGATTGCTGAACAATTGGGTATCTGCTTTATGCGTAACAATGAGTATGAAGATGCTGAAAATTGGTTTGAAAAAGCATTTAAAAACGATCCGAATCCTGCGCTATATCTTCAATTGGCTGATGCAGTTAAAAGACAGGGGAATTATAGTCTGGCAAAGGAATACCTGAACAAATACATGCGTGAGTATCCAACTGATTCCAATATCGCAAGCCTGATATCCTATTGCGATTCGGCAGTTATTTGGGAGGCGAATCCAAAAGACATTATAATTGAGAAATTTGTGCTATTGAATACCAAATTCAACGATTTCTCGCCCATGCTTGCCAAAGATAATTCGATATATTTTACATCTGATCGACCAATTCGAGATGGTGCACAAGCATATGCATGGACAGGTTTACCTTATACTGATATTTTTTATTGCAGCTATGATGTTACAACTGAGAAATATGAAAAACCCATCCCTTATGAATTAATAAATACTCCCTTTAATGATGGAGTGATTTGCTTTAACAGTAAAAACAATGAGCTCTATTACACGCAATGTAATGGACGGGATGGAAAACAATATAATTGTCGGATTATGATGATTAAAAAAAGAGGTCAAAAATGGACCGATCCCAAAATAGCCTCCTTTTGCACAGATACATTTGCCAATTATGGACATCCTACCCTCTCTGAAAATGGAAAGCGCATTTATTTCAGCAGTAACATGCTTGGCGGCTATGGTGAAGAAAAAGAAAATGGGACAAGTCTGAAGACCACCGATTTATATATGTGCAGTTTTGTAAGCAGGGCAAAAACATGGGGCAATCCGATTAACCTGGGAACTGAAATCAATTCAGAAGGAAATGAGCAATTCCCCTATCTTTATAACAATACGCTTTACTTTTCTTCAGATGGTTTACCCGGCATGGGAGGTTTGGATATTTTTTCCAGTGAAAAAGTGAATCAAAACTGGTCAATTCCTGAAAACATGAAAGCACCACTTAACTCGCCAGCAGACGATTTTGGAATTGTGATTGAAAGAGATGGCAATCTGTATGCAGGCTATAAAGGAATGTTTAGTTCAAATCGGAACGGGAGTAAAAGAGATGATATTTATTCCTTTAAAATTCCTCCAATCGTGTTTAATGTCCATGGTCTGATTACGAATGCAAAAAACCAAAAGCTTGAACCGTGTGCTAAGGTATTACTAAGCTATGATGATACAACTTTAACAACAATAGCCGACCAAAATGCCTATTATGAATTTTTAGACATCAGTCCACAAACAACCTTTGTGATATTTGCACAAAAGGATAGTTTTTTTGATAGTAAAAAAATCGCGTTTTCGACTAATGGACTTAAGGTGTCAAAGGATTTTGAAATTGATTTGCAAATCACTCCTTTTCCAAGTTATGATGAGATAGTTAAACTGGAAGGAATTTTTTATGATTTAGATTCTTTTAATCTTAGGCCCGAATCTCTGGTTGTACTTGACAGCCTTGCCAATATTCTAATGAAATATCCCAGATTGGTAATTGAACTGGCTGCACATACAGATTGTAGACAAACCTATGCTTATAATAGAGAACTATCACAGAAAAGAGCAAAGGCTTGTGTTGATTATCTCATTTATAAAGGGATAGATGCTAGAAGATTAATAGCGATTGGATATGGTGAAAGCAAATTGGTAAATAATTGTGATTGTGAAAATGGGAAAGGTAATGGCATGGATTGCACAGAAGAAGAACATCAGATAAACAGGCGAACAACCATTGCAATAATTAGGACAGATTTTAATCCAAACGAAGAATAAATATGTAATTTTAACATATGAAAAAGCTGCTGTTTATTTTGCTGTTTATCTTCTTGAGTGCTTCATCTTTTTCTCAACGGCTTCCCTTACACTCCATTTTCTCGGAAAATCTCATGCTTGCAAATCCAGCTTTATGTGGATCATCTGAGAATAATAGAATTTGGATAGATCATCGAAATCAGTGGCTTGGTTTTAATAAAGATAGCAATGAATTTATCGGGCAAGCTCCTATAACGAATGCAATAGCCATCGACCTGAGTTTTGAAAATAAATTCATCAACGGATTTGGAGCTTACTACCTAAATGATAAACTTGGATATAATCAGATTAACGCACTATCGCTTTTATATTCAAAGCGATTTGACATCAAAGAGGATGTAAGTCTTAGGCTCGGCTTTAGTGCTGATTATTATCATCTATCCATAAATGGCAAATGGTTAATGATACAACCTGAGCCTTTGTTTGAAACATATTGTGGCGACAATTTTGATTTGGGTTTGGGATTTTTATTCCAATTTAAAAACTGGGAAATAGGAAGTGGTCTACAGCATATCATCCACGAAGATGTTGTTTATGATACAATTTATCGCACCCAATTTGCTACTACATCAACTTCATTTCTAAGCTACAAACATGAATTTGGAAAATATTCCTATTTTAGCCCAATACTGTTAGTCAAAATGGACAAGGCAAAAGTCATGACTGAAATTGACCTCAAGTTTTCTTTTGAAGACCGTTTCTTTTTTAGTTTGGGGCTTAGACCCATGTCTGCCATTCTTATATCCTCTGGATTTAGGCTTTTCATATCCATTGATTTGCTATTAGCCTATGAGTTGAATATCACAGCAATGCATAACTATTCTAATGGCACTTATGGCGTATTGTTGAGGTATAATTTCTGATTTGATTTCAAATATCATTTTCATCAAAGGCCGCTTACGCCATATGAAAATACCATTGCTACATTATCGATAGAAGTGGTCACTTCAGCCATCTAGAACACTAATTACAATTCATATTGTTTGGTCCTTACTCGTTCACCCTCTTTGTTGTAAAATATCATTTGACCTGTTTTGCGTCCAAATGTTCGCTTTACCTCATGCATTTTTTGGCCATTTTTATGATACTTTATTTCATAAAAGGCTTTCATGACCTCTCTCGATTTATGGCTATTGAGGTCTTCAAAATTGAAT
>Ga0209045_1001652_pt1 | contig 18977 bp, 12 predicted proteins | sample SaaInlLV_10m_DNA_4_FD_184664 | JGI IMG/M metagenome (GOLD analysis project Ga0209045, IMG submission 184664) | Marine microbial communities from expanding oxygen minimum zones in the Saanich Inlet - Saanich Inlet SI072_LV_200m_DNA (SPAdes) (version 2) | ecosystem: Environmental > Aquatic >...
CCCCGGATCGAGGGCCCACCCTCACAGCCATGAACGCCCGCCTTCGCGATGCACTACCCTCCTTTCTCCAGCTGGCGAGCAACCTATGGAATCGCGGCAGCTATGGACCACGTGCTTCCATGAGGGGAGGGGCAGAGAGGCGGGCTTTCGTGATGGCGAATGACGGTTAGCACGCACGTTACTGCGGGAACGAGGTGAATTCGTGTTGATGGTGATGGATATTCGGGATGACTGGAGGATGATCTCGCGCAGAGGCGCCGAGGTGTAGGGAGGCGATCGAGGAGTATGGTCACGCCTTTGCGGACCGCGAGCTGGATAACGTTTGATTCTCCGGGGGGTGAATAGGAGACGTGTAGATGTCGCAGGCCAGTTGCGTTTCGTTGAATGGTGAATGGGCATTGACCTACGGTCCGCAGGAGCACGGCGGGGTCGGCTCGCCGGGAGAGCTGACGGCGCAGGGGTGGCCGACCATTCCGGCCCATGTTCCCGGGAATGTCGAGCTGGACCTGGTTGCGGCGGGGGCGCTGGAGGCCCCGGAACGGGGGAACAGGATCTACGCCCTGCGAGAGCTCGAAACGCACCAGTGGTGGTATCATCGTCAGTTTGTTCCCCCGGCCTTGGGGACCGGTGAACGGGTTGAACTTGTTCTGGATGGGGTGGACTGTTTCGGCACGGTCTGGATCAACGGCTGCGAAGTGGGCGCGACCGACAACATGCTGATTCCCCACAGTTTTGATGTCACCGACCTTCTGCGAGAGGGGGGGGACAACGACCTGCACATCCGCATCGATTCGGCCGTTCTCGCAGGACGTGAGCCCGAGCAAGAGGCGGTGGAGTATGCCTTCGACGGCAATCGCGAGGGGCTGCATGTGCGCAAAGCTCCACACATGTATGGCTGGGACATCATGCCCCGGGCGGTGAGTGCGGGGCTCTGGCGGGACGTTCGCCTGGAAGTTGTTCCTCCCACTCGTTGGCGGTCCGTGTACTGGGCTGTTACCTCCATTGAGGCGGACGGAACGCGAGCAACGGTTCAGGTCAACTGGGATTTTGTGACCGAACGCCTTGGGATAGACGGACTCACGGTCCGCGGCCGGCTCGCCCGGGCGGGAGCTTCCAGCATTGAGTTCACGTCGTCGGTGGTCAACGTTCAGGGGCGCCAGACGATCTGGGTCAATGGTCCCGCGCTCTGGTGGCCGCGTGGGCATGGTGAGGCAGCTCTCTATGATGCGCGACTCGAGCTTCTGGACGAAGCCGGTGTTGTGCTGGACCGTCATGTGGCACGGCTGGGGCTGAGAACGATTGGTCTGCGGCGCACGGATGTCACCACCGAAGAAGAGCCGGGCGAGTTCGTGTTTGTGGTGAACGGAGTGAAGGTCTTTGCCAAAGGGACGAACTGGGTTCCTCTGGACGCGCTGCACAGCCGCGATACGGACCACCTGCCGAAGGCTCTCGAGATGCTGGCCGACCTCAACTGCAACATGATTCGTTGCTGGGGCGGGAACGTCTATGAACATGACCAGTTCTACGATTTCTGCGATGCCAACGGGATCATGGTCTGGCAAGACTTCTCGATGGCCTGCGCCTACTACCCTCAGACGGATGCGTTTGCCGACCAGATCGCGACTGAAGCTGCTGCAGTAGTGAAGCGGTTGCGCAACCATGCGTCTCTGGCCCTGTGGGCAGGCAACAACGAGAACGACTCGATGTGCTGTCGCGATCGGGACCCGAATGAGGACCGGATCAGTCGCCAGGTGCTGAAGGACATCGTGCGGAGGCTGGACCCCCACCGGGAGTACCTGCCGAGCTCACCTTACATCAGTCCGGAACTCGTTAGTCGGGGCTGCAAGCGCGACTTGTGGCCCGAAGACCACCTCTGGCGTCGGGCTGACTACAAAGACCCGTTCTACACGGATTCTCGGGCCCACTTCCTGAGTGAAATCGGGTACCATGGTTGCCCGGTTCGGGAGAGCCTGGAGGAGATGTTTGACCCCGAGTTTGTCTGGCCCTGGCAGAACAACATTCAGTGGCTGACCAAAGCCGTGCGTCCGTTCCCAAACGGGGAGTCCTACACCTACCGGATCGAGCTTATGGCCGAGAAGATCGAGACGGTGTTCGGGACGGTGCCCGACAGCTTGGATGACTACGTGCTGGCATCACAGATAGCCCAGGCCGAGGCGTTCAAGTTCTTCATTGAGTACTGGCGGCAGGCCAAGTGGAGGCGTACCGGCATTCTCTGGTGGAATCTGCGGGACGGCTGGCCGATTCTGTCGGATGCGGTTGTCGACTACTACAATCGTCCGAAACTGGCATATCAGTACATCAAACGGTCTCAGACCGATGTGTGTGCCATCGTCGCAGAACCCGTTGACGGCCTTCACCGGCTGGTCGTTACCAACGACACGCGTCGACCAGTGATCGGGAACGCGCGTGTGGCCGATGCTGACACAGGCGAGGTCATCGCAGAGGCAGCATTCTCTGTCTCTGCGAATGGCATTGCCACCGTAGCGGAGATCCCGCAGGCAACGGGCAATGGCATGTGGCTTACCGAGACGAGGCTGAAGGACGGATGCGTACTCCGCAACCATTATGTGACCGGTGAGTTGCCAATGGACCTTGGTGACTACAAACGATGGCTGGACGGCATGGGGATTGTGAGGGGCTGATTGAAGCGAGGCCGAAGGCACGGCGGTCGGGGACGACCCTCCTCTGCCCAAGAGGCTATGGAGGCCAGGCACGCCCTCCAAGGAAAGGCGCTCTCCCGTGGAGGGCCGATGTCCCCAGCGGCCATCTTACAGGCCGGGGATCAGAGACACGGCGGTCGGGGACGACACGCCCTCCAGGAAGGCAGAAGGTGATGCGGCGGCGGCCCTCGGCGGACCCACGGGGACCGCTTACGCTGTGCGCGGCTCGGACGGAGAGACGGGACCCGTGGTCGCAAGAGCTACTTCCCGGCTCTGAGATCCCCGAGTGTTTTCGCGATGTCCATACCTGCCCCGAAGACGCGGCCGTTGAGTTCGGGACAGGCCAGGCGGATCAGCTCGGCTGACGTCCTGGCGCAGTCCTCGGGGGGACGATCTCGTCCGGTCTCGATGGCTTCCTTGCTCGACGGCAGCCATTTCTGCCCTTCCGGTGACTGGATCTGGTAGTCCGTCATCTCGGTGTGCACGAACCCCGGCCCCATTCCGAGAACAAGCACGTCTGTGCCTTCGCGTTCCTGTTCCTTGGCCATCAACTCGGTGAGACGGACGACGGCCACCTTGGAGCAGCTGTAGCCTGTTCCTCCGGGGATCTGGTTCCCGCCGTTCATGTTGATGATGATCCCCCGGTTGCGCTTCATCATGTGCGGGAGCACGGCCTGTGAGCAGAGCATCACCCCCTGCAGGTTCACGGTGACGTCTTGCCACCACGAGTCTGCGTCGACCTCCCAGATTCCACCGAGAGCGGCGAAGCGGCCGGCGTTGTTGAAGAGCACATCAATCGCTCCGAAGTGGTCCAGGACAGTGTTGACCATGTGCTGGATTTGGTCGGCACAGGTCACATCGCACTGAACGGCCAGGCCCTGGCCGTCCTCCGCTGAGATCATGGCGACTGTTTCGTCAATTTCGTGCGTGCGTCGGGCACAGCAGGTGACTGAGGCGCCACAGCGGGCGAACTCCAGTGCAAGAGCCCGCCCGACACCTCGGCCGGCGCCTGTGACGATGATACTGCTTCCGTTCAGTTGCATGGGATTGCCCTGTTCTAGAACGAGTTCTTGAGGCTCGTGTCGGTGGCGTCATCGGTCTTCTTCACAAAAGTCGATTCGGCGATGAGTGTTTTGAGGTGTTTCTCGAATACGGCGCTGTCCATGGGCAGTTGGACGGTTGTTCCCGTCATCGCTGCATAGAGCATGGCGTTGGCCAACTCGACGGACCGGATTCCCTCCGCTGCCGGCGCGACCAAGGGGACGCCATCCAGAATGGCCGCGACGTAGTTCTTGAGAATTCCCAAGTGCTGTTCGCCGTTGCCCTTCACGGGGATGTCACAGTTCCACACCTCGGGCTTGCCGAAACGCTCAGGTGAGTTGGCGCAGTATTCAGACGTCGGGGTCTCGTTCCGGGTGAAGCTCAGTTTGCCGCCTTCGCAGACGACCCGGCCCTGGTCACCGATGATCTCAAGTCGGTTTGTGCCTGGTGCTTCGCCGGTGGTTGTCACAAAGACACCCGTGGCGCCGTTTTCGTATTCGAGCAGGGCCGTGATGTCGTCTTCGACTTCGATGTCGTGGTACTTGCCGATGGCTCCGAGAGCTCGGACGCTGGTCGGCATGCCGCAGAGCCACTGGAACAGGTCTAGATTGTGTGGGCACTGGTTGAGCAGAACACCCCCACCTTCGCCTTCCCACGTCGCCCGCCAGCCACCGGAACGGTAATAGGATTCCGTGCGGAACCAGGTCGTGATGATCCAGTTTGTGCGTTGGATTTTGCCCAGGTCTCCACTCTCGATGAGGGCCTTGAGCTTGCGGTAGTGCGGATCGGTGCGCTGGTTAAACATGGCCGCGAACACCTGCTTCTCGTCAGTGTGGGCGGCAATGAGTCTCTCGGCGTCAGCTTTGTGCACGGAGATCGGCTTCTCAACCAGGACATGCAGGCCCTGTTCCAGGGCGTCAATACCGATTGTGGTGTGCCCGTAGTGCGGGGTCGCGACGATGACGGCATCAACATCGCCGCTGCGGATGAGTTCTGCGCTGTCTTCGTATGCTTTGACGCCGGGGAACGCACTGAAGCGCGAGGGATCAAGATCGCACACGGCCGCGAGTTCGCAGCGTGGAATCTGCCCTTCTGCAATGCGCTTCGCGTGACTTGACCCCATCCCTCCGATACCGATTACGCCGATCCGAACCTTGTCCATGGTCATCCTCTCATACGCTGTTGGTCCGCCATCGCGGCGGGCTTGTGAGTGCACATAAGGGTAGTACTATAGCCTCTTTGGGGAGGGGCGAGAACGTGGATATGAGACATGATAGCAGAATGGCGATACAGCAGATGAGGAATGGGGCCAATGTCTGAGATCAATATGGCGAAGCGTCGGCGGATCATGCAACGTTCGATGGCGTTGGGCCACTGCGTCTGTGATCCCAAGCGTCCGTGCCCCTGCGCTGTTTTCAAGGACGAGGGTATCTGCCTTTGCGCGGGGGAGCGTCCGAACCCCGTTGATGATCTGAGCCAGGTGCGTCTGACCGAGCTCGTCCACAACGCGGGGTGCGCGTCGAAGATTGCCCCCGCCGATTTGGAGGCGATCCTGGATCGGCTCCCCGCCATTGATGACCCGGCTGTTCTGTCGGGGATACCAGCAGGAGATGACGCTGGGATCTACGCATTGGACGATGGCACTACGCTTGTCCAGACGGTGGACGTTTTCACTCCGTGCGTTGATGATCCCGAACAGTTCGGGCGGATATGTGCTGCCAACTGTCTGTCTGACATCTATGCGATGGGAGGCGTCCCCAGAACCGCCCTCAGTGTGCTGTGTTTCCCGGTGGAGACCCTTGACGGCCGGATCATGTATCACATGCTCAAAGGGGCGATCGAGGTGCTCAACGAGGCGGGAGTGGCGTTGATCGGGGGACACAGTGTCAAGGATGACGAGATTAAGCTCGGATTCGCGATAACCGGTACGGTGGAACAGGACGCGACTGAGCACGGCAACGCTGCGGTTGGGGATGTACTGGTGCTGACCAAGCCTCTGGGGACGGGCGTTTTGACGTTTGCCCGGCAGATTGGCCGGGCTGAAGAGGCAACCATGGTTGCGGTCGAAGCGTCCATGGCATCGCTCAATCGAGCTGCCGCAGAGGCGATGCGAGACGTCGGTGTCTCCGCGACCACGGATGTGACCGGATTCGGGCTCTTCGGGCATCTGATCAGCATGTGCAGGCATTCGGGGGTCACGGCTCAGATCTGGGCCGACCGGCTCCCTGCCTTCCCCGGGGCCAGGGAAGCGTTGTCAGAAGGGATCATTCCGGGGGCTGTCGAGCGGAATCGCGAGTACGTCGCGGATGACATTTCGGTGGGTGATGGCGTCGATGCTGCATCTCTGGAGTTGGGGTTTGACGCCCAGACGTCCGGTGGACTGCTGATGGCCGTTCCCGAGGCAAAGCAGGCATCCTTGGTGGCGGCGTTGGGCTCTCGCTCCGTCGAAGCGGTGGTCATTGGCCGGATTGTGGGACCATCGCGAGGAGGGATCCTCGTGACTAACGCCGGTGAGGACGCTGCGAGCGCCGGCTCCATTCTGGAACACACGGCAGAGCTACCTGAGGCCGCGCGGGTCAGCGTCGTCGAGGGAGGCAGTTGCTGCTCGTCTCCCGCGGTTGGCCCGACGGCGTGCTGTGGGGAGGACGATTCCTGTACCGGGGAGGCATCGTCGGGGTCTGATGGCGATGTTCAGGGCACGGCATCCGAATCGCTCCGGGCATTCGGAGCGCTCATGCGATCGACCGGTGCCGACGGGGCGCTTGACGCGCGTACCAAGGAGTTGATCACGCTCGCCCTGACGGTTGCGACGCGCTGTCGTCCCTGTCTCAAGGCACACTTGGTTGAGGCCCGGGAGATGGGCATCTCCGAGGCCGAAATCGAGGAAGTGGTGTGGTGCGCGGTGGCCATGGGCGGCGCACCGTTGCGCATGTTCTACCGAGAGGTCTGTGAGGAACTGGAAGGCGGGGGGAAGACGTGCTGCTGAGCGTGGTACTTAAGCAGGACAGTGGTCCGGGGCCAGGACTCGCTTCTCCCGTTCCTGCCGGCGATTTCCACGAAGGATGAGCGGTCTCTTTCCTGAACGGATCATTGAGTCGATCATACGTCGGCCGTGCTGAGATCCCCTTTCGGGGAGCCAAACTGATCGCGATTGGTGGTGGCACGGAGATCGAGTAGTCGTTCTTCTAGTGCCGTTCGTTGTCAGCGAAGAACCTGTGGATGAACAGCGTCAGCATCTCGGCAGTCTTGTGGAGATGCTCGATGTTGACGCTCTCGGACGCACTGTGCGCGACCCCGGGAGATCCTGGGCCAATGCCAACGCTGGGGATTCCACTGTTGAGGAAGTGAGCGATATCTCCCCAGCCGCCGAGTAGGGTCACGCTTGGTTTGGCTGAGCAGACGTCTTCGAAAGCCGCTTCCATACTGTCGATTACCCATCGGTGTTCCGGGCGGCACAGCGAGGCCGGCAGGTCTTTCACCCAACTGGTCTCGGGGGGCGACTCCTGGAAGAACTCGTCACCGGACACGGCTTCGGCAATGCACTGGTCGAAGAGATTGCGCACGGTCTTGCCGGACCAGAGCCCGCACTCTCGTTCGCCACGCTGCATGTCTTCGATGTCAGTCTTGATGTTCATGCCGAAGGTGGCTTCATCTGGGACATTCGCGGGGTGGTCTCCCGCGTGGAACGTTCCGAGATTGAAGTCGCCGGGGCGATCGCCGCGGAGTTCGCGGAAACGCCGGAGGGCGTTGAGGAGGGAGACAGCCTTCTCGATGGCATTGACGCTGTTGCCATAGGCGGCGTGTCCGGCTCTCCCGCTGACTTTTACATGGGCAGTGACGACCCCGGTGCAACCGTTCCAGAGGGATCCGAAGCTGCCGTCGATCACGACTGCGGCATCGGGTTTTGCCAGATGATCGATGCAGGTCATGCTGCCGCGGCCCCCTCCGTCACACTCTTCTTCCACCACGCTGCAGCACACGATGTTTCCATTGAGATCGAGCTGTGCGTTCTGCAGTGCCGTCACGGCTTCGAGCATAACGGCAACACCTCCTTTGTCGTCGGTTGTCCCCCGGCCCCAAAGGCAGCCATCCCGGACATCCCCGGCAAAGGGGTCACCGTCGTAGTGATCGACGGCCACGGTGTCCATGTGGGCGTCGATCAGGAGGGTAGGGCCCCCGCCGGAGCCAAAGGGCAGTGTGCCGATGATGTTTGGGCGTCCTGCGCGGATTCGGCCACTGGGGCCCAGAACCCCGTTTTGCCCGAGAATGTCCTCAGGACACTCCACCCGTTCAGTGCGGGCGCCAAGCTGCTGCAATGTCCGTTCGACAATCAGTTGGCCGGCCAACTCGCCGGGAGGATTGCGGTCCCCCGAGTAGAGATTCACGGTTGGCGTACGGACGAGTTCGGCACAGCTCTCCACGAGTCGCTCCCGATCGACGTGTTTGAGGAGCGTGCGCTCGGTCTGAGTCAACATGGTCGGCGTCCTTGCTTGGTGGTTGACTGGGGGGACAGGTCTGTTAGGTCGTTGTATGCCGTGTGCGTTGGTTGATAACGGTTGCGCGGGAGAAGCAGGTTTTCCAGTCCTGAGCGTAGAAGTGGCAGAACAGGCGGAGGGGGCTTACGGTGCCCTTTCCGGGTGCCCTTGCATGGAAGCGACAGATATTTACATTAACAGCCAAGGTTAGAGGAGGGCGGGATGCGGGAGCAACGCCTTACCGCGCCGGGTCGTTTTTTTGCGTTGACCGGATTGCCATGCCCTCGAGGCGGCCCGTTCGGTCTCACTTACTAAGGAAAGCACACCATGTTCAACGCCTGCATTCCCGTCCTGCTCGTTACGGCTGCAGCCGTAATCTACATTTTCATCATCGAGCGCAAGCACTACATGGGATCGATTTTCGGGGCGTGTGCTGTCTTGTGCGTTGTGGGGACGGTGGTGGGGATTCTGCAGGTGACCGACCGCCCGGCGGAGAACGACACAACGGGGTTGATCATGGCCCTTTGTTCGTTGGTTCTGCTGCTGGGAACAGGAATTGCGGCAAAGCTGCTCTTCCGAGGCGGGCAGCCGCGTCGTCGTCGCAGCAATCAGTCGTGACGGGGCTGCCTCTCTGAACGTTCAAAGCGGAACGCCCCCGGGTGGTATCACTCCGGGGGCGTTCTGTGTTTGAGGGAGGTGGCGTCCGCTACTTGCCCAATGTCACCCGTTCTCCGGTCTTGCCGGACTCGTAGAGCGCGCAGACCATACGCTGGGTCTCGATGGCGTTTCTACCGTCGATTTCAGGGGTTTCACCGTTCTCGAGCGCTTCATAGAACTGCTCGATCTGCTTGAGGTGGCTTGTTCCCCAGTATGATGGGCCACCCCCGTAGTCAAACGTCTCGTTCGGGTCAGGCCGGGCGACGAATTCCCTGCCGTCGTGGAATTTCACGCGTGCTTCCTCCGCTTCCATGCGGATGACGCCGTTCTCACAGTCAATCTCGATTTCGACGGTGGAGTCGTAGCTGTAGTAGTTCATTGCCCAAAACGACGCTTTGACGCCATTTTTGAAAGCGATGACTCCATCGGCGACGTCTTCGACCTCGATTGTCGGATGATCGCGATTGGCGATGTGCGCGTCCACGAAGTCGATCTCGTCTCCGACGAACCATTTGACTAGGTCGAGGGTATGGATGGCTTGGTCGATGATGACCCCGCCGCCTTCCTTGTCCCAGGTCCCTTTCCAGTCGCTCTTTGAGTAATACTCCGGGGCTCGATACCACGTTAGCGTGGCTTTCGCGGACTGGATGGCGCCGATTCCTCCGACCTCGAGGGCACTTTTGATGAGTTTGGAGCCGGCGTTGTAGCGGTTCTGGAAGATGACTCCGAGGGTCTTGCCCGTTTCTTCTGCACAGGCGACCATCGCCTCGGCGTCGTCGATGGCGATGCTCATGGGTTTTTCGGTGAGGACGTTGCACCCGGCCTTCATGGCGTCAATGGCGACTGGCGGATGGAGGTAGTGAGGGAGGCAGATGTGGATGACATCCAGGTCCTCCTTGGTCAGCATCTCATGGTAGTCAGTGTAGTACGAGTCACATCCGAAGAGCTCGGCCTTTTCTTTGGCGCGTTCCTCGTCAATGTCGCAACAGGTAATGACGTTGGCGCAGTCCAGGGATCTGGCGGGCATTCCGTGGAAAGGAGAGATTCGTCCGCAACCAATGACTCCGACCTTGAACATTTCCATTGCCAGCACAAGCCTCGCATTCTCCGGTTCCGTTTCTCGAGGCCCGGCGGAGCGGCCGGTCCTTGAGGGGGAGCCCCAAACGCGAGGCTCTCCTGAGCACATGGATAATAGAACAACTCTTGATCGAACGAACAGCTCTCTTGGAACGAAAATTGCGTCCATTGCGGGCTATGTGGGGATGGGGAGGAAGGGGGGGCACGAACTCGCTGGTCCGTGCAGGCAACACCCCGGGCATGTGGAAGAACTCCGGGACGGCTTGGAGTTCTTCTACATGCGACTGAGGAGGGACCAGACGACGTAACGGTCCTATCTGGGCAGACGGGAGATTCCGTGCTATATTGTCCGCTTCTGTCTTACGCATCCGTGTGCGTATGACATATCGGTTGCCGCCTGATTCGGTGGAGTATTCGGAGTCAAATGTAAGGAATTCGCGCATGTGCATGGCAGAGAAACGCAGTCGGGGGTTGGGGTTCACGCTGATTGAGCTCTTGGTGGTCATCGCGATCATCGCCATTCTGGCCTCAATGCTGCTTCCCGCTTTGCGTCAGGCGAAGGACAAGGCGTTGCAGGCCAGTTGCACGGCCAACGTCAAGCAGCTCTCTCTGGCGATCCAGATGTACACTGGTGACAACGATCAGTTCTTCCCCAAGCATCAGTGGTCGAGCTCGTACCCGTCGATCACGTATGAATTTAAAGATGCCCGGGGAAAGTCGGTCAGTTCCCGGCATCGTCCGATGTTCTGGTATGCATTTGACTACATTGCCGACGCCAAGATCCTGGCTTGCCCCGGCAACCGCAACCCCAACGTGTCCATGCGGAAACAGCTGTGGTACAGCTATGGATTCAACCGGTATCTGCCTGACTGGAGTGGGCTCAAACAGATCTCCACAGTCAAGGAGCCTACCTACATTTTCCTGGTTGGGGATGGCACGTACTCATGGTGGGACAGCTATTCCGATTGGACGCGCATGGACGATCGCCACTCGCTCGGGATGAACATTGGATTCATCGACGGCCATGTGAAGTGGCTGCGGAAGAACTCGTTCAAGAACCAGCCCAACCGCCTTCACCCGAGCAACGGCACTTGGCATTCGAGTGGCTCGGCTTACATGCCGTAACGCGAACGGCGTTTGGCGTCTGGCGACGTCGTTCTGCCCCGACCTTCAAGCCTGGTTTCGTCGTCGTCGAGTCCGTTTTAGAGGGGCAATCTCTGACGTAGCCAGGACAGGGCCGTCCTTTCTTGGGGGGGGGCTAATCCTGAATGGCGTTAGGATAAGGGGAATCGGGGCATGGCAGCCCCTCCCACGTTGGCTGCACCTGACCTCAGTGTGGGAGGCGGCGCCATCCGGCGACCTCTTCCTGGATGCACTTTCCGCCGCTCATCCTGACGCCATCCGGGCCTAATCCTCGAATCGCCCCTGCACGGGGATGACGATTCGCGCTTGTCCAGGGGCGTCGGTATGGAGCGTGAGTTTGCCTTCGAGGGTTGGCCACGGCGGAATCCGGCGCAGTTCCAAGGCGACCGTGTACGATTCACCGGGGACATCTTCGGTCAGTGTTGCGGTCAGGAACCCGTTGGGCGTCGCCTCCAGGCGTTTGACGCGGTAGGTGGGGGCTCCGGGGCGCCCCTTCAGCCGCAGGACCTGCCTCCCAGGCGAAGCACCCGCACGGGACACGGTTCCGAAGTCAATGATCTCGGGGGTTGTGTTGATCGGGCCGAGAACGGTGCCGGTGACGGGAATACCTATGGTGGGTTGCTGAGGGCTGTCCAGGCGCAGGATGATCCTGGCTCGGAACTTCCCCGCGGGGCAGTCGTTTCCCAGTTTCGCTTCAAGAGAAATGGGTTGGTTGGGACTCAAGTCTGACGGACGTTCCAGCAGGCTTGCCTGAAGGGCTGGATGGTCTGTGCTCACGGTAAGAATCCGCGGGTGCACACCGGTCGTCTGCTCCAGCTTCACCCGCCGAGGCGAGACGGTGGAGCCCCAGGTGTTCGTCCCAAAATCAATGGCGGGAGGAGTCACGCGCAACAGGGACGTCACGTTGGCCAGTGTCTTTACCTTGATCAAGCGCATCTTGGCGACATCAGTCTCTATGTAAGCGGTGAAGCTCACCTTGCCTTCCAGTGTGTTGGTGTCCAGGGCCAAGACGATGTCGGCACTCGTCCCCGCAGGGATGCTGGCGGGACACTGGGCGATGCGCAGGCAGCCGCACGACGTGCGGGTCTTGCGGATGGTGACCGTTTGGTCGGCCGGGGCAGTGACCCGGACGGACTCACGCTGAACTGTGCCACGCCACACACTCCCGAAGTCATGTGACAGCTTGAGGCTTTTTGCCTGGGCCGCGGGCATGGTGATGAGTACGGCAGCCAGGATCAGGATCGGGATAGCGGCAGGAAGCAGAGAGCCCCGTCGCGTGGGGGAAAGTGTCGGGGACTGGAAAGGCATGTGAAGGCACCATTGGGCTGACGTTTTGGGGGGCCGGGGAACACGCAGTATAGCCACGTTTCCAGCGTAACGAGTCAGGCGAGCTCGCTATGACTCAACCATAGTCCTCCGCCGGCACTCGATCAACCGGAGTTGGTGCCCCATCAGGCCTGAGCGGAGGGGGCTGGCTGCCGTGTCGACCGTTGTGACGCGCGGCACAACGCCGTTCCGCCTGTCGGTAGCGTGGCATCTGAGGGGTTGCGGGGCTAGATTGCCGGGGCGTTGACAACCGGAATACCTGCCGGCGGGGCAGGGCTGAAGCGATACTCCCCAAGGAAGCACTGAGACGATGAGACCTGTCTATGTGAGTGCAACTGTTCAGGACAGCGGCAAGACGTCGGTCAGCCTGGGCTTGATGCAAGTGTTGCAGGAGCAGGGCCTGAACCCCGGCTACATCAAACCTGTTGGGCAGCACTATGTCCGCTATCACGACACAAACGTGGACGAAGATGCTGTCCTGATCCATCAGGTTTTCAATTTGCTGGAGCGCCCCTATTGCCTCAGCCCGATCGCGATTGAGCGGGGTTTCACCACTAAGTTCATCTTTAATCCGGACGTGGCCCCGCTCGAGAAGGCCATTCTTGACTGCGTGGACGAGTTGGGTGAAACCCACTCGATGCTGATTGTGGAAGGTACCGGACACGCAGGAGTTGGGAGCTGCTTCTCGCTCTCCAATGCCCGCGTTGCCGAACTTGTTGGCGGCCGAGTGGTGATTGTGACAGGCGGTGGTGTGGGCCGTCCGATTGACGAGATTGCCGTCAGTCTGGCATTGTTTGAGAAGCACGACGTTGAGGTCGTGGGAGTGGTCCTCAACAAGGTCCTTCCGGCCAAGTACGAGAAGATTCAGAAAACGGTGTCGCGGGGTCTTGAGAACCTTGATACTACCTTGCTTGGGGCAATCCCTTACGAGCCGTCTCTTACGCACTTTACGGTTGGGCAGTTGGCGGAGGAGTTCCGGTACCGGGTGCTGTGGGGGGAGGACAACTTGTCGAACCGGATCGAGAAAACCGTTGTGGCTGCGATGGAACCGGAGCATGTGGTCGAATATATCGAGGGCAACACGTTGCTCATCGTCCCCGGGGATCGCCTGGACAACATCTTGGTGGCGGTGATCGTGATGGCGCAGGAGTTCGCCAGTGACGGCGGCATCATTCTGACCGGAGGGATTGAGCCGCACCCGACAATTGCCCGGTTGATGGAAGAGACTGGAATTCCCGTTCTCATCAGTGACGATGACACTTTCAAAGTGAGCTCCCGGATGTCGGACTTGGGTTTCAAGATCCGGACATTTGATACGGACAAGATCTCCACGCTCCATTCTCTGGTGCGAGACTACGTTGATACGGACCGCATTCTTGCTGCACTGCAGGATGACGCGTAAGCCCGTTTGGGCTCTGCTAAGAGGCGACTATGACCGGTCTTGATTGCCTGTTTAATCCTCAATCCGTAGCCATTGTTGGCGCTTCGCGTGAACCCGGCAAAGTCGGTCACGAGATTGTGTCTGCGATGCTTGCGGCAGGCTTTGAGGGACAGATTTTTCCCGTCAACCCGAAGGCGGATGAGATAGAGGGGCTCCCTTGTTTCCCGGATTTACCCGCGATCGGAGCAGTCCCGGAGCTCGTGGTCATTGTGGTCAGTTCGAAGTTTGTCCTGAAGGTTATCGAGCAGTGCGCCACGTTGGGGGTCAAAGCCGCGGTCATCATCACGTCTGGGTTCAAGGAGTCCGGTGATTCCGGAGCGGAGCTTGAGAAGCAGGTTTCCCGGGTTGCTCGGTCTCATGACCTTCGGCTGGTCGGTCCGAACTGCATCGGGGTGATGTCAACGCGTGCCAAGCTCAACGCGAGTTTTGCGGGGGAACTGCCGGCCGTTGGCGGGGTGGGATATCTCTCGCAGTCCGGTTCCCTGCTGGCGGCGATTGTCGACATGGCGAATGCGAGTGGGATCGGGTTCAGCAAGCTGATCAGCATTGGCAACAAGGCAGATGTCAATGAGCTCGACGTGATGCGGCATTTTGGGGAGGATCCCGAGACAGAGGTGGTGGCCGGCTATCTCGAGACGATCGGTGACGGCGATGCTTTCATCCGCCAGGCGGAGATGGTGAGCCAACGCAAGCCGATCCTCCTGATCAAGTCAGGCGTGACCGACGCCGGGGCTCGAGCAGCCTCCTCTCACACCGGTCGTCTGGCCGGGACGGAGTCGGCCTATGAGTGTGTGTTTGAGCGGGCCGGCGTCATACGCTGCGAGTCCATTAAGATGCAGTTCGATCTGGCCCGGGCGTTCGCCAACCAGCCGCTTCCTCTCGGAGGACATGTCGCGGTGATTGCGAATGCCGGGGGCGCGGGCATTATGGCTGCGGACGCCATCGATCGAGGGAATCTCGAGTTGGCACCATTTTCTGACGAAACGATGCAGGTGCTGACCACGGGCCTGCCGAAGGCGGCCAATATCAGCAACCCCATTGACCTTCTGGGTGATGCCCTTTCCGATCGCTATGAGATCGCGCTGAGTGCGGTACTGAGTGATCCGGGAGTCGATTCTGTTCTGGTGATGCTGAGTCCTCATGCAACGACCGAGTGTGTGACAACCGCGAAGACGGTTGCTCGTTGTGCGAATGCTCAGAGCGAGAAGCCTGTTCTGGCCTGCTTTCTTGGCGCAGGGCGCATTCGTGAAGCGGTGGAGGTCCTTCGCGCTGGAGGGATTCCGCAGTACGATTCACCTGAGAGTGCGGTGGCAACGATCAAGGCGATGTCTACCTACTCCCGTTGGCGTGCTCGTCCCAAGCGTGTGGTGAAGCTCTTCCCGGTTAACCGCCATCGGGTCGAGCGGGTCATCCGTCGCCATCTTCGGCAGGGCGTTCACGAATTGGGAGAGGTCCAGACAAAGGACATTCTTCAGGCCTATGGTTTTGTTACGCCCAAGAGTGCGGTTGCGACCACGGCTGAACAGGCGGCCAACATTGCGGCCCAGATTGGTTACCCGGTCGTGCTGAAGGTGTGGGCTCCGGAGATCATCCACAAGACGGACGTGGGCGGGGTCAAGACGGATCTTACCGGTTCCCAGGCTGTGATGGACGCCTTTGATCTGATGATGTACCGGATACCGAAGAAGCTCCCTGACGTCAACATCCCCGGCATTCTCGTTGAGCAGATGTGCACAACTGGTCGTGAGGTCATCCTGGGCATGAACCGGGATCCCCGTTTTGGTCCATTGATGATGTTCGGGATGGGGGGCAAGTTGGTTGAGGTGCTTGAGGATGTTGTGTTCTACCCGGCCCCACTGACGGCCGAAGAAGCCAAAGAGATGCTGGTAAGCACGCGGACCTACGAGCTCCTGGCGGGGCTGCGTGGCGAGGAGGGGGTGGACATCGATGCCATTGCGGAGGCCCTGCAGCGGCTTTCGCAGTTGGTCACGGAGTTCCCGCAGATAAAAGAGATCGATATCAACCCATTCGTGGTTGGGCTGGCAGGTACTACACCAGTGGCTGCCGACGCTATGATGACCATTGAGCCCGCCTAAGCTCCGGTGCACGGTCTGTCCGGGATCGCAACCGGGCTTCCCCACGGCGGGAGAAGCGTTAGGAGATGACTGCCATGCAGCAGGAATTTGACTGGAAGGCCCGCTACGGGGACTTGATCGGGTCTGCCCGGGAAGCGGTTAAGGCAATACGTTCAGGTGACAGCATTTTCATCGGGACGGGATGCGGGCAGCCCGTGCATCTGGTGGAGGCGCTCACCGAACACGCTCGCCATGTTTACGATGCCCACATCATTCATCTGTTGACAATGGGGGCGGCACCCTATGCCACGGCTCACTTCCGTGAGCGCTTCAAGATGAACAGCTTCTTTATCGCGGACAATGTGCGCGATGCCTTTGACCAGGGCATTGGTGATTACACCCCCATGTTTCTGTCCGACATTCCGCGTCAGTTCGAGACGGGGCGGACGCCGTTGGATGTCGCCCTGATCACGGTCACTCCGCCGGATGTCAACGGCCTCTGCAGCCTTGGTGTGTCGGTTGACATCGTGAAGGCGGCAGCCACTCATGCCAGATATGTGGTGGCCCAGGTCAACGCCCAGATGCCGCGGACCCTCGGTAACGGGTTTATCCACGTCAACTCAATCGACATGCTTGTTCCCCACGATGAACCCATTATCACGGTTGAGCCAGAGGCCTCGGACGAGACGCTACGACGTATCGGGCAGAATCTTGCCCGGCTGGTCGAGGACAACAGCACTATCGAGTGCGGGATTGGCCGGATCCCCCAGGCCCTGGCCGAGTTCCTCAAGGACAAGAAGGAGTTGGGTGTCCATACGGAGATGTTTGGTGACTGGATCATCGACCTGATCGAGTGCGGTGCCATCACCTGCTCCCGCAAGACGATCAATCGCGGGAAGATCGTTGCCAGCTTCTGCATGGGGTCTCAGCGTCTCTACGACTACATCGACAACAACCCGCTGTTCGAGTTTCACCCGACCGAATATGTGAATGATCCCTTCGTGATCGCGCAGCATGATAAGATGGTGGGGATCAACGTCGGTCTCGAAATCGATCTCACGGGGCAGGTTTGTTCTGACTCACTCGGGTACCGATTTTACAGTGGGATCGGTGGGCAGGTTGACTTCATTCGCGGGTGCGCCAGGAGCCGGGACGGGAAGGCCATCATCGCGATGCCTTCAACCGCGCGAAACGACGAGGTGTCGCGTATCGTGGCGAAGTTGACGGAGGGGGCCGGAGTGGTCACCACCCGCGGAGACGTGCACTACGTGGTGACCGAGTATGGGATCGCTTACCTGCACGGCAAGAGCATCCGTGAGCGCGTTCTGTCGCTCATAAACATCGCTCACCCCAAGTTCCGGAACGACCTTATTCACGCAGCAAAGGCCCAACGATACCTGCAGGAAGATCAGATTGAGCTGGCTTGGGACCTGGTCCGGTATCCGGAAGAACTTGAACACTACGATACCTTGCGTGACGGCACCGAGATTTTTCTGAGGCCCGTTAAGCCGACCGACGAGAAGGCTCTCTCGGAGATGCTCTACTCACTGAGTCGGGACTCGGTCAAGAAGCGGTATTTCACGCATACGAAGACGTTCCCGCACAAGGACGTGCAGCGGCTCACGAACATTGACTACCAGAACGACCTGGCTATCGTGGGCGTGGTCCCGGGGGTGACCGGTGAAGAAGTCGTTGCGATTGCCCAGTATTTCCTGGATCCCAAGACGCAGGTGGCAGAGGTCGCTTTCATCGTTCAGGACGAGTGGCAGGCCAAAGGCATGGGCAGTTTGCTGCTTGACTATCTTGCCCGGACAGCAATCCAGCGAGGGGTGAAGACATTCTACGCCACTGTGCTGCCCAGCAACAAGGCCATGCTTACCATTTTCTACAACACAGGCTTCAAGATCAACACGGAGTTTGACGGCGAAGCCTACAGTATCAGTTACAATTTGATCAAAGACGGGGAGAGGACGCGGACGTGATGGCACCCAAGAAGGTCTTTATCCACTCGCCAGAGCTGGACCTATACCCATATCCCCCCGAATGCCCGTTCAACACGTCACGCGCAGGACGGACACACGGAATCGCCAAGTCGATGGGCTTGCTTGCCGGGGCCGACCGGTCTGTAATCAGTGCTCCTCCTGCCGAGCGGAACGTGCTTGAGATGTACCACACGGCGGATTACCTCGATGCCCTGGCGAGTGCTCCTGAGCGGCAGATTGATCAGCGCCTGTTCGATATGGGCCTCGGGACGATGGACTGCCCGGTCTTTCCGGGCGTCTACGAAGCGAATGCCCTGGCCTGTGGGGGGACGGTAAAGGGGGCTCAACTGATCGCTGACCGGGAGGCTACCGTCGTTTTCCATCCCGCGGGGGGGCTTCATCACGCGTTCCCCGACCGAGCCGCCGGCTTTTGCTACATGAATGACATCGTCCTTGCCTGTATGGTGCTGGCCGACGCCGGTCGGCGAGTACTCTTTCTTGATGTCGACGTGCACCATACCGATGGGGTACAAGAGGCGTTCTATGCTCGTGAAGACGTTCTCACCATCTCGATGCATGAGAGCGGCCGTACGTTGTTCCCCGGTACGGGGTTCGAGGGCGACATCGGGGTCGGCTCCGGTGAAGGCTACACTGTGAACCTGCCCTTTCCGGCAGACACCTATGACGATATTTACCTGGAGGCTTTCATGGAGGTCGTCGTGCCCCTTGTGGAGGCCTTTGAGCCGGATGTGCTCGTCGTGGAGGCCGGGGCCGATGCTCTGGCCGGCGACCCATTGGCTCACCTTTGCCTGACAAACAACGTCTATGTGGACATTATCGAGGCCCTGCTGGCGGCCGGTAAGCCCATGCTGGTGACGGGTGGCGGCGGGTACAACATCGAGAACACTGTTCGCGCCTGGGCGCTGCTCTGGTCCTGCCTCTGTGGTGACCGGGGGCACGATGACATGATGGCCGGAATGGGGGGGGTGATGTTGGGGAGCACAGACTGGCATGGCGGCTTGAGGGACCGGCTTCTGGCCCCGTCCCCGGAGACGCGTGAAGTTGTTGCTGCCGATGTC
>Ga0209045_1001654_pt1 | contig 18942 bp, 19 predicted proteins | sample SaaInlLV_10m_DNA_4_FD_184664 | JGI IMG/M metagenome (GOLD analysis project Ga0209045, IMG submission 184664) | Marine microbial communities from expanding oxygen minimum zones in the Saanich Inlet - Saanich Inlet SI072_LV_200m_DNA (SPAdes) (version 2) | ecosystem: Environmental > Aquatic >...
TGCCTCAACAGACACCGAGAGAAGCGGTCTACGAGCTTTTGAAGGAATTATATCTGCAGCCTCCGGGCAATTTACCGACATGGGTCTGAACCGGGTTCTGCTGGGAATCAACCCAAGCTACTCACCTCTACCTCTGGCCTCAGCGTATGGTGCCGTGCTAGGAGCCAATGCTGCAATATTGGCACTGTTTCATCGTCAACGTACCGGGCAAGGAGATTATATCGAGGTGCCACTTGCATCTGCTTTAATGGAGGGACTCGTTTATAATTCACAACGAGTAGAGCGCTACCCGGAGCGGTATAAATCTCCCAGGGAAAAGGAAATCGAACGTCGTCAGGCAGTCGGACTACCGATGAACTTAAGCTTTGATGATCTTCAGGAGTTTCTTGATCCATTTTATCGTAGTTACCCATGTTCAGATGGACGCCTGTTTTATGTTGTCAGTGCTTCACATACAGACCATGCAAAGCGCACTCTAAAAGCTCTTGGTATCTGGAAGGAAATAAAAGCTGCGGGAATTCCACAACAGGAAAACTGGTACAAACCAAAAAATGAGTGGCTTACTGATTGTGCATTAGGGGCTTACCCGCTTAATCGATATTGGGCCGATATTGTATCAAAGGCTATGGCAAGGGCTTTTTTAGAGAAAACGGCATATGAATGGGAACACTTGTTTGGCAAAAAACGAGTGCCGGGACGAGCTCACAGAACTACTCAAGAATGGCTTCACTGTGATCATGCAATCAAATCAGGTTTGATCAACACGCGTATTGACCCTCTTTTGGGTAAATTGCATTCCATTGGTCCAGTGAGCTGGTTGACTGATTCAGCAGAAACTTCTGTTCAACAGGTATCGGCAAAAAGATGCAAAGCAGATGAAATCAAATGGAATAAACCAGAGCAACTAACCCAATCCGATTCGGCATTGTTATCCCAGGGGCGGCAGTGGCTGTCCGGTATAAAAGTGCTGGATATGACAAATGTTATCGCCGGCCCCACAATTGCTTCTTTTCTGTCCCGCTTTGGTGCTCATGTCATAAAACTTGATCCTGTAAAATCAACATTTGATCCGTGGAACACTATCGTTTTTGGGATGCAGGCAGGACGAGGCAAAGAGAGTATTCTCGCAGATATTAAATCAACTGAAGGTCAAAATATTTTCCACCAGCTTATTGAATGGGCTGATATTGTGACCATAAATGCAGTTGACCGACAGGTTAATAATCTAGGGCTGGACGAAGATAATCTTAAAAAAATAAACCCGCGAGCGATTCTATGCCAGGTTGATGCATTTGGAGGTCCACAACGAGGATCCATGAGCGACCACCTGGGCTATGACGACACGGTTCAAGCTGCAACTGGAGTGATGATTCGATTTGGCGGCTCAAGGCAAACTCCCGAGGAGCATGCACATTTTGGCACGATTGATGTGCTGGGTGGTTTTTGTGCCGTAACGGCGTTAGCTGCTGCATTGCTTCGCCGGGAAAAAACCGGACATGTTTGCAGGGCTCGCAGTTCGCTTATGTCAGCGGGACAACTCATTCAGATGCCTTTTATGTATGATCACCCGGAGCGCGAACCCTTTGATGAACCCAGTGGTAGAGATGTATTGGGTTATGGAGCACATTATCGATTTTATGAAGCGAGCGACGGCTGGTTTTTTCTTGCCTGTGCTGATCAGGGTGAGTTAGAAAAACTTGCATCATTGTCTGCATTTAAACACATAGGTGCCGTGGAGAATCAGGAGGAGTACTTGGTAAAAAAGTTTGCTGGATTCACAGTTGCAGAATGCGTTGAACTACTCACAAAACTGGATATTGGTGCAGTTCGTCCATCTTCCCTGGCAGATTTGCGTGATCAATATATTGGTACTGAACAATCAGAAATAAATAAACAGGGTAGTAGCTATCAATTTGTGCGCCATAATATTGCCAGTGCAGGGCGTTGGGTCGAACTTTTTGCGCCTTGCGCCATCCGTCCTCAAGCGGGAGAAATCAAGGCTTTTCCACCGGCTGAGAAATATGGTAAATCCACAAGAAAAATACTCTCAATGCTTGGATATTCTGAGCAAAAAATTGACCATTTGTTAGCCCAATCCATTGTTTCATCAGGGTGGTGCGAGAATTACCTGCCTGAGTAAGAGGAGAAAAAAATGAAACGCGATAACTCAAGACTTAAGCAAAAAGATTTATGGGGTGGCTATACACGGCCAGGTGCACCCAGATCAGTCCATGATTGTTATTATCAGCACGCCAGTAATGACCCGGAAGTACCACAGCTTTGGGCCTATACGAGTAAACTTTCACATGCGAATACAGATAACGTAGAACTTCATGTCAACACGACTGCGCCAGCATTTGATATTTTAATATACCGTGATGGTGTACAACGCCTGGAGGTGCACCGACAACAGGCTGTTATGGGTCACTTTTTCACTACTCCTGATGATTGTTCAGTCAGCGGATGTGACTGGCCGATAACCTTAAGTATTGCAATCGATTCCAGCTGGGTTTCAGGTGGCTATATTGTGGAGCTTAACGCAACAGCTGCAGATGGTTCGCCTTTATCATATGACCATGTATTTTTTGTACGTCCTGATGAAAATATTGATAAAAGTGGTCGATTATTGTTGGTAGCTGCGACTGGTACCTGGACCGCCTATAATGACTGGGGCGGATCAAATCACTATGAAGGAATCACAGGATCTACAGGTGATCTGTTTTCCCCAACTCTCAGCCACCAACGTCCTTTTGCACCAGGCTTTGTCAAGCTGCCTCATGATGCCCCACGTATCCCTTTGTCTGAACCTCCTGAAATGGGTGCCGATGTCTGTTATCCCCATATGGATTGGGCATATGAAAATGGCTATTCTAAAAAATATGCATCAGCTGGTTGGGCAAGTTATGAAAGATATTATGTACATTGGCTGGAAGAAGTCGGTTATGACATTGATATTATTGCTCAGCATGACCTCCAGTATTACCCGGAAATTGTCAGTGGCTATGATTGTCTGACCACCATTGGTCATGACGAATACTGGTCATGGGAGATGCGCGATACTATCGACAACTATGTAAAACAGGGGGGGAATATTGCACGTTTTGCGGGTAACTTCATGTGGCAAACGAGGATAGAAAACGAAGGCCAGACCCAGGTTTGTTATAAATATCGAGCAAGGGAAGAAGACCCTGTTCGGGAAACAGAAGAGATAAACCGAACTACGATTTCGTGGGACGCTCCCGAAGTGGGTCGCCCCGGAGCACAAACATTTGGCTTAAGTGGTACCTTCGGGCTTTATGCTGGCTGGGGTGGATGTTGTCCACGTGGTGCTGGTGGGTTTACTATTTACCGTCCTGAGCACTGGGTATTTGAAGGAAGCGATCTCTATTACGGTGATATTTTAGGTGCTCCATCCCGGGTGTTTGGCTATGAAGTGGACGGCGTAGATTATATCATAAAAAATGGCCTTCCCTTTGCAACAGGTACAGATGGAGCACCAGATAATTTGCTTATTCTGGCTGTCGGATTAGCCACCGTGTTTGAAGCAGATCATGGTAAAGAGAACAAACTCTTTATCGGGTCAGACGATGTCGAATTCACCGCCAAAACCCTTTACGGTAATATAACACCTGAAAATTTTAATCGATGCAAACGAGGTTCGGGCATGATTGCCCTGTTTGGCCAGGGGAAGGGGTGGGTGTTTACCGCAGGATCCTGTGAGTGGGTGGCAGGACTGATAGATAATGATCTACATATAGAAAGAGTTACAAAAAATGTACTCAATCGATTTTTGGGGATTTAAGGAGCCTCTTATTAATGGGAAGCAATATTAAATTTGGTAATTTTTTCAGTAGCTATGAAAAAGTTCTGCAGCAAGTGTTAATAGGGACTTATCCGAAACAGGGGGTTTAAAGTTGCTTTTACCTGCAAACTCAACACAGCCTGAGAATTTTTTTTGTAAGTCATCATCTGAAAGAGGTCGACCAGGCATTCCGTAGGCTTCACCACAGAAACCCTGTAAAGTTCTGCCATCTTTTAGACTTAAACTAAGTCGAGCACTCTCAGGATAGAGAGAAAGCATTTTGTCTGTAGACAGGTCATCAGCTTCAATGACGGTCACCTTGTCCATTAACTTAAGCTTCTGTTGTGTAGAAATTTTATCTACAGTCAAATCATCTAATTGCACAAAACCATGAATCGCTGAACAAGCAAGTGCATAAGGCAAACTAAACTGGGCCTGCTGTACCGAAGCAGGTTGTGGATAGATCAGGCTGGTATTTACCAGTACAGGAACTTCTGCCGTTATTGAAACAATATCACTAACATTCGCATCAGCTTCTTTCATTAACAGTCTCATTTGTTCGATAGCCGCATGAGCTGCTGAGCAGACAGGATTTAGTTTATGTAAAAGCCCGGGGCTTACCAGCCTCCATTTTTCACCAAGGGTATTAACTTCTGAAGTTTTGGCCACGCCTTTATTCAATACAGCAAAATAACCTTTTGAATTTTCAAAAGCATCCACTGGACCCGTTACACCAATTTTTGCGGCACGTGCAAAACCTATAGCCTGTCTTGCTGTTTCGCCAACCAGGTAAGGTTTCGCATCAGATCCAAATACCGCTTTTACGCCACTTGCTGAGCACGCCGCAAGACTGATTGCATGTCTGATTTGAGAATCCGTTAATCCCAATACACACCCGGCTGCTGCTGTGGCACCAATTAAACTAAAAGTAACCGTACTCCACCAGCCTGAAAAATAGTGATTGTGTGTGCAGATATCGGCAAGGGTGTAGGTTATTTCGGAGCCCACAATAAAAGCTGAAAGTAAGTCAGCTTCATTTCCTTCACATTCTTCAACCAGTGCTAAAACTACCGGCAGTACAACAGCTGATCCATGCATGATGCCGGTATAACTTGTGTCATCAAAATCCCAGGCATGGGCAGCCGTTCCGTTAATGAGTGCTGCAGTTTCAGCATTTGAAGGTTTTCGGTTTATGGTTGAACAGCTACCTGCAATCACCGGTAACCCATTTGCCAGTCTCTCGACAAGAGGGTGAACACTTCCCGCCACCATGACACCGAGCGTATCCAGAATAGCTCGCCGTGAAGCTTTGACTACTTCTTCAGGAACATTGTCTAAATCAAAATCATATGCCCAGTTTGCAAATTTTTCGGTAAGTAATAATCCAGCCAAAATTAGTGCTCTTTTATTTCATAACCAGATGGTTTGGCTAACTCACAGATCAATTCCCATAACGAAACTGTCCAGTTGAGGGGTACAATTATTTCAAATCGATCTACCGCCACGCGGTGAATCAATACAGCAATCTGGTGAATGCCACTCTGTTTAAAGTTACCCACCGGAAAAGTAGTCATGGAAAAATCAAGCGCTGCCAGTTGAGACATTAAGTCTTCAACTTGTTCCCCCTGCACGGCAATTATCCAGCGAGCATGAGAAAGGTCTATTAACGGCGTGCTTTCCATATCCGCATTTTCAAAAATATAACTAAATGATTTTTGGTCTACACGTAACAATATTTTTTCCGGTGCGATTCTAAAACATGAAACATCATTGGATAATTGAACGGTGCCATAGTCACCCAGACCATCAAGTCCAATTGATTTTAAAGTGGGTTTAGCAGCTTCATCAAAGTCGTCCCACCCGGCCAGCTGGATCAATAATCCCGGCGCATACTCTGATAACTGATAACCAGTATGTGATTGATAATTTTCATGTTCGCGTAGTCGAGCATGTTCATTCATAGCTAAAGGGGAACGTATTTCAGGCATTCTGTCTTTCTCCTTTCGGATCAAAGAAATGAGGCGACACAACTTTGGCTGTTAAGGTGGTATCACTTAAAAAATCTATCACACGAATTTTTTCACCCTTTCGTTCAGTTCCATTCTTTAACAATGCAAGGGCTATATTCTTTTTCAAGGCAGCAGAGTATGTCGTTGAAGAAACCCATCCATCGCCATGCCCTTTGGCCTCATCCATTTCTGAAAACAGTAAGGAGCCTGCTAAAATATCCTGTCCCCCTTCAACCTCAAGCCCCACCAAACTCGGTCGTACAGGATCAGTTAAAAAAGGACGATTTTTTAATATTGAACCAATAAAAGGTTTCTTTTTAGAAGCAAAACCATCCATGCCGATGTCCTTCAATGTGGTGCGCCCTTCAATTTCAGGACCTGCTACATGTCCCTTCTCTATTCTTAAAGCACCCATTGCTTCTGTTCCATAGGGGCGAAGGTTAAATTCATCACCAACTTGCATTAAATATTCCCAGATATGAAAACCATAACCTGCCGGGATATAAATTTCATAGGCAAGTTCGCCTGAATAACTCATACGCTGAATACGAATATTAACTCCGGACATATCAGCATGGGTTAGATAGTTATTCGGTAAAGTTTCATTCGTTAAATCAGCACCTGTAGTCGCCCTGGTTAACAACTCTCTTGATCGTGGTCCGGCCACGGCAATAGCTGCCCATTGATCAGTAATCGTGGTGACATGAACTTTTAAGTCTTTCCAGCTGGTCTGTAATAACAATTCTGACAGTGCTAACACTTTAGCCGCGTTAGCTGTTGTTGTTGACATAAAATAATCAAACTCTCCCAGTCGGGCCGTCACGCCATCATCCATAATAAAACCATCTTCCCTTAACATAACACCGTAACGGATGCGCCCTACTTCCAGCAACTTCCAACCATTTACATAAATTCGATTTAGAAATTCAGCAGCATCCGGCCCCTGCACAGCAATTTTACCCAGCGTTGACACATCAACCATGCCAACACCGTTTCTGACATGAGCAGATTCTCGAATATAACTATCTCGTAAACTTTCACCATTTTCTGGGTAATAACGTGGACGTTTCCAGGCACCCACATCCATTTGAACAGCGCCGTGTTTTTCATGCCAGTCATGCATTGGCGTTAATCGAGTCGGTGCAAAGTGCAAGCCTGTTTCTGCACCAACAAGACTGCCGATTGTGACAGGTGTATAAGGTGGGCGGAATGTGGTGGTGCCCACGTCAGGAATTGTTGCATTGCGTAACTCTGCCATTCGGCTCATCGCATTAATATTGGAAAGTTTGCCCTGATCGGTCGCCATGCCCAACGTGGTATAGCGCTTCAGGTGTTCGACGGACACATAACCTTCACGATGTGCCAGATCAATATCAGACCGCGTGACATCATGTTGAAGATCAATAAATGCTTTACCCAAAGTTTTACCTGTTGAGTCGGTGACACACCAGAGCGGACAATAATCCCGTCCCCAGCCATCGGCATATTGTGGTTCTGGCACTATGGGTTCATCCCCGTTTTCATAAGCGCCTGCTACAGTTTCTGCCGCAGCAATCCCGGCTGCAAATCCCTGTGATACCGTTTGCTTTAAGTCATCTACAGCCAAAACTGAACCCGCACATTTCATGGTTGGAAGAGAATCAGGTACAGGAACAAAACAACCTTTCTCACTTTCAAAAACAGGTTTTTGTTGTCGCTGGCTCCATAGATGAAGAACCGGTGACCAGCCACCTGACACAGCGATTAAATCACAGGGCAGAGTTCGCGGTTCTCCTGCGGCCCTTCCTTTGGCATCAATAGCAGTGATGATTGCAGATGAAACACACCGTCGACCTTTAGCTGCCAAAACGGCATACCCGGAAAAAAGTTCTATGCCATGAGTTTTAACCAGCTCTAAAAGCTGCTTTGGAATATCTGTTCGCATATCCAGCAATGTGACAATAGCCCCTGATTTCACAAGATCAAATGCAGTTGAATAAGCACTGTCATTATTGGTACTTATAATCACTTGTTGACTCGGCAATACAGCGTATCGATTAATATAAGTTCTGACTGAATTTACCAGCATCACTCCGGGTTTATCATTATTGCCAAACACCAGTGGCCGTTCGATGGCTCCGGTTGCTAGAATTGCCTGTTTTGTCCTAACTCGCCAGTAACACTGTCTCGGTTGATCGGCTGGCGGTTCTGACACATGATCCCAGAGCTTTTCAATAACGCCATAGATATCTTGATCATAGGCTCCAAAAACGGTGGAACGTGTCAGAATTTTCACATTACCCAAAAGATTGATTTCTTCTATGACCCCTTTTAACCAGTCATCTGTTTCAGTTCCAGCCGGAGATGATAAAAGCGATCCACCCAGGGCTTCATCCTGTTCAACCAGAAAAACATTCAGACCTGATCGTCCTGACGAAAGTGCTGCTGCAAGTCCTGCCGGTCCTGCCCCAATGATTAGCACATCACAGAAAGCATTTTTCTTTTCATAACAGTCCGGGTCATCAATTATTACCGCCTGACCCATACCAGCCGCTCGACGAATAACTGACTCACAAAACATCCAGAATCGAGTTCCCTTAAAAGGCCCGATAAAGGTTTTGTAATAAAAACCGGAACTCATAAACGGTGCAAATAATTGATTCACTGAATTAAAATCGACACGCACATTAGGCCATGCATTTTGCCCGAAAGATTGCAGACCATCATAAGCAGAGATCATGGTCGCAGGTGTATTGGGTTCGGTTCTCGAACCATCACCAAGCTGAATCATTGCATTAGGTTCTTCAATACCGGCACTGAAAATACCCCTGGGGCGATGGTATTTAAAACTTCGAGCGACCACCGTTTCATTATTAACAAGTAATGCAGATGCCAGGGTATCACCTTGAAAAGCACTAAGCGGACGCCCATCAAAAGTTAGAGTGATAGTCTCTTCACGATTTATTCGTCCACCAGTTTTCAAACGGCTAGCAGTCATTTCGATACCTCTTTAGCCAGTCGGCAATCACCCATCTCATGAGTTAGCGTATTGCGCTCCAACACCAGCCACTGTCGACAACCCTGAACATGATGCCAATATTCCTGATGCGGCCCTCTGGGATTATCCCGGTTAAAAACATAATCCAGCCAGGCATTCACGTCTGTTTCATTCATATCAGGACGAGTTACCGAAGCATCGGCACCATAGGTGAATTCAGTTTCATCACGCAATCCACAGACAGGGCAATTTATTCTTAGCATGTTAGACCTCTAGTGTGCATTAGGCTGCGGGCCGACACCCTTTTCATCTATCTGGTAACCTCGCTCAAACCTGTCGAGGGTAAACTCGGCAGCTTCTTCATGCGGCTCATCTTTGGCCAGCAACCAGGCGAAATTCCAGCCTGATGCAGGCGTTGCCTTAAATCCCCCATAACACCAGCCACCATTGAGATACAGTCCATCAATGGATGTTTTCGTAATAAAGGGAGAACCATCCATCGACATATCCATAATGCCCGCCCAATGTCGCAGCAGTCGTAAACGAGATATCGACGGCACCAGTGCTTTAGCACAGGCCATGCTGTGCTCAACAATGGGCAAACCTCCTCGCTGAGCATAAGAATTATAACCATCCAGATCACCACCCATGACCAGGCCGCCTTTATCCGACTGGCTGATATAAAAATGTGCAGCGCCGTAACTGATAACAGTATCAACCATGGGTTTCAAAGGTTCAGATACAAAAGCCTGCAATGCATGACTTTCTATGGGTAACCTCAAACCGGCTTTTGTAGCCAGGTGCCCGCTATGCCCTGCCACAGCCAGACCCACTTTATTCGCACGAATGGGGCCTTTGGTCGTTTCAACACCGACAACTTTACCGTTTTCCCACAGGTAACCCTGCACTTCACATTGCTGGATGATATCGACTCCGCACTGATCAGCGGCTCGAGCATAACCCCAGGCCACTGCATCATGACGAGCCGTTCCTGCCCGGCTTTGAAAAATTGCACCTTGAACGGGGAAACGGGCATTGTTTGAATAATCGAGATAAGGCAGACGTTCACGCACTTCGTTACGGTCGAACAGTTCTGCATCAATTCCATTGGCACGCATCACATTGCCACGTCTGCGCGCGGCATCCATCTGCCCCTGAGAATGGCACAGGTTATATTGACCGCGTTGCGAAATCATCACGTTGTAATTTAGATCCTGACTGAGGTCTTCCCACAGCTTAAGGGAGTGTTCATAAAACAGGGTATTTCCAGGCATCATGTAATTGGAACGAACGATGGTGGTATTTCGCCCGGTATTGCCACCACCGAGCCATCCTTTTTCGATAACAGCAATATTTTTAATGCCATGTTCTTTGGCAAGATAATAAGCCGTGGCAAGTCCATGACCTCCCCCGCCGACAATCACTACATCATAAGCAGGTTTTGGCGCTGGATCACGCCAGGCACGCCCCCAGTTTTTATTACCACTTAAAGCATGTCTAAATATTGAAAAGGCAGAATAATAACCCACCGGAAGACTCCTCAAAAATGCTACAGATATTTATAATTTTAACTATAATGTACCAATTGTAATATTGTGTCAATTTTTATTACCTATGCTACTTTTAATATTTATAAGGCTCGATGAATATTTTGTTAGCCATGTTATGCTGTATATAATTCCGTTAAAGTCGAACAAGGTTTTCTGTTCTATAAGTATTAATTTTTGGACTCATTTAGTAAAATTTTATGACAGGCATTCTTCAACTCCTGGCAAAACGCATACCGGATCTTCCGCCCAAGATGGCATCCGCTGCCCGCTTTTCTCTGGATAACCCTGATTATATTGCATTAAACTCCATGCGCTCAGCAGCGACAAAATGCGGTGTAACATCACCTACCATGCTGCGCCTGGCCCGGTTGCTAGACTTCGATAGTTACACCGATTTTAAAAATGCTTTCCAGCAAAGCGTCATTGCCGATGGTTTCAAAGATCGTGCAAAAAAATTAACTAAAAATGAAATTTCAGATGGACAGAAATCCATATTGCAGAGCATTTCAGAATCGGCAGTAATGAACCTGGAAAAAACACTTACAGGAAACAATCCTGATGTCTTAACAACAATGGCCAGGCTTCTTTTGTCCGCAAGAACACCCTATGTTATTGGCCTGGGATCATTACACTCGGTTGCGACATTCATGCAGGTCACTGGAAGAATGACATTACCTGGACTTAGAGTACCCAGGTTAGGTGAATACACGCTGATCGAAACCCTCGGAGCCATTGGCGCAGATGATGTCGTTCTGGTGCTTTCTGTCTCTCCTTATGCTAAAGGAACCGCTGATGCCTTGAGATTTGCCAAACAACGAAACGCTACCATCATGGTAATCACCGACAGACGCAGTTCACCTTTACTTGAATTTGCTGATTATTATTTTTTAACCGCAACCAGTAGCTTACATTACTACCCCTCTTTTATTTCTACTGTTGCAGTCATTGAGGCACTACTGGCCACCGTTGTCGCTGAAGGCGGAGATGAAGTACTTAATAGAATTGCTGAAATTGAAAGTATACGAGAGAAAAGCGGAGCTTATTTAAAGTAACCAAATTTTCCAGGCAGGAGATGCACATGAACTGGCATTTTTGGGCTCCTTAAGCTTGAACACCCTCTTTAATACTGACGTTAATAAGATTAATCTCAACAGCTCAGTCATTTGGAGCCATTGAAATATTTCCCCTATTATTATTTTAATAATAATTAACCAAACAGCAGGCTTTGTAAATTTATACTGAACTATCTAGTCCTGATTTATTTATTCGGTCGAAATGAATACCTGAAAAAATAAAATAAGAATTCGAATAACTCATCCACACGGAATGTTAAATTATTGCTGTCGTATATGACGTTTGATTAAATTCGAAATCTACATTTAATGCCGCATTTAAAAAACATACGGGTATGACTCCCACTCAGTATAAAGTACAAGCATCAAAAATTGCCTTAAATAATTAAATGAAAATGTCTGGTCTGGGTCCAGACTGTGTGAAAACTATTTACCACAAAAATATTGTGGCAAATAGGTATTAAATCGGTTGCTTACACACTTCTAAAGTGGATAATTGGCATCGAAATTATCGCTTATGTTTACCTATAGTGGAAATTATTTAAAAGTGATTATAGATTTTCAAGTTTTCACACAGCCTGGGTCGATGCCTGGCGCAAAAAAATCATGTCAGAAAATAGAACAACAGGATCATGAATAATCCAGGTACGTTTTTAGAGAATATTGCACTGCGCTGGCTGAAAACCAGGGGCCTAAAAGTAGTCGCCAAGAATTATCTCAGCCGAGCCGGAAAAATCGATATAATCATGATTGATGAAAACACCTTGTGTTTTATAGAGGTCAAATACCGTAGAAGCCAAGATTTTGATGGTACAGACTATGGCATACCAGTATCAGAGCAGCAGAAAATTACCCAGACCGCATTAAGCTTTGTCAGCCGCCAACACAAGTATCTCAATTACCCTCGGCGTTTTGATACTCTATTAATCGAGCCAGGTATTGATGAACCCTATGAGATAAACTGGATCAAGAATGTATTCAGTGCCAGCCTTTATTAGAGTAAATGACCGAAGACCGAATAACGAACCGACACCGGATTTTGTGAACCGTCGTCACGGAGATCCTTATGAAATATGGGGAGGAGTCGGGTGCATCGGGTGCGACGATTTTTTCGAGAACCTTTTTGGTGACTCGATGGTGAGAGCAATGGTGAAGTAGTTATTTGTAGATAAATTAGAGTATGCTGTAAGAGATTTCATAAATACAAATACCAGGTGTTGATATGAAAGATGAATCTCAAGAACAACTGTTAAATGAATATACCGCAATTACACCTTTTTTACGGTATTTCACATTACTCGAAACTTTAGTTCTAGTGGCCATAGGTTTCGGTTTGTTTTTAAACCCGGAAGTTACCCGGCCTATGTGGGCATGGTCTATTGCTCCATTCAATACTCGATTTCTTGGAGCGATTTATTTAAGCGCAATGGTGCCAGTTGGAATAATGTTTATCTCTGGCCGCTGGTCACCAACCCGTCCTGTTTTAAGTGCTATTTTCACATTCACATTTATCGTACTGGTTGTTTCACTATTTCATAGTGATCAGTTTGATTTCCAGTATTGGGGAGTATGGGTCTGGTTTATTTTATATCTAGGTTTACCGACTAGTGGGGCTTACCACTTATGGCTCTATCGTTCCATGCCAACCAATCACCTCAATAGAGTACCCAGCCATTGGTTTATTATTTTACGAATTACCAGTCTTGCTCTTGTGATATACGGTATTGGTTTAATAATTTCACCCGAATTATTTAGTAGTTTATTTCCCTGGAAGTTAGATATATTTCATAGTCAGCTCTACAGTGCCACCTTTATAACCGGCAGTGTTATGTTATTTACTGTATCCAGGAAAGCGACTCGTGCCGAGTTTATTACGACAGGATTAACCGAAGCTACATTCGGAATTTTTTCAATTGTTGGAACAATGGTTGTTGATATATCAGTCAAAAAAATAAACTGGTCAGCTTTAAATACCCAGGCATGGTTGGTTATGTTGGTAGTTATAGCTTTACTCGGAATATCAATGACCATTTCAGGTTTTCGTCAATCGCCAGGTAGTATTGATAACCAGTAGAAGGTATAAAAGACCCAATTATATCACCTGTCCGATAATCGGTTCTCATTGAATCCTGAATGAAGATTGTGATGATTAGAAATGAAATATTAAAATTACTCAAGGAAAATTATAAACTTGATTGGTACGGTATTCATGGAGTGTCTCATTGAGCTCGAGTCAGAAAAAAATGGATTACTTATAGCCAAAGACAACGGAGCTAATACCAATGTGATTGAGTTATTTTCCTTCCTTCATGACAGCATGAGGTTCGATGATGGCCATGATCAGCTTCATGGTCTCAGAGCTTCTGAATTTGTTTCCAGTCTTTCATGTGCATCTTTCTTAGATATAAGTATTGAAGAAAGAAAAAACTTGATACTGGCATGTAAACACCACACAGATCGTAATTCTAAAACCACCGATAAAACAATACTAAGTTGTTGGGATGCTGGTTGACATCTAAGGAAGCTGGTTCAACGCCTGATGAAGCCCGCTTACAGGAAGGTCCTCGAATAATTCAATCACAGCTCTCGATGGCCAGGCAGCCATGTTGAAAGCTCACTACCATGCAGAAAACCCACAAATGACCGCTATCGATATGATGAGACTTTGGAATACTGAGCCGCTAAACCCCACAGACGCCCCGATAGAGCCCCATGGACTAATAGTTCAGAGACTCACGCCCAAAAAACTCAGTTATTAAGCAACTTTTCTCATGTCGCCACTAATTGACTGGATTAGAGGATATAGCTGTTCTATTTCATGTTGAAATCTATCAAGAACTAACTTAAAAATTTCTTTGGTTTCAGTTACAAATCTCTGATGATCTAAAATGAGTAATTTAGGATGGTTTCTTTTTGAACAGCTTTTTAGATAGCTTTCAAAAATTTTCTTAATTTCTATAGAACCTGAGAGGAAGTTATCAGCAGTATCTTTAGCCTTTGAGTCTCCTTCTTGCAGGATAAGTGAATAAATTGCTGTATCTTGAGTTTTCAGATGATTTTTTACTTTATCTACATACTTAAAAAACAGGTCACAGGTAATCTGTGAATCACACATTTTACGATTCTCTATTAAGTAGAGAAAGACATTGGAGATTTCCGTTATTTCATGAATTTCATCATGTAGTTCATCGTATGTAATCATTTGAGCCCCCTAAAAAATTATTTTCTATCTTCTTAACGAGATTCAGCTTAATGATATCTATTCCAAATGTCCAGATTCTTATATCCAATAAGAGATATCATTTGTAGTGATTTTAATTTTGATTAACTAAAGTCAGCTATTCAGTGGAGTAGGGTAGGAGGGTAAAATTCTGACTCATTACCTAGAGACCCGTGGACAAATAACCTACTGATCCATACTTAAAATGGACGTCAATAGTCGCTTTCAAAGGAGATAAATGGTGACACCTCCAAAAAATTACGCCCCGGCAATGGCATAGAGTCGGACAGTCCCCGCACCCATAATGCGTAATACGGCGTAAGCGTGTCAATACTTGGATGATAGTTAACCCATAAATTGGCACTCAACACCGAAATACAAGGTGTTTACACCTGCTATTCAATACTTTTTTACTCTGTGCACCCATATTTGTAAACATCTCGCTAACCGCACCTGTTAATTTTTAGCTGGATGTGACACATCAACATTCCAGGGCAGTAGTTTGCCAATATCCTCTGATTCATTAGGCAATTTTTCGAGTAGAGTTTTCAGATAATTATAAGGCATCAAGCCATTGGCTTTAGCCGTTTCGATCAGGCTGTATAAAACAGCACTGGCCTGAGTGCCCGATGCAGTGTTCGAGAACATCCAGTTCTTTCTCCCAATAACAAAGGGTTTGATGGCACGTTCAGCTCGATTGTTATCGATGTTTAAATATCCATTTTCAATGTAACATTCAAGCTTTGGCCATTGCCTGAGATTGTAACCAATGGCTTTGCCTATTGCTGATTTAGGCGGCACCTGCAGAGCTGATTTATCCGGCCAGGATTTGAACTGTTCCAGTAAAGGCTTACTCTGAGCTTGCCTGATAACCTGCATAACCATCGACCTGCAGATAACCGCTGAAGCCTTGTAGATAATCTTTTACACATTGACCCCGACGACTATTCTGGTAATCGTAGAGCACAATATTAGGGGGTTTGTTTAAGTGCCCTTCGGCATGATCAGGTGGCGAATCGGTTCCTGTGCAATATACCCACATGTAACATTTTCTTTTATCCTCATGAATAACTTTGAGCGGCGTTTCATCGGCATTAATAACGACTTGTTGTAATTGAAGCTCATGCAATCGTTGATAAACCCGATTAAGCGACATTAAAGTTATCATTAGTCTCTGGAGGATACTGGTTTTCGATGTAGCCCGTCCAGAATTCATCTGTCACATTCCAGCTTGAAACTTCTTTAGAGCCATCCATGTGCAAAAAAAAGCCCCCTAATTTCTTAGGGGGCTAAATCCGTTATCTGAGGGGCAGATAAAGGCTACATATTCAACAGCTGTTCCTGGGCATCCATGCACTCACAGCATAAAACTATTTCCAGAAAGGTTTTTTGATTTCCTGTGATACTTGATTCACATTCAAACCCATGTCCACCAGCTGACTAGCTTCCAGTTTTGCAAGCTGCTTACGCTGATGCTGACGATCCATCCATAACTGAATTGTTGTCGCTGCTGATGACAATACCTGTTTGAATGAAAGACCATCCCATTTTTGCTGCAAAATTAAAGTAGACATATGATTCCCTCTGTAGAAAAGTAAATTTAATAAACTGTTTGTTGACGATGATTAAATAATAGGCGATGATCTGTCACTATAACAGTTACAATTTTTAATAAATACAGCCAGTACAATTGGAGAACTGTCATGCCTATTGCGGTAAAAACCGACCACGAACACTTCAAATACGATCAGGTTTCCAACTACATCATGCAACTAATTGATAAAGGAAATCTGAAACCAGGTGAACGCGCCCCCTCTTTACGCAAGCTCAGCAACACCTTAAAAGTCAGTATCTCCACTATCAACCAGGCTTATCTGTCTCTGGAAGATAAAGGTGTATTAACTGCAAAACCTCAATCTGGCTTTTATATAAATGCAGAACTCAATCAAACAATTGAAACTCCTAAGCCAATCATTACATCCTGCTGCCAACCCAGGAAGGTACGTTTCGGACAACTGTTTGAAGAAATTTTTACTATCTCAAATAATCCACGGGTAGCCCCCTTTGCTGCAGCCAGGCCATCAATGGATCTAATGCCTGACAAAGCACTGATACGCGAAACTCGTGGCATTCTCAGCCGACATCCATTAGCCAGCATGGATTATTGCTTTCCTCCCGGTCATAGCAAACTACGCTCACAAATCGCTTTACGCTACGCCAACATGGGCTTATCCATCTCAGCCGATGAAATTATCATTACAAATGGCGCAACCGAGGCCATGACACTCGCATTACAAACAGTTGCGAAAAGAGGGGATGTTATTGCCGTTGAGTCCCCTACTTATTTTTCAGTATTACGTCTGATTGAAAAACTCGGCATGCTGGCACTGGAAATTGACAGCCACCCAGAAACAGGCGTTGACATTGAGTCTCTAGAATACGCACTGGACACTATGGATATTACGGCCATGCTGCTGGTTCCAAACTTTAACAATCCTAACGGCTCTTTAATGCCCGAAAACAATAAGCAACAGCTGGTTGAGTTACTCAATAGTCAGGAAATTCCGCTGATAGAAGATGATGTTTATGGTGATTTATATTTTGGGACAGAACGCCCAGGTATTGCCAAATGTTATGACACTGAAAACAGAGTTCTTTCCTGCTCATCCTTTTCCAAAACTCTCGCCCCAGGCTATCGCATGGGCTGGATCACGGGCGGCCGTTATCATGAGAAACTACTGGAATGGAAACAGGCAACATCATCAGCCTCTGCTTCTATTCAGCAGCTAGCCACTGCAGAATTTCTCAGGAGCGGCCAATACGATCGTCATCTATCCCGTCTGCGTAAAGCTTTTAGAGAACAGGTAGAAAAAGCCAGATTTATGATTTCACGTTTATTTCCCACGGGTACCAGAATTTCTGACCCTCAGGGTGGCTTTGTGTTATGGGTCGAATTACCCAGAAATATAAACTGTTATGACATTTACACCGAAGCACTTCAACACAATATCGGCATCACTCCAGGCATGTTATTTTCAGCCACTCGGAAATTTAAAAACTATATCCGTATCAACTGCGGCTTTCCCTGGACAGACGAGACTGAGCAGGCACTCGAACAGTTAGCAGGCATTATTGATGAGCTGAATATTTAGCTCAATAAATTGATGTTTTTTCACCCTGTTTCAAATTACATAAAAACTATAATAATTCCATCAGGAGAAATAAATGATACCAGTAGATGAATTCAGGGCTGAAAACGAAGTATAAGAGATTTCTGCAATATTCTTGGCTTATCTGTCGACCAGTACAGCCTGAGACATAATTTAGTTGTTTGTGAGTTACTAGAAAGATTCGCCGACAGAGTTTGCGCTCACCTTGCACATGAAGATCGCTCTGTATATCGGGATTTTCTCATAAAACATACCCATGAAGCAGATATGTTAGCAGATAAATTTCTTGGCAATACCCAGGTATTAAAACGCATCTTCAATGACTATAATCGTGGATGGTGTCGTAAACCTCACAGTGAAACAGTTCACGCCAAATACGTTGATGAATCACTGGAAATGTTCAAGTTAGTATGTGACCGTATCGAATTTGAAGAGTAAGCTCTGCTCTTACAGCATTAATTAACACAACATCGTTTAAACTTAAGCCCACTGCCACAGGGGCAAGCTTCATTACGCCCTGGCTTCCAGCCTTTTCTATCAGGCGTCATCATATCACCGGTGGTGTAAAGCCAACGCCCCTGATCAACAACAAACTGACTTTTTTCATGCATGGCTTCCACTTTCCCATCTACCAATAGCAACGCTTCAAATTCAACCGTAGCCATATCACCTTCTGTTAAACATCCCAAAATATCAAGCTCGAGCCATTTAATAGCTTCATCCAGCTTAAAATCAGCCGGGCAAAAATCCGGGTGCCAGCTTTTTTGCAGATAATCCCGATCATTTAATACATAGGCGGTATATCTTGATCGCATCAGCTGTTGTGCATTTTCAGCCACCGCCTGATGTGATATAAAGCGAGCGCAGCATAAGTCGTAACTTTCTCCTGATTGACACGGACAGTTCATATCATCAAAACCTAACCCAAAGGAACACACAATATCATGTCTGAAGCTCTGGATATATTAAGCAGCCGGTTCGGTTACGAAAGCTTTCGGTTTCAACAGGAAGAGATCATCAATACCCTGATCAAAGGAGATGATGCGCTGGTATTGATGCCAACAGGAGGCGGCAAGTCAGTTTGTTATCAGATCCCTGCAATTGTAAGAAAGGGTGTTGGCATTGTCATTTCACCATTAAT
>Ga0209045_1001658_pt1 | contig 18895 bp, 12 predicted proteins | sample SaaInlLV_10m_DNA_4_FD_184664 | JGI IMG/M metagenome (GOLD analysis project Ga0209045, IMG submission 184664) | Marine microbial communities from expanding oxygen minimum zones in the Saanich Inlet - Saanich Inlet SI072_LV_200m_DNA (SPAdes) (version 2) | ecosystem: Environmental > Aquatic >...
CACTTTATGTATTCGTTTCAATAAAAACTAAAACTACATTTCTTCATCTCCAAAGTCAGCATCTCCACCGCCTTTGGATCTTTTGTCAACTTTGTAATTATTGATTTTGTATGTAACGGTCAAGGACACCACATGTGGCTCACGACTATAGATCATTGAGGTAGCAAAGTTTTCTCCATAAGAGTTCATTGTATGGCTCATGGTGCCAAAAATATCGCGTACCTGAAGCGTGGCCGACAATTTGTTTTTAAGAAAATCCTGCCTGATACCCAAATTGGTATAATAAAATGCATCCCGATCACCTTGTCCTGTTACTGAAGGGCCAGTATAAAAGCCACTTAACTGAATTCTTGTTCCCCATTTTAATTTAAAGGAAGTATTTAGTCTAAAGCTCCAGGTATTAATAGTCTGTGACACATTTTCGTCTAACAAATTACCTTCAATAGAATAATTGAACACATTTACACTTGTATTTAATGTCCACCACTTGGTAAATTCAAAATTACCCATTACTTCCAATCCAATTGATCTGTCTTTATCAATATTATCAAAGGTTCTGACTAAAATATTCCCAGTATCGGTGAGGTATGTTATACGTTGAATTTTATTTTGTGTCTGACGCATATAGGTTTCAACAGAAATAAAGTTTGACTTAAACCGCTTTTGATAACTTAACTCCATGGAGTGTATGTTTTCAGGTTCCAATGCCGGATTTCCCATTCGTATATTATGCTCATCCATATAATTTGGAAAAGGATCCAAATAATACTCTCTTGGCCGATGAATACGCTTGCTATAACTTGCCATCAGTTGCTGATTATTTTTTAATTTTCGAGATAAATGAAGGGTAGGGAAATAATCCAAGCGATTAACTACATAGCTCGTATCTAATATATTTTGCTCCAATATCCTATTGGTAGATTCCAAACGAAAGCCCAGCATATAATCGAACTTGCCTAAATTATTTGAAAAAGTGGTGTAAGCTGAATGAATATCCCTACTAAACTTGAGATCGTTGTGTAATGCTGTGTTTTCTGTCCACTTATCTTGTAAAGCATCATAGATCTCTAACATATAATCTGTTTCGCCATTGTTAAATCGGTATTGATATCCAGCTTCCAGCTTGCCTTCTTTCCCAATAGGCCTTACATAGTCTGTATTTAACCTGATATCCGCATCATGGCTATTTTCAAAAACCCTTTGCATAAAAGGATCATTTTGTAAGTCGATATACCAATGATTATCGGTTATATATTCAAGCAAATTTTCTTCATCTTGTCCATCTCCTGATGAATAAAAACCTGAAAATGTAATTTGGTGTTCTGGTTTCTTAAACTTATGCTGATAAAAAAGCTTGCTGCTGTAATATAATTTCTCAACCAAAAAATCATTATCGTTCACATAAAATTCAGCTAGAGTTAAAGGCTTTGTATGATCATAATACTTTGAATATGAATTATGTCCATAACCCCTTGAACCATAATCAAATGACAAGCTTAAATAATCATTATTATTAATGTCATATTCTACTCCTGTTCTTAGTTCATAGCCACTTCTTCCCCGGTTTCTATCTCCTGCAATATCGCTATAGTAAAGGGTGTCGTTTATTTTTGTCTCCCGACTGACAATACTGCTTCCAAAATTTGTTTTATCGTTATAATCAAAACCGGCAAATACATTTATTTTGCCCATACGGTAATTAAATAGTCCGTCAATACCATATTTTTCACCAGTACCAAAGGTGGCATTTATGATTCCATTAAAGCCTTTACCCTTTTGTTTTTTAGTAATCACATTAATGATACCTGCAATACCATCGGGGTCGTATTTTGCACTTGGGTTAGTAATAATTTCAATTTTATCAATGGTGCTGGCAGGAATTTGTTGCAAGGCATCGCTTCCTCCTATAACAGAAGGTTTTCCATCAATATAAACTGTGAAATTACTGCTTCCCCGAAGCGATACATTTCCATCAATATCAGTTTGAACGGATGGGGTGTTTTCCAAAACATCTACTGCACTGCCACCTGTTGCAACCAGATCTTTGCCTACATTTATGACCTTCTTATCAATTTTATATTCGATATGTGTTTTATCAGCAGTAATTTCAAATTCATCCAAATCAAGTGCTGCCTGTTTAAGATTGATTACACCCATGTTATATTCTGTGTTTTTGGGTGTGATCATGATAGAATTCACTTTCCTTTTTTCATAGCCCACAAAAGTGACTTCGATATAGTATTTACCAAATGGAACTTCTTCTATTCTGAACTGACCATTTGACTGACTGATGGTTCCAGTAACTAATGAGGAATCTCTACCACTAAATAGCCCAATGGTTGCATATTCTACGGGTTTGTTTAAGTCGGGATCCATAATTGTTCCCATGACCACCCCAATCTTAGGCATATTTTCTGAGCCTTTGCTTCCATCGCGTTGTGCAAATGTGTGGTGGTTAAACATAATTGAACTAACAATTGTAAGGATAATAATAAGGTTGGTTTTCATTAATTCTAGCTTCTTATATAGTCAAACATACGTGCATTGGACAGTTAAGGTCTAAAAAACTTACGCACAAATTAATAATTATTTAGACGTCCATGATAGCAATTAGAAAGCCAGAAAAATTAGTGCTTGAAGAAGTTGAAATTATACTATAAACAAAAAATATGATATGACAGAATATGATAAATAGAAACACCCTGAATCAAGTTCTATCTGATGATCTGGGATTTATATCAAAAACAAAATCTCATTAACATAAACCTAATAGGTGGCCTTACTCCTGTTAGGTTGAGTACCTGAATATAATCAACAACCATTTAAATGAATACTTGCTCTTTTCGACCTATCAGGTTTTATTCAACCAGATATGACTAATTCTTTTCAGGATCAGTCATAGTGCGACTTTAAGTCGACCATAACCTAACAGGTGGCCTTTCTCCTGTTAGGTTGAGCAACTGAATATAAACATCAAACTTTTGATTGGATACTTTCTCTTTTCGACCTATTAGGTTTTATTCAACCAGATAGGTCTGATTCTATTCAGGACCAGTCGTAGTGTAATTTAAGTCAACCATAACCTAACTGGTGGCCTTGCTCCTGTTAGGTTGAGCAACTGAATATAAACAACAAACTTTTGATTGGATACTTTCCCCTTTCGACCTATCAGGTTTTATTCAACCAGATAGGTCTGATTCTATTCAGGACCAGTCGTAGTGCGACTTAAAGTCAGCCATAACCTAACAGGTGGCCTTGCTCCTGTTAGGTTGAATACCTGAATATAATCAACCAACTTTTTGCTGGATATTTTTCCTTTCGACCTATCAGGTTTTACTCAACCAGACAGGACTAATTCTTTTCAGGATCAGTCGTAGTGCGACTTAAAGTCAGCCATAACCTAACATGTGGCCTTGCTCCTGTTAGGTTGAGCATCTGAATATAATCAACAAACTTTAAACTGAATACTTTCTCTTTTCGACATATCAGGTTTTATTCAACCAGATAGGTCTGGTCGAAACCTCACCAAAAAAAACCTCACAAGTTTACTATATCAATGTAATAGAAACTTGTGAGGTATTGGATTATCAGATGTATTATCGAATATTCGCTTGTGCTGCTGCTAATCTAGCGATAGGTACTCTAAAAGGTGAACAGGAAACAGATAGGACTAATTTTTTCAGGACCAGTCGTAGTGCGACTTAAAGTCGGCCTACGACTAATGTTACCCATAACTAACTGGTGGCCTTGCTCCTGTTAGGTTGAATACCTGAATATAATCAACAAACTTTTTGCTGGATATTTTTCCTTTCGACCTATCAGGTTTTACTCAACCAGATAGGTCTGGTCGAAACCTCATCAAAAAAAACCTCACAAGTTTACCATATCAATGTAATAGAAACTTGTGAGGTATTGGATTATCAGATGTATTATCGAATATTCGCTTGTGCTGCCGCTAAGCGTGCAATTGGCACTCTAAATGGTGAACAGGAAACATAGTCTAAACCCGTTCTGTGACAAAATTCGACAGATGAAGGTTCTCCACCGTGCTCACCACATATTCCTAATTTGATATCAGGTCTTGTTGCTTTTCCTTTTTCACATGCCATTTCAACTAATTGGCCAACACCTGTTTGATCAAGTGCCTGGAAAGGATCTTGTTTCAAGATACCTTTCTCAATGTAGATAGGTAAGAATTTACCCGCATCATCACGAGAATATCCAAATGCCATTTGAGTTAAATCATTCGTTCCAAATGAGAAGAATTCAGCACGTCTTGCAATTTCGTTTGCAGTTAAAGCAGCGCGAGGAATTTCAATCATTGTTCCTACCAAGAAGTCAACTTTAATACCTTTTTCAGTTTGTACTTCTGCAGCAACTCTACGAATAATATCTTCTTGCATTTCGAATTCCTGGTATGTTCCAATTAAAGGAACCATAATTTCTGGCTTAGGATCAAAACCTTCTTTCTTCAAATCACATGCAGCTTCAATAATTGCTCTTGCTTGCATTTCTGTTATCTCAGGATATGTATTTCCTAAACGACAACCTCTATGGCCTAACATAGGATTGAATTCGTGCAATGATTCAACTTTTTCTTTTACAATATTTACATCAACATTTAATTTCTCAGCCATTTCTTTTTGAGAAGCATCATCGTTAGGCGTAAACTCATGTAAAGGTGGATCTAATAAACGAATAGTAACACCATAACCGTCCATAGCTTTTAATATACCATAGAAATCTTCGCGTTGTATAGGAAGTAATTTCTTGAGAGCTTTCACTCTACCATCTAAATCTTCAGCTAAAATCATTTCACGGATAGCCCAGATACGGTCGCCTTCGAAGAACATATGTTCTGTACGTGTAAGACCAATTCCTTTTGCTCCGAATTCACGAGCTGTTATTGCATCGGCAGGAGTATCAGCATTGGTGCGCACATACATTCTTGTGTTTTTCTCAGCTAAGTCCATTAACTTACCAAAATCTCCATCTAATTGAGGAGTAATAGTATCCACTTTACCATCATATAGTTCTCCAGTTGATCCATTCAATGAAATGAAATCACCTTCTTTATATTCTCTATTACCAATTTTTAATGATGTATGAGAAACTGTAATACCCGCAGCAGAAGAAACACAACATTTGCCCATTCCACGAGCAACAACAGCTGCGTGAGATGTCATACCACCACGTTCAGTTAAAATACCTTCAGCAGCATACATACCCGCTAAGTCTTCTGGAGATGTTTCTCTACGTACTAAGATTACTTTTTTACCTTCAGCAACCATTTCTTCAGCCCGTTGAGCAGAGAAAACACACATACCTGTTGCAGCACCTGGCGAAGCAGGTAAACCTTTACTTAATACAGTTGCTTTATCAATAGCTACTTGGTCAAAAACAGGGTGTAATAATTCATCTAGTTTGTTAGCATCTTGACGCAAAAGAGCAGTCCTCTCATCAATCATACCTTCAGCTAGCATATCAACAGCCATTTTTACCATAGCAGCACCAGTACGCTTTCCATTTCGAGTTTGCAACATCCAAAGTTTGCTATTTTGGATGGTAAACTCCATATCTTGCATGTCATGATAATGATCTTCGAGTTTTTGCTGAGTTTCATTCAATTGAGCATATAACTCTGGCATTGCTTCTTCGAGTGAAGCAAAGTCACGCACACGAACTTCTTCTGAAGTACCATTACGTTGAGCCCATCTTTTTGAGCCTTCTAAAGTAATTTCAAGTGGCGTACGAACACCAGCAACAACATCTTCTCCTTGCGCATTGATCAAATATTCTCCATTGAAAATATCTTCACCAGTGGCAGCATCACGAGAGAAACAAACACCCGTAGCTGAAGTTTCACCCATATTGCCATAAACCATGGCCTGTACATTAACCGCTGTTCCCCATTCTGATGGAATGTTTTCCATTCTACGATAAAGAATAGCTCTTTCTGTATTCCATGAATCGAATACAGCACATACAGATCCCCAAAGCTGATCCCAAGGATTTGTTGGAAAATCAACACCAGCATGTTTTCTTACAACAGCTTTATATTGTTCTACTAAATCTTTCAGGTCATCTACAGTTAGTTCAGTATCAACCTTATAACCTTTAGCCTCTTTCATTTTGTCTAAAACAACTTCAAAAGGATTGTGTTGTCCTTCTTCTGCCTCAACACCCATAACAACATCACCATACATATGGATAAATCTTCGGTAAGAATCATATGCAAATTTTGGATTGCCAGATTTATCAGCAATAATTCCTACTGTATCATCATTCATTCCAAGGTTAAGAACCGTATTCATCATACCTGGCATTGAAGCACGAGCACCTGAACGAACTGATACCAATAATGGGAAAGAACCATCTTTTGCATCAAATTTTGCATTCATTGCAAGTTCAGTATCTTTAACAGCTGCTTCAACTTGATCTTTAATAGTTGCTACAACAGCATCTTTTCCTCGTAAATTGTAATCAGTACAAACTTCAGTTGTTATTGTAAAACCTGCAGGAACAGGAACACCAATTAAATTCATTTCAGCAAGGTTTGCACCTTTCCCACCTAGAAGGTTTTTCATGTCTGCCCTACCTTCTGCTTTCCCAGCACCAAAGGTGTATACGTACTTCACATTACTCATAATACAAGATTTATGTTTTTACTAATTTTTATCATTTAAACTCAATAATCCGCTTAAAAAGCGTGCTGCAAATATAGCAAGCATATCGCTATAATGTCTTGCGAAATCTGATTATTCTTGACAAAAGAAAAGCCTTTCTCGGATTAATCAAAGAAAGGCTTTTGCATCGTTCAATAAAGATTATAAAAATGCGTTAAGCTCTTTAAACAATCGATTTGGATCTTTCATAATACCCGGATGTTTGTCAATATAAATTAACGAAGCAATAGTCAGCTTGCGAATTTCACAACTTCTTTCTCCTTTGTCATTTACTTTTCTGACAATTAAGAGAGAACCAATTTTAATTGACATTTTATCAATATCCTGGGTTAACTTTAAATAAGCCTTGATTGCCTTTTCTAAAACAGAATTGCCCAAATTGCTTGGATCCTTAAATATTTCTCCAATTTTATCAATCAGCTCATGCTCTTGTCTTAAGTCGATCCTGTCTTTAGAGGCCGCAATAAATTTATTCAATTTAAAGTTCTCGTTTTCTGAATAATAAAAATCAAATCCTGCAGCTTCAATTATATCCTTAACTGCATAATTGATGTTCATTGTCAGTTCTTCATTATCTGCGTTTGCAAAATTCACAACTGGCAAATAGCGATTTAATGGACGTGTTTTGTATTCAGAGTTAATTGAGTTGAAAGAAATATAATCATGATAAGACTCCTGCAGAATATAAATCTGATCACGTAAACGACCCATTTCAGCTTTATGATCAGACTCAAGCGTTTTAATTTTACTCTCATAATACTCATAATACTGCTTCATGTACTGATCTTTCGGACCAGCAGCAATCAATCTTTTTCCTTCTTCAGTATCGGTAAAGTTTTGGAAATTATCAATGAATTTCTCAGCTAATAATTGAGCTTGCTTTGCATAGGCTGATTCATATTTCCATGCTTTTCTTGGGTTTAGAATATTGGAATCAACTCCTGGCACTTCGCGAGGGATTTGAAGTCCGAAAGTAGGAAGCTCATAATATTCAGCATCATCTAAGGTGCCATCTAAAATAGCTTTGATAATATTCCTTGTGCTCGGCAAATCGATTCTTTTTCCAGTGCCATAAGCACCACCAATCCATCCCGTATTTACCATATAAGCTGTTGCGCCATGCTCTTGCATTTTCTTGGCCAATTCACGGGCGTAAACAGTTGGGTGAAGCAGTAGAAATGCTGCACCAAAGGCTGATGAAAAAGTTGGCATCGGTTCTTTTACACCTCTTTCTGTTCCGGCTAATTTGGCAGTATATCCCGACAGGAAGTAATACATTGCCTGATCGTTAGTAAGTTTTGCTACTGGAGGAAATACGCCAAATGCATCTGCTGTCAGGAAAATAATCTTTTTCGGATGTGTTCCTTTTGAAACAGGCTTAACAATATTATCAATATGATAGAGTGGATAGGAGACTCTTGTATTTTCTGTTTTAGATGAATCATCAAAGAATATTTCACCACTTTTCTCATTGTAACTTACATTTTCAAGTAAGGCATCTTTGCGAATAGCGTTGTAAATATCGGGTTCTTTCTCGGAGCTCAAATTGATACATTTTGCATAACAACCTCCCTCGAAATTAAAAATCCCTTCATCGTCCCAACCATGCTCATCATCGCCAATTAAAAAGCGATCTGGATCTGCAGAAAGTGTTGTTTTCCCAGTTCCTGATAATCCAAAGAAAATAGCTGTATCGCCATTTTTTCCCATATTGGCAGAGCAATGCATGGCTGCCATTCCTCTTAATGGAAGGAAGTAATTCATGATAGAGAAAAATCCCTTTTTGATTTCTCCACCATACCATGTTCCACCCACAACAGCCATTTTTTCTGAAATATTGAAGGCAACATATACATCAGAATTCAAATTATGACTCTCCCATTTAGGATTTACCGTTTTACAGGCATTAAGCATAACAAAGTCAGGCTCAAAATCTTTCAACTCTTCATCTGTAGGACGAATAAACATATTCTTTACAAAATGAGACATCCATGCCACCTCAGTAATTACACGAATTTTTATGCGTGTATTCTCATTTGCACCACAATAAGCATCCGTTACATAAACTTTTTTCTCATTGAGCTGGTCGATACTTGTTTCCAATAGTTCATTCCATACTTTTTTATTTATGGGTTTATTATCGGATCCTTTTCTTTTCGGATCGGCCCACCACACATTTTCCTTGGTATCGTCATCAACTACAATGTATTTGTCTTTTGGTGATCTTCCAGTAAAAATACCTGTATCAACCGAAACGGCTCCAGAGGCGGTTACAAATCCTTTTTCAAATCCTTCCAACTCAGGATTAGTTTCATGCGCAAATAATTCATCATACGAGAGGTTATAATATATCTCGCTAATGCCTTTAAGACCGTAATTCTTTAATTCTTCAAGAACTTTTTTTGCCGCGGCTGAATTCATGATATGTTTATTTAATTAAGAAAAAAACTAGTTTACGAAGGTAAAAATATATATCAAATTTCACACTTATTGAAATGTATATATTTATATATTCTGTTAAAAAACATTAAGACTGTGGAGAAGAAAAGTCACAATAGATATTCCATGTTTGTAGAGCAGTGCTGAAAGTTGAAAAGGCCTTTACTCTTTCTCTAGCATTTTGTACAAGCGTATCTCTTAAAATAATGTCATTTACAAGTCGTAAGACTGATTCGGCTAAACATTCAGAATCGCCCACATTACACAACAAACCATTTATTTCGTGCTGAATTATTTCAGGAATACCACCAGCATTGGTACTAACAATAGGCACAGCACTGGCCATGGCATCTAAAACACTGGTGCCCAGTCCTTCTGTTTTAGAAGTAAAGAGAAAAATATCAAAATCAGCAAGAACAATGGGAATGTCAGCTCGAAAGCCAGTGAAAATAATATCTTCTTGCAAAGATTTCAAAACAGCATATTTCTGAATATCGTTTTTTAATGGACCATCGCCAACTACCAAGTACTTTGCTTTTAAACCTTTTGCTTTAAGCAATTTTACTGTATCGATAAAAGTATAATAATCTTTATGATCAGCCAAGGCTGCTACATTACCAATTATTAATTCATCCGAAGAAATCTGCAATTCCTTTCTCAATAAACCTTTTGTGTATTCAGTCGAAAAACGATCTAAATCAATTCCGGAATGAACAACTGCAAGCTTTGATTTGTCCTTCACTCCTTCTGCTAATATTTCTTTAATAGCATTTGAAACACAAATGTATTTTTTGATAAACTTATTGTTATACTTCCATTTTGACAAGATAGAAGAATGGATGGCGAAATCGACCCTGCGGCTAACCACAATGGCACTTCTCAGTTTTCCAAATAAAGTATTGATGAATGCAAGCGTATGTGATTTGGAATCGTGTGCATGAACCACATCTATTTCTTGTTCATCACAAATTTGCCTGATTATTTTTTGATTTCTAAAGAAGTTTTTAATGCCTTTTTGATATACAAAAGAAGGGATCTGATTTTTTTTACAATAATCCGACATTGCATTGCCTTTGGCACACAACACCCATTGCTGGCATTTTTTTTTGACTAATTCGGAAATCAGATAAGCAATTTGTTGCTCACCACCCCTCCATGTCATTTGAGAGGACAAATGAAGGATTTTGAGTTCAGAATGTTTGCTTGAATCTATGCTCATTTTGCGCAAACAAATTTGATTCCTAAATAGATTTGAATTTATGTATTGTATCAGTAGGGTTGGTTGTCGCGAAAACTGCATTTCCTGCAACTAAAGCATCTGCCCCACTGTCAATTAACTTTCGTGCATTATCCAAATTAACCCCACCATCCACTTCAATTAAAGTGTTTGCATTCTTTTGAATAATCAGGTTTTTTAGTCGTTCGATTTTCGAATAGGTATTTTCAATAAATTTTTGTCCACCAAAACCAGGATTTACCGACATAATCAAAACCATATCAGCCAAATACAAACTATCTTCAAGAACAGAAACTGGAGTATGCGGGTTTAACGCTACTCCAGCCTTCATTCCATTTTTCTTAATTTCACTTAAAGTCCTGTGCAAATGTGTGCAGGCTTCGTAATGAATCGTTAAAGTTGATGTTGCATGTGCAGCAAATTCTTCAATATATTGATCCGGATTTGTTATCATAACATGCACATCCAATTCTTTCCTTGCAGTCTTTTCCAGCATTTTCATCACCGGAAAACCAAAGGATATATTGGGAACAAAAACGCCATCCATAACATCCACATGAATCCAATCGGCTTCACTATTGTTTAACATGGTAATGTCTCTTTCAAGATTACCAAAGTCCGCGGATAATATAGATGGAGCTAGTTTGAATTCCATAAGAACTACTCTTTTTTGTCTGATTCTGGTTTTTTAAACTCAGGCTTTGGGAGTAATACTTTGCGAGAAAGTCTTGACTTACCAGAACGCTTGTCAAAATCGACCAGTTTAACGTCAAGCATATCTCCAACTTTCAGCACATCGGCCAACGTATTTTGTCTTTCCCATGAGTATTCAGAAATATGTAGCAATCCTTCTTTACCGTGGATGTATTCTAAGAAAGCACCAAAATCAACAATTGATTTTACCTTGGCATTATAAATAGTACCAACTTCAGGCTTGGTTGCAATATTCTTAATCCAGGCCACTGCTTTCTCCATGCTTTCTTTATCAGTTGAAGTAATTTCAACAATACCTCTTCCTGTCTCATCTTCTTCTATGGATAAGATAGCTCCAGTTTCTTTCTGAATTTTCTGAATAACTTTACCACCTGGGCCAATAATAGCTCCAATAAACTCATTATCTACAATCAGTTTTTCGATTCTAGGGACATGTGGTTTATAATCAGCACGGGGCTCTGTGATCGCTTTTTTCATTTCCTCTAGAATATGTAAACGACCAGCTTTTGCCTGGGCCAAAGCTTCTGCTAATATTTCATAGGATAAACCATCCACTTTAATATCCATTTGACAAGCAGTAATTCCATCTTCTGTTCCAGTTACTTTGAAATCCATATCACCTAAATGATCTTCATCTCCCAAAATATCTGATAAAATAGCATAACGACCTTTATCATCAATGATTAAACCCATAGCTATTCCTGAAACTGGTTTCTTTATTTTTATACCTGCATCCATTAATGCTAAAGATCCGGCACAAACTGTTGCCATAGAAGACGAACCATTTGACTCCAATATATCAGATACTACACGAATGGTGTATGGATTTACCATGGTATCAGGAATAATACCTTCCAATGCACGTTGTGCAAGGTTTCCATGACCAATTTCTCTTCTGGCAGGACCTCTTTGTGGTTTTACTTCACCAGTTGAAAAAGGAAGGAAATTATAATGTAACATGAAGCGATCAAAACGCTGAAATAATGCACCATCAACCATTTGCTCAGCCATTTTATTACCCAATGTAATAGATGTTAATGATTGTGTTTCACCACGTGTAAATACTGCTGATCCATGTGCTGCTGGCAAATAGTCAACTTCACATTCGATCTCTCTTATTTCATCATATTTACGATTATCCAATCGCACTTTGTCTTCTAATACAAAGTTCCTGATGACTTCTTTCTTTAATTCGCCAAAATATCTTTTTACCAAATGTTCTTTTTCAAGTTCCTCTTCGGTCAGCGTTTCAATAAATTCGGTTAGCATTTTTTTCAATGCATCACTACGTTCATTTTTTGGACTGAATGAACGTGCTACTTCCAGAATTTTGCTGGCAAAATGCTTTTCAACTGCCAACTTAAGTTCTTCGTCTTGCTCTTGCTCAGGGTACACTCTTTTTTCTCTTCCAGCTAACTTAACCAGTTCTACTTGTCCTGCACATTGTTGTTTGATTACTTCATGAGCTACTTTGATTGCTTCTGCCAACTCCTCTTCACTCACTTCTTTCATTTCCCCTTCCACCATGTTTACATCTTTAGCTGATCCAGCTACAATGATGTTTAAAGTGGCTTCCTTAATTTGTTTGATGCCTGGGTTGACAACATATTTGCCATCAATTTTAGCTACCCTGACTTCAGAAATAGGTCCTGCAAAAGGAATATCGGATATACATACTGCAGCTGAAGCTGCCAATCCAACTAAACTGTCAGGCATGATATCATCATCTGCTGAAATCAATGAAACTAATAATTGAATTTCGGCATAATAATCAGAAGGGAATAGCGGGCGCATAGCGCGATCAACTATCCTTGATATTAATATTTCATAATTTGAAATTCTTGCTTCTCTTTTCAAGAATCCACCCGGGAATCTACCAGCAGCAGCATATTTTTCCTGATAATCAACTGATAAAGGCAGGAAGTCAGCTCCTTCTCTGAATTCTTTATTGGATACCACAGTTGCTAGCAACATGGTGTTTCCTTGTCTTAAAACAACAGCTCCATCAGCTTGTTTGGCTAATTTTCCTGTTTCGATTGTAATTTCGGCTCCACTCCCCGATGGAATGGTAATTTTCTGTACGTTTTTGTATAACATTTCTTTTTTATTTGTCGTTCGTGTTCCAGTTCTTACTGGGCGTATAAAAAAAAAGGCGATTTGTCAACCGCCCCCCTCATCTATTTTCTGATTCCTAATTCTTTAATTATCTTACGATACCTCTCAATATCCCGATCGATTAGATAATCAAGTAATCTTCTCCGTTTTCCAACTAAACCATATAAACCTCTTTGGGTTGAAAAATCTTTCCTATGCACTTTCAAATGTTCAGTTAAATGACTGATTCTCTTTGTCAACAATGCAATTTGGCTCTCAGCTGAACCTGAATCTTCAGCATTTTTACCATATTGGGTAAATAAATCCTGCTTAGCTTCTTTTGTTAAATACATAAATAATTCATTTTTTTACGAGATGCAAAGATATAACAATTCTTTATTTCAAAAAGCAATTTCCTCACTATTAATTATTTAGGCTTGTGTCAACACTTTTATTGTTCATTTTTTAGGTCGCAAATGTCTTAGAATAAAGTTGAGAAATAGCTTATATATATATTTATTTCTTAAATTCGACTCAAATTCAAAAACATAAAAACATGAAAAAAGTTCTATTACTTCTGGTCTCTTTATCCTTTATTTATTCAGTAAATGCTCAAAAGTTTGTGTGGGATAAACTGAATTCTGGTATTAGTAGTGGAAACTTGTATGATATAAAATTTGTTAATGATAGCGTTGGAATGGCTATTGGCAACGATGGAAGCATCAATTTTGTCCTCAAAACAACTGATGGAGGACTAAATTGGAACAATGTGGCAACAGCCAGTATTGATCAATTGGTAAGAGCTTGCGATTTTGTTGATGTAAACAATGTATTTATTGTTGGACGTAAAGGTGGTTTATACAAATCTATTGATGGAGGACAAAGCTGGTCTAAACTCAATCTTGGAACCAATGTCGACCTAATTGATATTTCATCACCTGATGCGAAAGCCATATATATTTGTACAGCTGGTGGACGCTACATTAATTATGATGGTGTTGGTTGGGCAACAAAAACTGTTTATTCTGCAGATGATTTTGTAGCAGTGGGTTTTCCAACTAAAAACGAAGGATTTCTGACTGCAACAAACGGAAGAGTTTGGCGTACCAGTGATGGTGGAGACACTTGGGATACGGTTAAAACTGACCAGGAAAGTATTTTAGGCAGTCATTTCATCACCTATAATGTTGGCTACGTTGTCGGAGGAAAAGGCATGGTTAAGCGTACTATTAATGGAGGAATTAATTGGAGTGACACACTCATTTATCCCGAGGATTACAAAAATATTGATTTCAGAGCTGTAAGTTTTCCATTACAGAATTTTGGTTTTATTGGCGGAAATAATGGAACAATTTTAAGGACTGCTGACGGTGGAAGTAATTGGATTCAGGAAATCACCAATATAACTGATAAAATATACAAAATTGATGCACCCAGTATTACAAGTGCTTTTGCGGTTGGTGAAAATGGAATCATTTTGAAAAGAAGAGATGCAAGCAGCATACATGAAAACGACTTTAACACCATTAATATATACCCCAATCCGGCAACCTCTGTTTTGCATATTGTCCATACAGTTACTCATGAGCAAGCTCAAATTTCCATTTACAATCTTAATGGAAAAGAAGTATTGCATTCAACATTAACAAAAGGGAATAACCATCAGCTTGATATTTCAGGGTTAACCCAAGGATTGTATTTGATTAAATTGCTTTCTGATGAATCGAGTAGTTGGGGAAAAGTACTTATTAAATAGATATTCCTTTTAGGATGCGCTAAAAATATCATCATTATGTCTTTGAAAAGAGACACTATACATACAAAATAAGTATTTGAAAACAGATGAATATTAAGCTAATATCTGGTTTAGAGCTAAATACAAATCTCTCCATCATCAGATTTCTTTGCATATTGCTTATTCTAATACAGTTCATTGTCTTTGACAGTTTTGCACAAAATATTTCAAAGAATAAAGTTGCAAAAGAAACTGAATACTACAAAACTTTCCCCAAAAAGCTCCAGAAGCAAATACAGCCTCTGCTAAAAGACATGATATTGATTCCGGGTGGTACTTTTGAGATGGGACGTAGCTTAAAAGGTATATGCACGGATGAAAATGACAGTAATCTTATTATTCCACAAAATCCTCGAAATGTTACCGTTTCTCCTTTCCTGCTTATGCAGTCATGAGGTAACTAATCAAGAATACACAGAGTTTGTTAACTATGTGAAAGACTCAATGGCCAGAAGAATTCTATCCGGAGTTGATTCTACATATTATTTGAATAGTAAAGAAGGTTGGCTGAATTATGATAAGGTCATTGATTGGCATCATGACTCTTTGGTTGGAAAACTGATTTACAGGAATAGCTATTACCCTGATGAGTTAGATTTTCTGAATGAAAATATAAGCTTCACTTATCCAATCAACACTTCAAAGGGTATTGTCCATAAAACCACATTGATTTATCCTGATACAGCAGCCTTTGACAAATTGTACTATAGATTTTGTGCTCCTATGATGACTTTCTATTTCTATCATCCCGGCTATAGAGAGTATCCAGTAATAGGAGTAAATTGGGATCAGGCATTTGCCTTTTGTCAATGGAAAAACAGTTTGCTCGACAAAGAAATCAAAAATCATCCTGATCTTAAACACGTTTTAGGAAAATTCCATTTACCATTAGAAGCCGAATGGGAATTTGCCGCGTTCGAGCTCAGGTATAAAAATACAGGTTTTTATAAGTATTTCGAATGGCAGCAAAATGACAACAAGGATAAGAAAAATGTCTATCGTTTCAATTTTGGATTTATCATTGATCCTAACAATTTTACAGCAAAATATCTGGATGATGATGGATGTGAATATACTTGTAGAATTGCCTCATATGCTCCAAATCAGTATGGACTTTATGACATGAGTGGCAATGTTGCCGAATGGGTTTGGGATGATACTAGTTTTGACTACAATGCCGAACATGAATTGAATCAAGCAATTCGATTTGATTATATTGATAATTGGGATTGTAACCGACTTACGAAAGGAGGATCATGGGCAGATAATATTATTTATCAGCATACATCTTCAAAAGTTTGGATGCATCATTCAATTCAAAGTGGGAAAAATGGCTTTCGCATTGCGATGACTGTTATTGAATAATAATCAAAATCAAAGCGACCATTTGTTTTGCATATCAATAATACAATTGTTCTTGTAATTCAATTTTTGATAAATAATTGCAACCCACACGAAATATAATCGATTTTAATAGCTTTGCAAACGAATAGTAAAGCCAAACTTATGTGTTCAGATTCACAGAATAATGACAGAGAATGTTGCGAAACACCCTTGCGAAAAGATGCATTCGAAATCTCTGATAAAGAAAAGATTCAACTGATTTCTCATCATTTCGGCAAGATTATGGACATTATGGGTCTTGATCTGGAAGATGATAGCTTAAAGGGAACACCAAAGAGAGTTGCCAAAATGTATATTAATGAAATATTCAGTGGACTGAATCCTGATAATAAACCAAAGATATCTTTGTTTGAGAATAAATTCGCCTACGACAAAATGATCATTGAAAAGGATATCACCGTGCATTCCAATTGTGAGCATCATTTTGTTCCTTTTATGGGCAAAGCTCATGTGGCTTATTTTTCAAAAGGAAAAGTAATTGGCTTGTCAAAAATAAACAGACTGGTTCATTATTTTAGTAAGAGACCGCAATTACAAGAGCGACTAACACTTCAAATTGCACGTGAAATTAAATCAGTTACCGACACCGATGATGTAGCGGTATTAATTAATGCCAAGCATATGTGTGTAGCCAGCCGAGGCATTCAGGATGTAAATACAAGTACGATTACTGCGGAGTATTATGGCAAATTCAATGAGCCAAGCGTGAAAGCAGAATTTTTGAGGATTATAGGGTATGAATAAAAATCACCCACCAATATTGTAGGACCGAATTGCATTCGGTCAATAAAGAAGCCCTTACTTAAATGCAAAATCTAGCTATACAAAAACCTCTTTACTTTTTGAGTAGGTGTACGCTCAAATGGTGATGATTGGTGCAATACAATTTGAAGTTGTGAAAATTTGTTTACAGTTCCGTTTACCTGGAGTTGAATTTCCTTTAGTATTTCATCCAGCCTGGCTTCAATCTCATGCTGCTTCATTTTAAGTTCATGGAATTTCTTCTCCAATTCTTCCATATTTAAATGTACCATAGCAACCAACTTCCCTTTACGTTCTAAAACTAGTGATTCTAATACGTAAGGATAGGTATTGATTACACTTTCAATTTCTTCAGGATAAATATTTTCACCACTGGAGCCAACAATCATATTTTTAATTCGACCCCTAATATGAAGGTCTCCCGCCTTTGAAACAATTCCCAAGTCTCCAGTTTTAAACCAACCATCTTCAGTAATAACTTTTTTTGTTAGTTCCGGCTCTTTATAATAACCAAGCATTACATTTGGTCCTTTAGCCCAAACCTCACCTTCACCAGTTTCAGGATCAGGATCATTGATTTTAATTTCTATTCCGGTCATTGGAATACCAGTAGACTGAAACTCACCCTTGAAAGGAGAAGTTCCACAAAGCATAGGAGCTGTTTCTGTTAATCCATAGCCAATGGCATAAGGAAATTTTGCTTCCATCAAAAACTGCTCAACCTGAGCAGATACTTTTGCTCCACCTAAACCAAAAAACAAAAGTCTTCCGCCAAAGGTTTCATACAATTTTTTACCTGCAACTCTATTCAAAAGTTTTCGGGTAGGTGCAAATTTATAGAGCGTTCGTGTTATCGCCTTTGAATTAATATTTGGCAAAACCTTGCCTTTGTATATTTTCTCAATGATCAATGGAACAGTCAGCATAACTGTTGGACGAACCTCTTTTAAAGCAGCCATCAAAACAGTTGGTGTCGGAGGATTCTTGTTATATTTTACAGATGCTCCACAAATAATTGGGAGTACCAATCCAATTGTGTTTTCATAGGAATGAGATAATGGTAAAATGGATAACATGACATCGGTAGGCTCAACTTTATAAACAGACTCACAATGATAAGCATCATACGCAATGTTCTTGTGAGTTAACATAACCCCTTTTGATGAACCGGTTGTTCCACTGGTGTAAATGATAGATGCCAGATCATTTTCTTCTACTGTATGGTCCATTTTAGGACTGGAATTATAATCTGCATTTTTGAAACGGATGGCTACTTCGTTCACATCTTCACCAATTTCTATTTCATTGAAATTATCTATTAATATTCTTGTTTTAAGTTTATCAGCCTTAATATCCTTAAGCTTGTGAATCAAATTAGATGACACGAATAATGCTTTGCATTCTGCATGAATAATAATATTTTCAATTTCTTTTGTGTGAAAATCTGGTAATATCGGCACAGCAATTACACCCATATAATTCAAAGCAAAAAAGCTAATTCCCCAATTGGGCATATTTGTACTAAGAATGGCCACTTTATTGCCCTTTTCAATTCCAAATTTTTCGAGGATTACGATTAATGAATCAATCTCTTTTTTCAATTCTGAATAGGTAAAAGATTCTTCACCAACAAAGCCAAGGGATATATTTTGCGAATAATTTGCAAAAGAATTGTCTAAAAGGGCAGGAAGTGTGTATTTCATCTGTTTATAATTTGATTTTTAGTGGTCAGATGGAACTCGCATTGTATTCATTCCCTTGTGC
>Ga0209045_1001664_pt1 | contig 18836 bp, 16 predicted proteins | sample SaaInlLV_10m_DNA_4_FD_184664 | JGI IMG/M metagenome (GOLD analysis project Ga0209045, IMG submission 184664) | Marine microbial communities from expanding oxygen minimum zones in the Saanich Inlet - Saanich Inlet SI072_LV_200m_DNA (SPAdes) (version 2) | ecosystem: Environmental > Aquatic >...
GCAGGTTATACTTGTAACATTATATGAAAAAATTCTTCAACACAGCAGGTCCAATTGTTCCAAGTGACCACTACTATATCTCTTCTAAACAGCGCATAGACTGGGATGAGGTGGATATGTTGATCGCCTCTAATAAATATTTTCTGCTGCATGCGCCTCGTCAAACAGGTAAGACCAGCGCGCTGCTTGAGCTTATGGATCGCCTTAATAATGAGGGGGATTACAATGTACTCTATGCGAATATTGAAGGTGCGCAAACCACCAGAAATGATGTGGATCGTGGGATGGATGCTGTCTGTACCGCTATCTATAACTCAGCAGAAATTTATCTGAATAATAGAGAAATTGGTGAGTGGTACAAGAGTGAGGGGAGAGATATCAACCCTGAATCGAGGCTCACTTCACTATTAAAACAGTTCGCAGAGATTAGCAACAAACCACTCGTCCTATTTATAGACGAAGCTGATGCACTGGTGGGCGATACCCTCATCTCACTACTGCGCCAGATCCGCGCCGGTTATGCGCAACGTCCTGACCATTTCCCTAAAAGTATTGTCCTCTGTGGGCTGCGAGATATTAGGGACTACCGCATTCACCGTTCTGACGGAGAGATTATCACTGGAGGCTCCGCCTTCAACATTAAATCAGAATCTCTACTGATGGAGAACTTTACTTACGAAGAGTGCAGATCACTCTACCAGCAACACACCGCCGAGACAGGGCAGACCTTTAGCGAAGAGATCTACCCTGAACTTTGGGAAGATAGCAAAGGACAGCCCTGGCTAGTCAATGCACTGGCTTATGAGATGACATGGAAAAACAGAGCGCTTAGAGATAGAGCGCAACCGATCACCCTCCAACACTACCTCATCGCCAAAGAGCAGCTCATCCGCTCACGCCAGACCCACCTCGATCAACTAGCCGACAAACTCAAAGAGCCTCGGGTGTATCGTGTAATCTCACAACTGCTTGCGAGTGAGGAAGATAAGTTTGATACATCAAAGTACAGAGAGTCAGATCTACAATACCTTGCTGACTTAGGGCTGATCACCATCAGACCGACCATCAAAATCAGCAACCGCATCTATCAAGAGATCATCCCTCGCGAACTCACCTTTAGCACCCAGTACAGTATCGCTAACCAAGAACAGAGCTGGTACCTCACCTCAGGCGATACTCCCAACAGTAGTTACCTTAATATGCCCAAACTGCTCAAAGCCTTTCAACAGTACTTCAGAGAGAACTCCGAAAGCTGGATAGAGCAGTTTGAGTACAAAGAGGCAGGTCCACAGCTACTAATCCAAGCCTTTCTACAGCGAATCATCAACGGCGGAGGCAGAATCAACCGAGAGTACGGTTTAGGACGAGGCAGAACTGATCTTGCCATAGAGTGGCCGATTAACAGTGAAGAGGGGCTCTATGGAGAGATCCAGAGAATCATCATCGAACTTAAAATCCACCACAAAAAACAGAAACTAGAGAGTATCATCGAACAAGGTATTGAACAGAGCGTCGCCTATGCTGATAAACTCAATGCACAAGAGACCCACCTCATTATCTTTAATAGAGATTCAGAGGTAAGTTGGGATGATAAGATCTGGCAAAAAACTGAGAAAGGGATTATGGTTTGGGGATGTTGATATAGAGTTCTTTGCCATTATCCATTTTTAGAGACCCACTGTGCGGTTAAGTTTTGTCTATATTCTGAAACGCGACCTTTAAAATAGAGGTATAAATTCCCCATCTCTTTTGTTGTATCCATATCTGCTGCTTCGAGTCCTTCATCGTTTGTATCAAGTGGAATCTCCCCCGTGAGGATGGAGAGGTAGTACTCTGGATCATCAATCGTACCTAAGGTGGTGGCACTCTCTACAATATCTTCAATGCGCCATCCAAACTTCGACATCAGTGTGTAGAGATCAAAAAGATCACGGGAGCGTATACGGTCTGCCAGTACTAAAGTTTTTGCTACCTTTAACCCTTTCAATCCCATTATATTAAAGCTGTGCGAGCTTTCGGACAATTTTAATTTTGGAGACTTTTTATAAAATGATCTCTGCAGATTGTTATGCCCATGGGCAAAGAATGTGACTTTCACGCCATTTACAAGATAGTCTCTCGCAAAGTCCAATAAATTTAGCCCGCTATTGATGCGAAATTGTGATATCTGGCTGGGTGAAACCATTGACTGGATAGATATATCAGAGCGTTTTATTCGCTCGTGCCAAGTATCAATAGTATGACTATCCAATTTTTCATTAAACTGAGCAAAGTCAAAATCTAGGCTGGTTCGATGCCCTATCTGCAATGCTAGTGCGGTTCCACCTACCAAGGTAAATGGTATTAACTCTTGCGATGCGATCAGTAGCTCCAATAGCTCTGCTGCTTCAGGGTGAAGGATTTCTGTTTTAAGCGGAGTCATTTTTTTGAAGGCGGCCCTTAATAGCGCCACTCATAATATCTTCCATCTTCTCTATGAGAGGTAATGGGTTGTTGAGTGTTGTGTGGTTAATATTCTCTATCACTCGATCAAACCCAAAGTATGTGGTCGTCTTGAGTAGATCATCAAAGCGCCCTCCACTAATTACCTTCTGGATGAATAAATCAGCATCCATTCCAGTGTTGGACCAATCATATGGAAATGTCGTTCCTACCATCTCAGTCAAGCGCTCTGCATGGTTGGGTTGATGGGTGATATTGATCTTTAAGCCATAAAATTCCATAGCTTTTAGCACTTTACCGATCTCAGCAGTCTCTTTTCCACGCTCCATTCCAGAGAGAAAACCGGTGCTCAGACCAGATTGAGATGCCATACTACGCAGAGAGATCCCTTTCTCTTTTCTTGCTTTACGCAGATAGTCTCCTGCATAGTTTGTATTCCGATCTAATTCTTTTGTGCTTTTCATTGCCACATTGTATCAAGTACTAAATACAATGTCAACTGGATAGGATATTTTTTTGGAGTTTGTGATAAACTTACCCAGATGAAAAAATTCTTCAACACAGCAGGTCCAATTGTTCCAAGTGACCACTACTATATCTCTTCTAAACAGCGCATAGACTGGGATGAGGTGGATATGTTGATCGCTTCTAATAAATATTTTCTGCTGCACGCCCCTCGTCAAACAGGTAAGACCAGCGCACTGCTTGAGCTTATGGGTCGCCTTAATAATGAGGGAGATTACAATGTACTCTATGCGAATATTGAAGGTGCGCAAACCACCAGAAATGATGTGGATCGTGGGATGGATGCTGTCTGTACCGCTATCTATAACTCAGCAGAAATTTATCTGAATAATAGAGAAATTGGTGAGTGGTACAAGAGTGAGGGGAGAGATATCAACCCTGAATCGAGGCTCACTTCACTATTAAAACAGTTCGCAGAGATTAGCAACAAACCACTCGTCCTCTTTATAGATGAAGCCGATTCACTGGTGGGAGATACCCTCATCTCTCTGTTGCGCCAGATTAGAGCCGGTTATGCGCAACGCCCTGACCACTTCCCTAAAAGCATTGTCCTCTGTGGGCTGCGAGATATTAGGGACTACCGAATTCACCGTTCTGACGGAGAGATTATCACCGGCGGTTCCGCCTTCAACATTAAATCAGAATCTCTATTGATGGGGAACTTCACTTACGAAGAGTGCATATCACTCTACCAGCAACACACCAGCGAGACAGGACAGAGCTTTAGCGAAGAGATCTACCCTGAACTTTGGGAGGATACTAAAGGACAGCCATGGTTAGTCAATGCGCTAGCTTATCAGATGACCTGGAAAAACAGAACCCTTAGAGATAGAACGCAACCGATCACCCTACAACACTACCTCCTCGCCAAAGAGCAGCTCATCCGCTCACGTCAGACTCATCTCGATCAGCTAGCCGACAAACTCAAAGAGCCTCGGGTGCATCGTGTAATCTCACAACTACTTGCGAGTGAGGAAGATAAGTTTGATACATCAAAGTATAGAGAGCCAGATCTACAATACCTTGCTGACTTAGGGCTGATCACCATCAGGCCGACCATCAAAATTAGCAACCGCATCTATCAAGAGATTATCCCTCGCGAACTCACCTTTAGCACTCAGTACAGTATCGTTAACCAAGAACAGAGCTGGTACCTCACATCAGGCGATACTCCCAACAGTAGTTACCTCAATATGCCAAAACTACTCAAAGCCTTTCAACAGTACTTTAGAGAGAACTCTGAAAGCTGGATAGAGCAGTTTGAATACAAAGAGGCAGGCCCGCAACTACTGATTCAAGCCTTTCTGCAGCGCATCATCAACGGCGGCGGCAGAATAAACCGAGAGTACGGTCTAGGGCGAGGCAGAACGGATCTCGCCATAGAGTGGCCGATCAACCGTGAAGAGGGGCTCTACGGAGAGATTCAGCGAATCATCATAGAGCTTAAAATTCACCACAAAAAACAGAAGTTAGAGAGTATCATCGAACAAGGTATTGAACAGAGCGCCGCCTATGCTGATAAATTCAATGCGCAAGAGACTCACCTCATCATCTTCAACCGAGACCCAGAGGTGAGTTGGGATGAGAAGATCTGGCAAAGCACTGAAAAAGGAATTATGATTTGGGGATGTTGATACGCTTCCAACTTTTCGATGAATAAACTTTCAGCCACCATCATCACCCTTAACGAAGAGCACCGAATTGAAAAGTGTATTCGTAGCCTCTCCTTTGCTGATGAGATTGTGATAGTGGATTCTGAAAGTAGTGACCGAACGGTAGAGCTTGCAGAAAAATTAGGAGCACGAGTCATCCAGCAAGCGTGGTTAGGCTATGGCAAGCAGAAACAGTTTGCCGTTGAGAAGACGACTAATCAGTGGGTGCTCTGCCTTGATGCTGATGAGTATCTAAGTGATACACTGCAACAATCCATAAAAGATATACTCAGTCACCCACTCTATAATGCCTATCAGTTCCCCAGAAGAAATAGATTTATGGGGCGTTGGCTTAAACATGGAGAGGGCTACCCAGACTACTCTCTGCGCATTTTCCATAAAAAGTACGCGCACTGGAGTAGTGATTCCATCCATGAGAAAGTAGTAACAACTGAGAATATAGGCAGGCTGTCAGGGGACCTATTGCATGAGTCAGAAGAGAGCATCCCACAATACCTAGAAAAACAGAACCGTTACACAACCCTTCAAGCGCAGCAGATGATAGCGTCAGGGAGACATAGCGTTATAACTGTGCTTGTTAAAATGTTACTGAGCCCATTGGTACGCTTTATTAAATTTTATCTATTGCGCAGAGGCTTTCTAGATGGAGTCCCAGGGCTTGTTCATATTTTAATCGGATGTCGTAATAGCTTCATGAAACAGAAGAAGAGTTTGTGGTAGACTGATTTTTCGCCTTATCATGTTTTAACATAGATAGCCATAATGTCAGAAGCAATATCGAGAGAATAGCATGCTCATGATGCATAGTCGTATTGAATACACCGCCAACAAAACTTAATATCCAAGCAGAGAGGCTCCCCCCCCAGGATGCCGTAGTTATTGACGAGGTAGTTTTAGTAGGACGGAATCTATATATATATATAGCCCAATAAAGCATGACGGCTAGTAAAGGTATAAAACCAACTAGTCCACGCTCCGCAAGAGTATTTGCATAAAGGTTGTGGGCATGCCCCATGTTGGGCAGATATTTTCTAGAATCATAACTCCCATCTATCTCAATAGAGAGCTGCTTTAATCTTTCAGAGCGATCAAATACCCCGTAGTTTTCCATTCCTACACCGGCAATCGCATTAGCTCTCCAGATCAGTAAGCCAGTATTAACTGTACGGTCACGAGCACCTATTCCATTGCTAGTAAAGATGCTTATGGTTTTGTTTACGATAGGTAGTTTTTGTTGAACAGCGATCCCTCCCATTACGGTGATAATTAAAAAAGAGGCAATGAACGGAGCTTTAGATCTCTTCCATAGTAATAGGCCTGCAATAGGGAATAGGAGTAATAGAGGAACCATAGATCCACGAGCAGAAGTTAGTAAGGTTGCCCAAATTAAAGCTAGTGCAGTGACTAAAGATAGTAGCCATGTTAGATGCCCCATTTTCTTCCAAAAAGCAAACAGTACCGAACTAGACAGTCCGGCACTAATAGCTAAATATATTGCGCTATGGTTAACATGTCCAACAGACTTCAACATTAAAGCATTTTTATGGTGAACAATTTGCCAGTTCCAATATCCATGAATCAGTGCAATTAAAGTCGATATAATGATAATAGTTATTAAAGTAGTAATAACTTTTGGAGAGTACTGCGCACGATAGATCAACCACCCAACTCCTATGTAACGTAGTAAGTCTGTTGCGCCATCCCACTCTTGAAGTCCCTGATTGGATATTAGAGCAACGACTAATCCAGAAGGGAGCCAAAATATAAATAGCGTATCCCATCTGTCCCAGCTGTCACCCCAGTTTTTGCTAGCAGTACGGTTGGCAAACCATGTGATTGCATACAAGAGCCAGCTTATATTTTTTAAAGCCTCTGTTGAGGGCAAGCTAATAATAAATATAGAGAGCAATGCTATTTCTAAATAAAGTGATCTGCTAGTTTGATTCATATTGAGTATAGTTATAAAAATTAAAAAACCTATTGTAAAGTAATTTGTACTGATATAATATAAAAATTATGAATTTATCTACTGACCTTGTTGATCTATTAAAGCCAAGTGATGCTGTGTCTGTATTGGATATAGAGCGTGTTCTGATAGTTAAATTTAGAAACTTAGGAGATGTTCTATTAACAACACCAGTGCTTACAGTTCTAAAACGAGAACTCCAATCAGGCTCTAGGGTTGATGTATTAGTTTATGACGACTGCAAGCCTATTCTTTTAGAAAATAGAGATGTCACAAATATTTATACTGTACAACGTAAAAAACCAGGTTTAGTAAAATCGATTGCAAGAGACATTAATCAGTGGTTAAAACTACGAGCACACAACTATGATTTGGTGATAAATCTGACAGAGGGAGATAGAGGGGCTTTAGTCTCCCTCTTTAGTGGAGCTAAATATCGTGTTGGATTAGAGCATAAAAACAGTAGTAATAGTTGGTGGAAGAGACAAGCATATACACACCTGTACCGTACAGACCTAGGGAAGAGGCCAGCAGTTGAGCAGGGGTTAGATGCACTGCGTAGAATTGGTTTTAATATTAAATATCAAACAGAAGCAGCGACGCTCAATATCTCAAAAATAGAGAGAGAACAGGCTGTTAGTAATTTAAAACAGGCTAACTGGAAAGGAAAAAAATATGTAGTTTTTCATCCGACATCAAGGTGGCTGTTTAAGTGTATCACTCCTCAACAGAGTGCTGAAATTATGCATTCATTAATCGAATATGGTTTTGAAATAGTGATGACAGCGGGACCAGATAGAAGAGAAAACTTAATGATTAATAATATACTCTCAGAGTATTCTGGTGATGTGGTCAACCTAGCAGATAAGTTAAGTCTAAGAGAGTTGGCAGCTGTGATTAAAAATGCTACAATTATCGTTGGAGCTGACTCAGTTCCTATCCATATGGCAGCAGCTCTCAATACCCCTTCACTGGTCTGGTTTGGCCCTTCAAATGAAAAGGTATGGGGGCCATGGATGGCAAAACATCAAATAGTATCTTTAGATTATAGCTGTAGACCATGCGGAGTAGATGGTTGTGGAGGGGGGAAAAGAAGTGAATGTCTTATAAATATAGACCGTAATGATTTCATAGCGGCTATAGAAAACTTGATAAAGGGAGTGGCGTAGGTGACAGACAAACAGACATTCCTTATTCCAAAAGTTAGTGACCGCTCTTCGCAGGATAAGCAACATATACGCTTAACTTATATTACACACTTTTATTTTGATCAAAAATCTCCAGAAACACTTTTTAATTTACTAGAAAAATATGAAAAATATGATCCGGAGTTGCTTGATCAGATCCAGTTTGTTATCGTAGATGATTGTTCCCCTTTAAAAATTGACATTCTAGATTATGATTTAAATATCACTTGGTTAAGGATATCGGATAATATTACATGGAATCAAGGAGGAGCGCGTAATCTAGGCGTAACTTATGCAAAATCAGATAAAATATTGATGAGTGATCTGGATCTTGAGTTTCCTGAACATACACTTCGTAAGATGGTTAAAATGAGAAATCCTGGTAGAAATTTTTATAAGATCTACCGCAAGGATAAAGAGGATGGATCTATCCGTAACGGACATCCGAATACATTCTTTATGTCTCGAGGAAGGTTTATGCGTTTTTATGGTTATGATGAGGAGTATAGTGGTGGTTATGGAGCAGAAGATTATCGTTTTGTAAAATTTCAGAAATATCATGGGTCATGGCAGCATCATCTGCAGAAAAAATACTACTGTCATAAGCGTATAGAAATTGATAGAGATGGAGCTTATCACTCCTTGAATAGAAATTTTGATCGGAATACAATAATTGATAACCGTAAAAGAAATGAGCTTTTATATGGTGGTGCAGAGTCAGGTCATAGTAGAATTTTTTTGAATTTTCAATGGAAAGTGATGTTAGAGAATAATCGCATGACAAGACCAATAGTAACTTCTAAAAGATGGTGGAAACACATCTGGTGGTTTAGAGTTCTTGGTGTTGATTGTAGGTAATTTTTATGGTTATCATTAATAATAGAGGGTTGTTAGTATGTTAATTGATAGTAGTTATATCAAGAGAGTTTCTGAAGGTAAGCGAGTTTTGGATATTGGTTGCGGAGAAAATAAATTTATGGGTTCAACAGGTATAGATTTTTCTGATGTTGAAGGGGTGGGTATATCTCATAATCTTGAAAATTTTCCTTATCCAATAGAGGATAATAGTTTTGATGTCGTGCTATTAAGGAATGTTATAGAGCATATTAATGGTATTGTTGGATTAATGGAAGAGATTCATAGAGTCTCAATAAATGGTGCTGATGTGTTAATCAGTACTCCCCATTTTTCCAGTTTATATTCCTACCAGGATCCAACCCATGTAAGACATTTAGTATATGATTCTATGGATTATTTTACGGATAAAACGAAACATGCCAATTTTTATAGTAAGAAGATATTTAAAATGGAGTCTAAAATGATAGATTTTGGAAAGTCGGTCCCTTTTTCTTATATTGCAAAAGGAATTTTTAAATTATCCAAGCATAAATATGAAAAGCATTTTTCTTTTATTTTTCCAGCTAATCAACTGCATTATCATTTGAATGTAGTTAAATGATATTGTATGTGCAATGAAATTAATACTTATAATAAAGAGAGAGCAATGAAGATTCCATATAATTATTTATTTAAGCAAACTTTGAAAAGAAGAACTTTGCCTAGAATTTTACAAAATATTTTTTTGAAAAAAATTTCTATTAGTGGTGATGTGATTGATCTTGGGGGCTCTGAAGCTGCGCAGTATTATTCATATATAAATACTGATAAAGTGGTATCTATGAAATATGCGGATTTATACAAAAAAAATGATAATATAATAAATATTGATTTTGAAAAAAAATTCGTGATTGATAATAAAGTATTTGATACGGTAGTTCTTATGAATGTTGTAGAGCATGTTTATAATTATTCAAATTTATTTTCTGAATCATTTAGGATTTTAAAAAATAATGGCAGAATTATTGGTGTAGTGCCTTTTTTATATAAAGTTCATGGTGTTCCAAATGATTATTTTAGATATACTTATAAAGCTATTGAGTTGCAATTAAGAAACAGTGGTTTTAGCAATATAAAAATTGTATCAATAGGAGAAGGGCCATATACAGCAGCTATTTCTTTTATTGGCCATAAGATAAAAATTAAGCCAATAGCATATTTATTTTATATTTTTTCTTTATGGAAAGATAATAGAAGTTTTAAAAAGAATGAGTTAAAGGATGACTACCCATTGAGTTATTTTTTTGAAGCTACTAAGGAAGTTAAATGATTAATATAAAGAAATGGTACAAAAATAAGATGGTAATACTTAAGTATCACCTTAAAAAACAAACGTTTCTTGATAGGCTGAGTATTAAGTATAAGAATCCACTTAGTTTGTATATTGAGTGTGTAAATGTTTGTAATGCTGCTTGTATATTTTGTTATTATCCGAAAATTAGTGATACAATAAATAAACAGACAATGAGCGTAGAAGATTTTTCATCTTATATTGATCAATTTTCTTCTGTTGGAGGAAGTAATATTGGGCTTACTCCTACTTTAGGTGACCCATTAGTTGATAAGTATTTTAATGATAGGCTTCGTATAATTGATAAATCAACAATATCAAATTTAGTTTTTTATACTAATTTGATAAATCTCAAATCATCTCATATTGATTCACTGGTTGCTGTGAAAAATACAAAAATACGTATATTTGTATCTATTACAGGTTTTTCAAAAGAAGAATATGCTAAATTTATGGGTATAGATAATTTTGATAAAGTTAAGAAAAATTTACAGTTACTTGCTAATATAAATAATTCTAATGTTCGAACTACTGTTATCTTAAGGAAATATAATGGCTGTGATTTTGATCTAAATAATTTTTCTAATTATATCAATAGTCTTAATTTTAAAATAAGTATTATGGATGAATTTGATACATGGGGTGGATTAGTAGATATTGGCTCAGAAAATAAGACAAAATTCAAACTTAAATTAAAATCAAGAGCAACTACATATGGGCCGTGTAATAAATCATATACGAAGTCTGTTATTACAGTTGATGGACAATATAAACTATGTGATGTTAGGGATGTAAAAAATGAGCTTGCAATAGGTAGTGTTAAAGAAAAAGGGTTGTTGAAATTGTGGAATAGTGATACCGCATTATCTTTCAGAAAAACATTTAAAATTAATGGGAAAGTCCCAGATATCTGTAGGAAATGTGAATATTATGTATCAATTTATTCTTTGAAAGAAAAAGATACTAAATAAAAAAGGGTTGTTATATGGGAATTTATTCTTCTGATTGGTATAAAAGACGTAAATCATTATCTATTGAATCTGCGAATATTATAGTGCCAATTGTAAATGATTTAATTTCGCCAGAATCTATTATTGACTTAGGTTGTGGGACGGGTGACTGGTTATATTGTTTTATAGAAAATGGTATTAAAGATGTTGTTGGGGTCGATGGTGAGTGGGTAAATAGAGATGATATTTCAATTCCTGAAAAAAACTTTATTCCTCATAATTTGAGCGATTCGTTTTTTTTCGATAGAAAATTTGATTTATCTATGAGCTTAGAGGCAGCAGAGCATGTTACAGAAAAAGAGGCAAATACTTTTGTTGAAAATTTAGTTAGATTAGCTCCAGTTGTATTATTTTCAGCAGCCATTCCTGGGCAGGGTGGTACAGGACATGTAAATGAGCAATGGCCGAGTTATTGGTCAGATAAGTTCAAAAAGCATAATTATGTATGGGTTGATTGTTTGAGGCCGTTAATATGGGATGAAATGAATGTGGCTCATTGGTATAAACAGAATATTCTATTGTATGTAGATAAGTCTCTTATTGAAAAATATCCTAAAATTTTTGAAATAAAAAATTGTCAATTATCTTCAGTTCCGATGAGCATAGTACATCCAGAACTTTTTAAAAATAAAACAGATCTTAGTAAACGATCGTCATCTATGTTGTGGACAGCATTATGGGATAGGTTTTCTAAAAAATGGTTTAATAAATAATTATAAGTCAAACAGAATTGAAGTAAAATGATTATTATCTATCCATTCCCCATGCATCTTAGTCAAGGCTATAGTTACATGCTAAGTATTACTCAGTTTGTTAATAGTCTAGCAAAGTCTTGTCGTGTAGACTTACTCTGTTTAGATTCAACAGAATCGCTTTCAGAATTTTATAGGGATAACCTCTCTGAAGAAGTAAGTGAAGCCCTTAATATAGTGAAAATCAATAATCGTTGTTGTGGTATACGTAGTAATAGCCTGTTTTTCTTTAATGGTGTTCGACGTTATGTATCTAAATTACTTTCTGAGGGTGAAAATGTAGTTGTTTATAGTAGAGATTATAAACAGATGGAAAAATTAATAGGAAGCAAGTGGGGCGTTACAAAACCATATTTTGTATTTGAATCACATCAAATTCAGTCACAAAATCTCTGCCGAAGTGGTCGTTTTAAAGATGCTGAAAGGCTTAGAGATTTAGAGAGTAAAGTTTTTAGTGATATCGATGCAATAGTGCCAATTACTCAAACCTTATCTAATGAAATTAGTAGAGTATTTCCTAAATCCACCAACCAAAGGGTTGTATTACCGGTGGGTGTTTCAGAAAAATTTTTCAATAAAGAGAATATAGACAAGAAGTATGATTTGATATATTCAGGTAATTTTAGTGAATGGAAGGGAGTTGATATAGTAATACATGCAATAGTTGAGGTTAAATTAAGATTCCCAGAGTTGCGTGTACTTTTAGTGGGGGCTCATGATCATCAGAAGGGGTACTTTCAGCAATTGCTTACAGAGTTAAATCTTGATGATACGGTAGACTTCCATGGGCGTATTCCACATGTTGAGATTGCAAAATTATTATTGGAATCAAAGATTGGCTTGGTACCCATATCTTATCAGGAGGATGGTCTGCTGTATACATCACCCCTTAAATTGTATGAATATTTAGCATCTGGTTTGGTAGTTGTTGCTGCAAGAGTTCCTTCACTGATGGTCTCTATACCTGAAGAATTAGTTTATTGGGCTGTTCCAGATAGTGTTGAATCATATGCAAAAACAATTATTTCTGCTTTAGAAAGTAATGAATTTGATTCAAAAAACGGTATAGAATTTGCCCGTGATTTAACATGGATTAAGCGTGGAGAAAAGTTGAAGACTTTTTTAAATGTAGCTTTAGAGGCTAAATGATTTTGAAAAATAAATTAAGAGTAAACTCTCGAAATGGTTGGTTAGGTTGGTGGCCAAGAGATGGGTTGAGTGCATTATTCGATCCTGAAAATGCTAGAATCAAAGCATTTTTATTAGAAAATCGTAAAAAAATTGATCATAATGCACGAATATTAGATGCTGGTGCAGGTCGTCGTCCATATAAAAATATTTTTAGTGGATTAAGATATGAATCTACAGATATGGCTGGGGGATTTTATGTTGAACCCCATGATTTTGAGTGTACCTTAGATAATATACCAAAACCAGAGAACCACTATGATGTGGTGTTGCTTACTCAGGTATTGGAGCATGTGCCTGATCCCAAAGCTGTTATGTATGAGGTTCAGCGTGTATTAAAACCTGAAGGGAAGTTGTTCTTGTCGGTACCATTTAATGCACCTTTGCATGGGGAGCCATGGCATTTCTTCCAGTTTACTCATTATGGTATTGCTCAGTTAGCAGAAGAGGCAGGATTAAATATTGTTGAAATAGAGAAAATTGGCGGTTCATTTTGGAACTTAGGGAAGCGTCTACCTGATACATTTCGGAAATTATTGAAACAATATGATCCGTTCCGAGCAAAAAAAAGAGGAATGTCGCCAGGTTTCTGTGTGATCATGAATATTCTTTTGTCTCCAGTTTGGATATTCGTATATTTACCTAGTGCATACCTAATTCGTCCAATTTTTTATTGGATGGATTATCTAGATTTAGAGAAAAGTTTTACACTTGGATATACAGCAGTTTTACAAAAAGAATAGAGTTCAATCTATTACCTAGTAACTGTTTTGTAAACAGCTTCAGTTTTTTTAATCATTCCATTAAAGGTGAAATATTTTAAAATATGTTTATGTCCAGATTCGGCTAACTTATTTTTTAGATCGGGATTATCATATAAGCGTTGTATTGCTGTAGCAATAGCCTCTGAATCATGAGGCGCTACTAGCAGCCCCGTTTTTTCATGAATAACAACTTCAGGGATTCCACCAATATTGGTTGCGATTGCAGGTCTCTTCATTGCCATCGCCTGGGGTAGTGCTTGAGAAGTTGCTTCATTAGAGTATGAGGAGAGTATAACAATGTCCATTGTTTTAATGTATGGAGTAGGATCTGCTTGATGACCTGTGAGAACAACATGATTAACTAGTTTGTCATGTTTTATTTTTTCTTCTACCTCTTGTCGTATTGGTCCATCTCCAACGATTAATAGTTTAATATTTGGTATTCTATTTTTTAATATCTTGATGGCATCAATTAGATATTTATGACCTTTCCATGTCCGTATTACGGCAACAATTCCTATTACAAAATCTTTATCTGAAAAACCGAGATTTGACCTTATTTCTGGAATATCTCTATTAAGGTTGAATTTTTCTTCATCAATTCCAGCAGGAATAGAGATGATTTTTTCAGGATTCATTTTATTTCGACTAATCATCTCCTGTCGAATAGATTCGGCAGAGGTGATAACTCTATCAGCAAGCTTCATATATAGAATCCATGACAAGGGGCTACGTTTTATAAGGGTGCTGAGGTGACGACTTCTGACGACAGATCTGCCTGTAAATCTAGCAGCAAGACCACCATATCGGGCATCTACGGAACTATGAGTATGAACAATATCTACATTATGAGTTTTTATTATCCGAATTAAGCTTTTAAGAGCATTAATATCTATACCCTTATGCATACTGATAGGAACTGTATTTACGCCGACTTTATTTGCCCATTTAAAGAGCTGAGACTGTGGGTTAGCAGCAATTGTTACATTGTAACCTTTTTTAATAAATGCTCGGCTTTCAGCTAATATCCGTATCTCTTGTCCTCCCCACCCTAAGGACCATTCTGTATGTAGAATGTGAGTTAGTTTTTTGTTAGTATCCATTTCTATTTTTGCTTTAACTGTTGAGTATCAATAATTTCTTTAAGTCGTTTTTTAAGGCTGTCATCCCCATATTTCTTTACTACAGTACTTCTACCTATATCACCCATTTTATCTCTTAGCTGTTTATCATGAACTAAGGTATCTATTGTTGATACAACTTTATTATGATTACCAAAAGGCACACAAATGCCGTTACTATTATTAACTATAATATCAGACATTGGACGTCTGTCCCAGACAATGACTGGTAAATGGCTGGCCATTGCTTCTAAAAGTACCGTTCCCATTCCTTCGGAATGAGTTAAGTGCACAAAAATATCGAAGCTTGCATATACTTCCCCCACATCTTTACGAAAACCCGTCCATATAACCCTTGTTGTGTCATGTCCCTCAGTATTTAGTTCGTGGTTTATTTTTTGTTCAATCTCAGTGTACTTCGTGCCTCCAAATATAAACCATACATTTGGGTGATGTAAAACTGATTTGCATAGTTTAAACAAGTCCCAAACCCCTTTTTCGGGACGAAGTGATGTAAAGCTTCCAATGACAATAGCATTATCTGGTATATTATACTCTAAGCGAAGAGAGCGGTTTTTATGCGTAAAGTTTTTAATATTTACAGAGTCTGGTAGGTGATGTATCCTATTTTTTTTGACACCAATTGATGTTAAATATTCTGATACAACATCACTAATGGATAAGATCCCATTAAATAGGGAGTTATGTAACCATTTAGATAGTGAGCTTCTTATGGGAAATAAATTATGTCTCTCTCTAAGACTGATTAGTTTGATTGAAGATAAGCGAGCAGATATTCCACCAACCCAGCTATCAGTTGAACCATGTGTAATTATCATAGAGATATTGAATTTTTTAAATATTTTTAAAAAAAAGAAAACATTTTTCAAAATATTTCCTTTATTCATCTCCTTCTCTATAACATCAAATTTTTCCAATCTAAATTGTTCTCCAATCTTTGAATTAGGGTTGCATATTAAAATAATTTGATGGTTAAGTTCTCGTAATGCGATACACTCTTTTAGTACTTTATTTTGTTGTCCACCCCATCCTTTAAGAGTTTCAGTATGTAATATATTCACGACAGTTCTTATATATCAGAAAATTGAAGCTGATGGTAGTGAGAATACAGCCCATTTTTAGAAATAAGTTCTTTATGGCTACCTTTTTCTTTGATAGCACCCTCATCCATAACAATAATTTCATCGGCATTTTCAATGGTTGATAGTCGGTGGGCAATGACAATGGTTGTTTTGTTTATCATAAGTTTTTCTAGCGCGAGTTGTATTTGACGCTCTGATTCAGTATCAAGTGCAGATGTTGCCTCATCAAGTATTAATATTGGTGAGTTTTTATAAAATGCTCTAGCAATCGCGATTCTTTGACGCTGACCACCAGATAGTTTTGCTCCATCTTGTCCGATTAAAGTCTCTATTCCATCAGGCTGTTTTTTTACAAACTCCCAAGCATAAGCAGATTTAAGAGCTTCTATGACCGCTTGTTTTTCTGGGTTTATAACTCCATAGGCTACATTAGCAGAGATTGTATCATCAAATAAACGGACATCTTGTGATACCAGTGAAATTTGTTTTCTGAGATCATTAAGGGTAAGTTGTTGAATCCCAATTTCTCCAATTTTAATTGATCCTTGATTTGGTTCATAAAAGCGAGTCAATAAATTTATTAATGTTGTTTTTCCACTACCTGAGCGTCCTACTAAAGCCACCGTAGATCCTCTATTAATTTGTAGGTTAATATTGTGCAGTATTTTCTGTTTAGACTCAATGTATGAGAAAGATATATTATTGAATGATATGTTTTCAGAAAGGGAGAGTAAACTTTCCGTGCCTTGATCTATCTCTTTTGCTTCATCTAAAATTTCAAAAGCACTTTCAGCTGCAGCCAGTCCTCTCTGTAGTGTTGGATTAATATCAGCAATCCTTTTTAGAGGTGCTAGTAACATTAGTAGAGCAGTTAAAAATGACATAAACCCACCTGCAGTGGCGGTACTTGCATTAGTTCCATTAAGTGCTAGAGCAATTATTGCAGCAACTGAAAAGGAGGTGAGTATTTGGGTTATTGGTACAACGGCAGCTGATGCAATACCAGATCTAATTGCAAATCCTCTTTGTCGTGCATTGGCTTTATTAAATCGGTTATTCTCATAATCTGCACCAAGAAACATTTTGATTACTTTATGGCTAGAACTTGCTTGTTCTATTAAATGGGTTAAGTTGGCCATAGAGTATTGATTTTCACGACTTAAATAACGCATTCGCTTATTGAAATAACGCATTACAAGCATGAAAAATGGTGTGAGAAAAAAAGTAATGGATGTTAATTTCCAGTCTAGCCAAAGTAGCCAGCTTAAAAGGGCGATAATTGTGAGGCTGTCACGTACAATTGTAGTAAGAACATGCGTTGCAGCACCCGTGACATTATTGACATCATATGCAATTTTCGAGGTTAGTGAGCCGCTTGAGTGATTATCAAAGAATGAGGTTGGGAGATGTATTAGTTGTTGAAACATCTCATTTCTTATATCCATTACTACATGGGTTGCAACCCAATTGGATGCGTAAGAAGATGAGAATGAGAGAATCCCTTTCAAGGTAAATATGCCAATAATAAACAGAGGAGCCCATCGTATAAAAGATTGTTCTTTGTTTGTAAATCCTTCATCTAAAAGAGGTTTAATTAATGCTGGAAAAAGAGGTTCAGTGGCAGCTAATAAAGCAAGAAGCATAATAGAAGCGGCGAGCATTTTCCAATATGGTCGTACATATACTAATAACCTTAAATATAGTTGTTTGCTGTTCATGTTGGAGGCGTCAGGCATTTATCTATTTACCATGTTTACGTATAAAGTACTTAATTTATCAACCATATTATTAACGCTAAATTGTAACGCTTTTTCTCGAGCTTTGTGACTCATTTTTGTTAATTTTTTCCCCTCTTTACTATCTAGTATATTCAATAAAGCATCTCTCCAAAGATTAAGATCTAACGGATCTTGAATGGTTCCATCAACATCTTCAGTAACTACCTCTCTTGCGCCACAACTATTGCTGACCAGCGCAGGCAGCCCACTTGCCATAGCTTCTAATACGACATTGGGAAGTGGGTCATATAGCGTAGGAAAGAGGAATAGATCTGCGGCTTGATAGAAGCCTATTAGGTTTTGCTGTGCGCCTAAAAAATGCATTCGATCAGAAGTTCCGTTCTGAATGCATTCTAGTTGCAGTCTGCGCATTCTTCTATCTTTTCCTATAATAACTAAATGGATGTTTAGTGGTAACTCTTTCATTAGCTGAAGTAGGAGCGGTACCCCCTTGCGCTCAAAGCCAGAGCCAACAAAGAGCAGAATCAAAGAGCTCTTTGGAATGCCGAGTTCAGTGCGTAATGTGTCACGAAGATCTTCTCTTTTGTGAGAGTTGGTGGCTGGAGTAAACTTTTCACTATCAACACCATTGTAGATAAGTGTTATCTTAGCATTGGATTTGGGGAAGTTAATGTTAATCTCTTTACCGATCTGATTTGAATTAACAATAACAGTTTTAAGATTTGGGTTTTCAAATACTCGCCTCTCCTGCCAGAGCAGATAGTGATGGTAAGGTGAGAGTCTGATCGTAAGTTGCCGCCAGAGAGGTAGCACACGAAACCACTGTTTTAACCACTCCCGATGTACACCATCTCCAGCTCTATATATATCTCCACACGGAACTCGCTCATGAGATTGCACTAGATCAAAATTTTCTTTATTAACGGCACGGCAAGCAGTACGAGCAAATGACCAGTCACGCCAGAGACGACCGATATAGAAAGGGTTGCAGATGATCTTTTTTATATTTGGGTTATCAGCACCTTTCCACTTACGGGTAATTAGAGTGAGCTCAATACTGCGCTCTTGCTGTAGTGCATTAAGGGCGTTCTCTACAAAGCGTTCAGCACCACCAAAGGGGGTGTAGCGTTGACGGATGATGGCGATACGGAGGGTTTTTTCCATGGTTATATTTCTGA
>Ga0209045_1001665_pt1 | contig 18824 bp, 17 predicted proteins | sample SaaInlLV_10m_DNA_4_FD_184664 | JGI IMG/M metagenome (GOLD analysis project Ga0209045, IMG submission 184664) | Marine microbial communities from expanding oxygen minimum zones in the Saanich Inlet - Saanich Inlet SI072_LV_200m_DNA (SPAdes) (version 2) | ecosystem: Environmental > Aquatic >...
TTTGCAACGTGCATTTAAAATGGCAGGTGTAGAATACATTATTATGAGTCTCTGGAAAGTACCTGACAATGAAACGGCTGAGTTTATGGAAATTTTCTATACCTGTTTATTTTCAGGAACAACAATCCCCGTAGCTTTTAATTTTACCCAAAAACAAATGAAAACCAAATACAAAAATGATCCATATAAATGGGCCGCTTTCGTGTTAGTGAAATAAATTCGAACAATGGCAGTTAATATATTTTTGAGCAATAAAAACCTATTGTAGAAGAATCTGGTTCCAATAACTATCGAAATGTTTTAAAAGTGTTGTAACTAATTTTAATTATCAATATATGAAGCCCTAGATGTGAAGACATGAAAAAAGGCTTTCAAATTATCTCTGAAAGCCTTTTCTAATGTGGGCGATGAGGGGCTCGAACCCCCGACCCCCTCGGTGTAAACGAGGTGCTCTGAACCAACTGAGCTAATCACCCAATATTTAAAGAACTCTTTGAGCTTTGCCTGAAGCAGACAACTAATGCCCAAATGCGGGTGCAAATATAAGTTAATATTTTAATTCACAAATAAATATTGTCAATACTGTGTTCTTTTTTCCTTCTTCTCTTATAATGTAGAATAAGACACTCTCTCAATTTCAGTGTCTGACGAGATTAATCAAAAAAAGCGCAAGAAAATTAACCTGCGCTTTTGCATTCAAACCAATTTAGAGAGGACTAAAATATTCCAGTCAAATCCATATAGTGTCTGTAGCCTATTGAAATATTGAATGCTCCAGCAGTACCATCAAAATCTCCTGTTGGTGATTCAATTTTATATTTCATGGGAACAAAATAAGATGCTGAAATTAAAAAGCCACCTAAATCCAATCCAATTTCAGGACGCAATCCTAATGAATAGGCACGCCCACCTTTTGTTACATCAGTACCAACTGTTACATCTGGTGTTGACATTTGAGAAAGGCCCAAACCTAAACTCCCATAGGGACTGAATGATTTATCAGGGTTTAATAATCGATATTGACTTTTAAGTCCATAAAGAGCAAGTCCATATACCCCAAAATCAAAAAACGACTCCCCTTCACTTCCTATTAAGGCAGCACCGCTGTACATTAATCCAACGGCTAATTTATTATCTAACTTATCTAAGCACATCATCACATCAGCTTCATAACCTAAGCCAAAAGAGCTTAATCGATCTCCTGTTACGTCATCGGTAAATGCATTACCTCTGGGGCCAGCATATCCCACTTGTCCTGAAACAGTAAATAGCTGAGCATATGAGCTCAGACTTATCATACTTAATATCAATAGAATTGTAAATAATTTAAATGTTCTCATTTTTGCTAATTTTTACTAATTGTTTTATAAAAAAATACTTATCCTATAAAAAACATGAATGCTTGAATCATCTATATTTAAAGGGATTTGAAGAGAATAGCATACGTCAAACCTAATGGTTTTATGGCAAATGATTAAAACAAATATTTATTTTATAATTAGGCTATTTTGTTTATTAAATTATTCTCAATTTACTTTCAAGTATTGTCTTTAATCTTAAATATCTGACACTTTTTCTCTCTATTTGAATAAACTAACAAATACTACTACTAATATTGATAAATAAAACACTAATAACACCATATTTGAAAGTAACACTTTCCTTTTTATTAGATTATCAGCGCCCTTGTAAATTGTTGGCAAAAACAATTGAAGAAAAACCTTAAACTGACCAAGTTCTTCATTATCAAATGTTATTCCTAAATAGTCTTTAAACTTGAATTTAGGCTTAATCAATCCATCTTCTCGTTTATAATCTAAATGGGTTTCAATTATTCTAGTTCGATAAATCATACCAATCACTAATAAAATGACACAAACTATTTTCAGCCAAAGGATTATCAAATTACTTTCTTTACTAATTTAAACCATTTAAAAGGAGGATAACGGAGTGGTAAGTCTAACAGATTTAGTGATTTCATTACACCCTGACTATTGGAAAATGCCTGAAAACTGTTGTAACCATGATATACACCTTTACCACTGTTCCCTACTCCACCAAAGGGTAAATGATGATTTGCAAAATGAATCAATGTATCATTTATACAACCACCTCCAAAGCTTATTTGTTGAAGTATTTCTTTTGCTTGTTTACTTTTTCCAAAATAATAAAACGACAAAGGCTTTTCATTTTTATTAATATAATCGATAGCCTCACTAATCTCTTCAAAACTTATGATGGGTAATAATGGACCAAAAATCTCCTCTTGCATAATAAGAAAGTCAGACTTAACATGGTCGATTAGTGTTGGTTCAATATATTTATTTGCTCTTTCTGTTTGGCCTCCTACTACAATTTTTCCTTGCTGCATCATATTATGCAATCGGTCAAATGCTTTTTCGTTTACAATTCGCGGATAAAACTCACTTTCTTTGATGTTAATACCATACATATCTGTAAAACAGGCTTTTATTTTTGCAATCAATTCATCCTTTATTGAATGATGAACAAACAGATAATCAGGAGCAATGCATGTTTGTCCTGCATTAATCGTTTTTCCCCAAGCAATTCGCTTGGCAGCCATCTCGATGTTGGCATGTTCATCTACTATACAAGGACTTTTACCACCTAATTCAAGAATAATGGCCGTTAGGTTTTCGGCTGCTGCTTTCATAACAACTTTACCCATAGCAGGACTTCCCGTGAAAAAAATCAGATCAAACTTTTTCGCTAATAAAATCTCGTTCACATGACGCCCACCCTGAATACATGAAATATAATCTGACTCAAAATTATCAAGTAACATTTTCTCAATAACTTTAGCAACATGAGGTGTATAAGGTGAAGGTTTAACAATGGCACAACAACCAGCTGAAATACATCCAATTAAAGGATTAATCAACAATTGAAATGGATAATTCCAAGGAGCCATGATAAGGGAAATACCTAATGGTTCATGGTAAATTTTGCTACTTGAAGGCCATAATTTAAGGGGAGTTGGAGCTTTTTTAGCAGACATCCAATCCTTTAAATTCTTTATATGAAAATCCAATTCATCAAGTACCAGCCCAACTTCTGTGTAATAAGCTTCTTGTTTTGATTTTCCTAAATCAGTTTTTAATGCATCATAGATAAAGTCCTCATGAAGTAGTATAGCCTTTTTCAGCTTCTTTAATTGTTCAATTCTAAAATGATAGGATTTTGTTTTTAACGAGGAGAAAAATGCTTTTTGCCTTGCCAGCAAATGATCTATTTCAGAATTTGTTGTTTCTTTCATTGCTATTTTACCTTTTTAGGAATTTTACTCATAGCTCTTTCTGCAATGGCTGTAATACTTAATGCTGGGTTGACTCCAGGATTTGCTGATATCATTGATCCATCAATCACGTACATATTATTATAACCAAAAACTTCATTGTTTTTATTGATGACTGCACTTGAACTATCTTCTCCCATAACCGCACCACCAAGAATATGGGCAGTAGATGACAATCCTGCCAATGTTTCCAAAGAAAAAGAAGTAGCCTTCCCTCCTACTATTTTGCTGTATTTTTCAACTAAATCAATCGATTCAGGAATAAATGGACTTGGCTTTTTACCTTTACCTACAATTGACCGCATACTGCCAAAGAATCCTATTTTGAACCTGAGTGTACTATCAATGCTTTGCATAAACAAAAGGACTGCCGTGCTTTTCCCCCAATTATTTACAAAGTATACTTTGAAATAACTCCAAGGAGCTTTAAGCAATTGTACTATCATTCTGAATAGTCGAATAAAAATATTGCTTCCAGTTGCCAGCGGAAAATGAAGTAACTTCCAAAAACCAGATCCTTCAGAATATCGAACCACTTCTAAATGGCTATTATCATCCGTATGCAATAAACTTCCGATTGCCACTCCTTTAGATAAATCCTTGTTGCTGTCTAATGTGGAAACGCTTATCAATGTCTCATTATTCGTTCGGATAAAATCGCCAAGCTTCTCGGACAAATGGGTAAGAGAGCTTTTTTTAAGTTTTAACATGAGCTTAATCGTACCTAAAACTCCACCTGAAAATATGACCGCTTTTGCAATGAGTTTGCTATTTCTAGCAAATAGCTGGGTACTAGATTTAATATATACTTCATATCCATCTGAACCATCACAATCAACTGGTTTGACATCATAAACCTCTCTTTCTGCCCTAATTTCAGCACCCAGATTTTGGGCTAAATGAAGGTAATTTTTGTCCAATGTGTTTTTAGCATGATGCCTACAACCCGTCATGCAACCACCGCAGAAATTACATCCTGCTCGTTTTGGGCCATCTCCATTAAAATAGGGATCTTCAACCAATTCATTTTCCTTTCCAAAAAAAACACTCACATACGGATGTTCAAATTGGTTTGCACGATTGATTTCTTCTCCTAATTGTTTTAAGGCTATATCTCCGTCAAACAGTTTTGGATTTCGACTTGCACCGAGCATGTCAAGTGCAATTTGGTAAAATGGTTTCAACTCCAATCCCCAATCTGCCAGTTTACTCCAGCTACCTTGATTATAAAAACTTGGTTTTGGAATTGGTAATGTGTTGGCATAAACAAGCGATCCGCCACCAACACCATTTCCAGAAAGTATGGCAACATGTTTAAAGATTGTGATCTTCATGATACCAAAAAAACGCAATGCAGGAATCCATAACCATTTTTTCAGATTCCAATTGGTTTTAGCAAAGTCTTCTGCTTTAAACCACTTTCCTTTTTCAACAACAAGCACTTTATAGCCTTTTTCTGAAAGTCTTAAAGCGCTTACTGACCCACCAAATCCACTTCCTATGATGATATAGTCGTAATCGTACTGCAAAGCTTGTTTTTTTATCTTTTTTAACTTGTCCGTAAAAATAAGACTTTTAGCCCGTATCGAAATAAGTTCTATGATTATTTTATTGTAGTGAAATATCAGAGACTGAGATTAATTAAACAATCCCGATGCTATCATTTATAAAATGTGATACTCGAGCAAGAATTTTCGATCTATGTGGATGAAGCTTACAATGTCCTGATAAAAACAAATTCAAAGATTAAGATTATAATCCTAAGAGCTCAACCAGCTTATTCTTTTTACCTGAAGCTATCATCACTTCAGACTTATCAGACATAAGCAGAGAGCCTGTTTTCCCTTTGTGATAGCTAAGGATATGGCGCAAGTTGACAAGATTTGATTTATGAACTCTCATAAAGCCATATTCGGATAATTGCTCTTCGATTTTCTTGAGTGTTTTACTTATTAGTTTAGATGAACCATCTGTAAAATGAAATCGGGTATAATTATCGACACCTTCACACCGTATTATTGTGCCAATTTCCAATAAATCAAAACCAAACTGGTGAGGAAACATGAACTTATTCGTTTGAATCGCATCAAAGTTTTTCACTTTGTTAATACTTTCGATAATGCCTTGTTGGGATAACCTGTTTTTTACTTCCTCCACAGCCTTGATAAGCTCTTCGATATCTAAAGGCTTCATTATGTAATAGGCCGCTTTTTTATTCAATGCTTCAATTGCGTAATCGCTATATGCAGTTATAAATACGATTTCAAAATCATCCTTCCCTACTTTTTCAATCAAGTCGAAAGCATTACCATAAGGTAGTTCAATATCAAGGAAAAGAAGGTCAACATCATTATTTCGGATAGCCTGTATCGCCTCATCTATATTAGAAGCAGTAGCTACAACTTTAATTTCAGGACAGTATTTCTCTAAATAAGCTTCCAGCGTTTCTCTTGCCGGCAGTTCATCTTCCACTATAATTGCTTTGATTTCCATTTCAGTATTATAATTCAGGAATAGTCAATGTCACCTTTGTTCCTTCCTGATTATGATTCATGTCTTCAATATTCAACTCTATATTTTGTTTATACAGTTTATTCAGTATTTCCAATCGTTTCGTTGTGTTTACAATACCTTTCGATTTATTCTTCTTTTGATTCTCCGTTTTAAGTTCCTGGGATTTTGTTCGCCCAATCCCATTATCAATAATTTCTACTTTCAAGCAGGAGTCTTCTTTTATAATCTCAACTTTTAACAATCCGTCCTTTTCTTTATATCTCAGACCATGCCATACTGCATTTTCAATATAGGGTTGAATTAACATGGGTGGAATTCTATATTCATCTGCATTGATGTTTTTGTCAATATTGAAAGTATAGCTAAACTTATCAGCAAACCGGATATTTTCAAGTTCAATATAGGATTTTAGCATTTCAATTTCTTTTGATAATGGGATAAAATCATATTCTGAATTTTCCAAAATACTTCGAATTAGCCGTGAAAAACTGGATAAATATTTATTGGCTTTAATCTCATCGTTTTTAGCAATAAAACTATTTACAGAGTTTAATGCATTGAAAATAAAATGAGGATTCATTTGTGTTCGTAAAGATTTCAAGTCAAGAAAAAGATTGTGTTTTTTCTGTATTCGAATTCGTTGAAAGGCACTTATCAATGCAAAGACGAGCAAAGCAACCACAATAAAAAGAAGGATGATCAAATTCCTTTGGTACTTATTACTTTCTGTAATCAATAACTGATCTTTTTCCATGGATTGCAATTGAATGTCAAAAAGCTGTTTGTCTTGTTCCAACAAAACGATACGGTTTTGATTATCTGTCAGTTTTTTTGCCACATCAATCACTTCGTTTATCTCATTTTCCTTTATCTTGTATAATTCATCAACCAGATCAACATAAGTTTTATAACTTTCAATGGCTTGATTGCCTAAACCTAGCTCTACATAACTTTCAGATTGAGTTTTTGCTGCTTCAATTTTGTATTCAATACCAATTTTTTCCTGTTCTAACTTCTCATTCTTTTTAATAACATCAAGTGCTTCATCAGGTTGATTCTGACCATTTAACGCCTGTGCTATTGATGTATTGTTTCTGAAAGACTCTTCTGATACATTAATTTCCTGCTTTTGCAATACATCTATATTTTCAGTTAAAGTATTGCTAATTGAGTTTCGAGATTCAATCTCTTGCTTATACATTTTGTTTAGTGCATAATATTCAGCAAGTAGGTTTTGTGATTTAAGTTGAAGTTTTCCGTTTGCTGTTGAAATTGCTTGTTTGCTTGCTTCTGTTAAATAATGCAAAGCTTTCTCATCATTAATTTCGATTAGAATGATAGCAATTTTTAGTTTTATCTCTGTATTCTTATCAATCTGTGAAAGCTCAGTAGCAATTTTTTCAGCTTCTTTGAAATTGACAAGGGCTTCAGTAAATAATTTGGCAGAATAATTATTATCACCTAATCCTTCCTGAATTAGCAATTTTTGCTGTTTATTAACACTTGTATTAAGGAGTAAATTAAATAGGTCAATACTTTTTTGATATTCTTTAGCTTGAAGGTAAAGATTAGCAGCGACCAGATTATTATCAAAAAATCTAGAATTTTTCGCACCATATAATCGTGCACTTTTCTGATAATTCATTGCGGCAAGATCGTATTGTTTGAAATGTTTATAATAAACACCCAAAACTTCGAATGTTCTTGCCTGCTTTGTTTTGTCTTTTTCTTCTAAGGAGAGAATCATTGCCATTTCAATAAAGTTGAAAGCTTTCTCAGGATTCGTCTCAAGTTGCATGCTCACTGAATCCAACAGCAAGTCTATATCAGAAAATGAATAGTTTTTAACATCATTAAAACTTTGTCTTTGTGAAAATGAATTACTCTGCGAATAAACAACCGAGATGATAATCAGTAGAAATAGAAAAAAAAATGACACTTTTTTTAACATGCGCTTCTTGTTTGACCAAGTAAAAGTAACAAATTATTCAGAGCTAGTTTCAATTTCAGAGGTATTTAGCTCAATGGAATCATGCTTTCCCTCAACCTACACTCTATTTGCCTAATTGGATTAGGGGCTTACCTAATTGCTAGTTTTTCTCAGTTTTTTCATGCAACATGCTTTTCTGACTACCGACTCCATCTATCATTGAGTTCCAATTTCACAATAATAAAACATGCTATTTTTTTTTGCCTAATAAAAATCCCCCCTAGCCTAACTCCTTTATTGTCCTCCCTAAAAGTAGCTTTTTTGAAGCTGATTTGCCCCTTAGTTTTGATTCAAAATCGAAATTAAATTTTATTCAATTTTAAAAAAAACAAATGAAAACAAAAATTATTTTAGGCGTTCTGGCACTACTAATTGCAAATGCAAGCTTCGGACAATCAGCAGGAAATGTAATTTACAACAATCCTCAAGCGGTTAAACCACAAAGAGTACTTGTAAATATAAGTGCACCTGATAATCGAAATGTTATTCTGCAGGCCGATGTATTAATAAACATGAAGCCAACAAGTTATGTTGCCATATTTAGTGCAACACAAAATGGGAAAACGGCTACTGAAACAGATTCACTATTGAATATTCGGTTAGCCATGGTTGAAAATGGATTGAAACAAATGGGTATTAAAGCTAGTGATATCCATATTGATGTAATTTCAATGCTACCCACTTATTCCATAAAGCTTGAGAAGAAGAAATTTAGCCATACAGCAAATGAAATACCCACAGGTTTTCAAATGAAGAAAAACATCCATGTTATTTTCTATAATCATGATAAGCTTTCTGAAATCATCTCTCACGTTGCTAAAGCTGAAATTTATGACATTGTAAAAGTTGACTACAATTTGTCAAATATTGAGGCGGTATATGACTCATTAATGGAAGCTGCCAGTCTGGTTATTAAAATGAAAGAAAAACTTTATGAAAAAATGGGACTTCATCTGGTGGTTGAAAATATGTCGGACGGTTTTAATGTAGCCTATCCATTGGAGAGATATGCAAGTTATACAGCATTCAATACGGGGAGTTCAATTGAAGAAGTAAGAATTGCCAAGAAAAGAAAAGACCGTGCGGTAAATGTTTACGTTAGTGGAAGTAATCAAAAGGTTAATATAAATAACTACGATAAAGACGAAGATGAAACTAGGTTTATTGTAAATCATACGGAAAAGAAAGAGACCATTTATTATAACAAAATCCCTTACAATCAATTTGACAGGGTTATGAATGCTGACTTTGTCGCTCCAAGAATCCAGTTCTTTTATACGTTAAAAGTAAGGTACTCATCAACAAATAAAAAGGCATGGGACGACCGCAAAGAAATTGAAAACAAAAGGAAAAAAGAAAACGAAGAGCGGGCAAAAAAAGGCTTGTTTAAGAAAAGATAAGGACCATTTAAACCTTTGAAATTTATTCAAATATTAAAATCAAAATCATGAAAAAAATAAGCATACTACTATTACTGATAATGGCCGTTCTGAGTCTGCATGCACAGTATAATTTGCAAAATCTTCAACCCCAATATCTGGAATTGAGAACTTCAACAGACAATCTTATTAAGATTTACCCCATTAAAGCCAATAAGGTATTTACAGCGGCTCATAAAGACATCAGTAAATTCACCAATCTGGAATCCGCAATCAGGCTTAACAAGATTGTTGTAACAGAAGTAAGCACTTCAGGGACTGTTAATACCTTATACGCACAAAATATCTCGAAGGAAACCATTTACCTGATGGCTGGAGAAATTATCAAGGGAGGTAAACAAGACCGAATTATCGGTTCAGACGTTATTATCCTAGCGGGTGAAAAGAAAAACATTTCAGCTTTTTGTGTTGAGCGTGGCAGATGGTCGGCTCAGGAATCAGGGACAAAATTTGAAGGCTATTCAAATGGTGTGAGTCAGAATGTAAGAAAAGCTGCTGTAATTAGTAAAAATCAGGGCGAAGTATGGTCGAACGTCAGCCAAGTTAATTCCAGCAATGGTGTAAGTTCAAGTACAGGAGCTTATACTGCCTTGGAAAAATCGAAAGAATACAAGGATAAGATGCAAGCATATTTATCAGTCTTCCACTCGGCATGGGATCATGATCCTACTGTTGTAGGGATGATTGCAGTTTCAGGTAATAAAGTAATTGGTTGTGATATATTTGCGACACATGATATTTTTAAAAATGCCTATAACAATCTTTTACACTCTTACATTACTGAGGCTATCTCTAATGGATCTACAGTGACGATTACAATGACCGAAATCACTAAGTATCTGGAAGCTTTCCTAAAAGATGAAAGCAAACAGGAAGAATCCTTACGTAAAAATGGAGATGTGTTTATGCATGAAAATATGAAAGTTCATATTTCTGTATTTTAGAATTCCAAATCGCCATCTTAAGCATCAGTTTCTCCATTTTTACAATACAAAAAACTGTGTGACACTGAGGGATTGAACTTCTGTCCCCTCAGTGTCTCCACTTTTACAAAGCAAAAGACATAAAGCAATAAAGCTGAGTGACACTGAGACATTGAACTTCATCTTTGAGAGACCAGATGAGGGGAAAAGTTAAAACAACTGAAGAACGAACATCAGAGTCACCTGAAAAACACTCTGCTTTGTTAGCATCGAATATGCTCTAATTTTTTAATGTATTTGTAAACAATATAGAGAGGAATAATACCAAATACACCAAATGAACAATCAATCATTCTCCAGAAAAAAGGAATATCTCTAATGGCTCCAGCTATTAAAGCCAAAGGAATAACCATTAAGCAGGCAATCATCCCGAATTGTATGACCCAGATATTCTTTACAGGATCTTTTAATGGACCAACAAACGCAACTGCAATTACTATATGTGCAAAAGCAAGCCAATCGGTTCCATAAGCTAGAAAAGGAAAATTTGCATTGGTTGAGTTGATACCAATATACACTTCATTGATCCAAGCATAAAGAAAAGCAGGTAAAAATGTCAAATATTTGACCGCTAGCTTTAATTGCATTTCAATCGGAAAGGCAGTAATCCCACTCAAAACAAGCGCTATGATAAAGAAGATAATCCAAATTCGTATCTTTTTTCGAAGTTGTTTGTGCAGCTTTTCCATTAATACAATTCTTTTCGCAATACAGTAATATCTGCCCTATTTGATTCATATTGTGCAGGAATTTTCCGAACAACTTCAATAGAAGCAATTTTATTAATTTTTGTTTCTTCCCCAATTTCATTAACAACAAGCATATGAGCAGCTTTATTAAGGGTTTCCTCATCAATATGTGCCATATTTAACGCTTCTATTATTAAATCACACTTTGCTCTTTGCTTTTCTATTTTAACAAACTTCCATTTGCTTGCATCAACTTCCTGTTCATCCATCACACTATCGTATAGTAGTAATTTTTGATCCCACAGTTTTGCTTGTCTGGCAAAATAAAACGCCCAATCCTTCAAATCAGGAGCTTCGTGAATTATTTTTTTGCTTTTCACTAATAGTTCAGCATCTCCATTAGGAGAAATAAGAAACGACCAAGGTTTGGTTTCCCCAGGTGCTACTTCCCAAGTAAACATACCTAATTCCAATACTAAATTATTGAGTTGATCAGTAACCAATTGTTGTTCGGTAGCTGATTCATCTTCAATACTCTTACGAATTTGTTTTTCATGCTTAATGAACCAATCCCACAGTTTCTTAATATTTTTGTCAATCACTTTTGATCAATTTTTGAAAGTAAATAAAAAATACACTTAATGCCGAAATTATTAAGCACGTCTTATTCAGTGTATTTATTGATTAAGCGAATCATTAATTCATTTAAAAACTCCACCTCATAGCTACCAACTGTAGGTTCAATGTGATCATTGCCAATACCGCTATGGTTGGTAATAAAAACATAGGTTCCATTTGTTGAAATGGAAAAGAAACGTAACAAAAATTCTGTATCTTTATCTATTCCACTTGCAGAAATAGGAATTATCTTGATTCCTTTTTTGCTACTCTCCTTAATTAATTCATGAATTTCACTAATAATTTGAGGATCGTAATGAGGTGGTGCATCTAAAAGCAGAAAAGCTATTCTGGTGTATGCCTGATCTGACCAATCTAATTTGTTGATCGCCTCGTTTAAACCTGTATGGACAGCTTCAGGAAAATCGCCCCCTCCTGCAGATTTCTGATTATTGATATAACTGATTGTGGATGAAATATTATCTGTAAAAGATGAATGCTTAACAACGTATGCATCACCTATATCTCTATAAAATACAGTGGATGTATAAATGTCTAATGCAGGATTGTTGTTTTCCACATCCATTATCACATCCTTCAAATCCTTTTTCAAAAATTCAATTTCATCACCCATAGATCCTGTTGCATCAACAATAAACGAGAGCTGAACTTTTTTACCACATGCTTGAGGAGATGTAACCAACTCATTTACACCATCTTTATATAGCTTGACTGCTGTTGATATTTGAATATTATTCACAAATAGAGTCAAGTCTTTTGTATCTATTGAAGTTTGTTTATCAAATAATCCAACCCACAATTCAGCTTTACCAAAATTATCAGTTTTGGCAGTCCATACTATATCATTTTTGAATTTTAGGTCAATTTGCACATTACAAACTGCAAGTCCACTATTGTCTTTAAGAAGCACAGAAACTCGGTTATTTGTATAAAAATCCCAATATTCAGATTTCAAGGAGTAATCCTTCAAAGCAAGTAAATCATCCCAAAAACCCCAATTATCCAAATCGTTCCATTCTCCTGCTGTAATTAAACCAGCGTATCCGGTACTATCGCCTCCATCGCCAAAGTCGGCTCCTGAATATGAATCAATTGATGAATCTTTACTGCAACTTGAAAGAATGATAATAGCAATGATGATGAGCAAAGAATAAACTTTTTTCATGATATTTTTATTAATAATGTTTTATTAAAGATAGAGTAATAAAGCCTGTTTTTGGTTGCTTAATTTTCAAAATTGTATTGCAATTTAGAATGAAGAAAATACAAATTGATGCATGGATTATTCCTGAAAATTATTTTTTACGATTCTTTTTCTTATCGCCCCTAGTTTTAGGTTTTTTATATTTTTGGGCTAGCTCTCTTCGATAGGAACCACCTTGATTCATTTTTTTGTTTTTGTCCTTCTTTTCGTGCGTATTTGGTCCACTTACTGAAATCTTCTTATTACGACCAGGGTTTTTGCCTGCAGCACTTTTAGGTCGTTCTTCTGGTGTTAATTCTTTTGAGATAGCAACTTCTTCAGGGAAATCAATCAGGGGTATTTGATAAGACATCAATGATTCAATAGCCTCTTTTGCTTCCGTTTCAAGCTCCGTATAAAACAAGATTGATTTACCTTCTTGTTCTGCTCTTCCAGTTCGACCAATTCTGTGCATATAATTTTCTGGAAAATTAGGTGTATCGAAATTAACCACATGTGTGATTAGTTCCAAATCCAGACCGCGAGCCATCACATCGGTACTGATCAATATCCTGTTTTTCCCTTTATTAAATTTCTCTACTGATCGTATTCTGTAGTTCTGCGATTTATTTGAATGAATTACTCCGGTTTCTGAGCCATACATACTTTCCAGTGCATCATATAATTTGTCTGCACTTTTTTTACTGGGCATAAACACCAATACTTTGCTAAACTCAGTTTTATCTTTTAACAAATGAGAAAGCAGATTTATTTTAGTATAAAAATTGGGAACCTGATAACAAGTCTGTGTTATATTTTCAAGCGGAGTTCCACTGACTGCTATGGATATTTTAGTGGGTGCAATGAAAAATTCATTGATAAGTTCATCCACTTCATCAGTCATCGTGGCCGAGAACATTAGGTTTTGCCTTTTTTCAGGTAAAAGATCGAAAATATTAGTCAGCTGAAATCGAAAACCTAGATCCAGCATTACATCGACTTCATCAATGACCAGCTTTTTCACTCCTTTTAATTGTAATACGCCACAAGCTGCCAAATCATATAATCGTCCTGGAGTACCAATAAGCACGTCAACTCCCTGAGCTACTGATTGTTTCTGTGTATTAATATTTGTCCCTCCATAAACGCCTAAAACACGCACATTCATATAGGTGCATAAGCTTTCAAACTGTTCTGCAACTTGTAAAACCAATTCTCTTGTTGGTACTAAAACAATTATTCTGGGGATGAATTGTTGTGAAAATTTGAAATCATGAAGCATTGGCAACATATAGGCAAATGACTTTCCAGTGCCTGTTTGAGCAATTCCCACTACATTTTTACCTGAACGTATTACAGTAAAGGCTTCAGTCTGAATTGGTGTAGGGGTATTAAATCCTAAATCATCTAAAGCATTTTGTAAGAATTTAGTCAGATTTAAATTGCTAAAAGAATTCATGATATGCTATTAATAAGCTGTTAGTTGATTGAACTTGTGACTATCGGTATTTAAATCGATTCAATACATTTTTTTCAAATAAAGCCCAAAACAAAATACACCAGAGCCTTATTTACAGACTCTGGTGCATTATATAAAATTTGAAAGCTTATTGCGTTTTACTTACGCGTACAGCATTCATTCCTTTCATTCCTCTTCTAGTTCGAAAGTAACCATATTACCTTCCTGAATTTCTTCAAGCAAACCATTCACATGAACAAAGAATTTTTCCTGAGTTCCGACTTCTTTTATAAAGCCATAGCCTTTAGAGTCATTGAAAAACTCAACTTTCCCTTTCTTTATAGGGTCAATATCCTTTTTTTCTCTTTTCGGGACACCAATTTCAATGTCTTCAGCCTTGATTTTCTGCTTCTTTTTAGTCGGATCGGGAGGAGTATCAGTAATGTTTCCAAATTCATCAACATAGGCCATCATGTTTTCGAGGCCACCACCATCAGAGTTTGCTTTACGCTCTACTTTCTTCTCTAATTTGTCTTTGCGTTTTTTCAAACGCTTCTTTTCTTTTTCTTTTTTGTTATAGGATTCTTGAGATTTAGCCATTCTTACTTATCTATTATTATTTTTAGGTTTCTAATTATTATGCACTGATTTACTCAATTATGTTTCAATAAAATGGTCAATAACTGCATTTTGTTCAAATTTAGCTTTCTTTTTTGAACTTGGTATTGAATTCACTAAATAATTTAATTTTCCAATTGCATAATCTGTGATACTTATTTGTTTATTACACCATACTTCAATTCAATTATACTTAAGGGAATACTACATCAAGGCATATGTAATAAATTCAATTTCATCAATTTAACGTAAACCTAACAGGCAAATTTATCCGCACACGAACAGCTTTTCCTTTTTGCTTACCTGGACTCCATCTCGGCATTTTTTTCAAAACCCGAATTAATTCCTTATCAATATCAGGAGTTACTCCTTTTAATATTTTTATATCCGTTATACGACCATCTTTTTCAATAATAAAACTGGCAACTACTAAGCCTTGTATACCACTATCTCTTTCAAATTCGGGGTATCGAATATTTTCAGACATAAACCTCATCTGAGCCTGTTCTCCTCCTGGAAACTGAGGTATTTCTTCCGTATATATAAAAATGGATTCTTCCTGTTCTGCAGGAATAGTGTTTCCTTTGATTTTATTTGAATCCAATGTTTGAGCGCTAGACATCAAAGAAAAACACACAAAAACAAATAAGCTCAATAACTTAATCATGATATATAATTTAAAAGTGTAACAAATTACAGCAATATTATTTTAAATAGAAAGAGTCTAAAAAATCGTTAACTGAATTTAAATCAATGTTTTTTCCTCCTGCACTGATCATGAAAATATTGTCATTAATTTTATACACTCTGCTTTTGATAACTCCCTCTCCACTAAAAACTTTGCAAACTGATTCCATTCCGTTGTAATTTTCAAAATCTATTTCAGTAAATTGAAAATCAGAACCTCCGAGTTTAAGAGCTGAACTTTTTAAAGCAGCTTGAAAAAAAGTATTTAAAAAATTCTTATCTGTAAATACCTGATCTTCTAAGTCAGCAGAAAACTTATTATGGGCAACAAAATACATATAGGGATCGTTACTATTTTTTCCTTGTAATATCCAGTTCGTAATAATTACTCCTCCAAGTTCCGACACTTTACTCGTTGATCTTTTGACATCAAATTCTGTATGTGGAAAATCTATATTAAAAGCAGGAATATCTTCAGATTGGATTCCTGATTCTAGCTGAGCTTGTGCATATGTAAATGATAATAGGAGAATAATAGATATTGCGATATTCTTCAATGTTAATGCCTTCATAATTATATTTTTTTTCCAAAAAATGCTGAATTTATGACTGCTAAAGTTAAACTTATTCCAGTCACTAAAAATAGAGCTTTCCAAATGTTTATTTGCTTTAGCACACTCAATCCCAAAACAATAATAAGGGCATTCCAAATAGTAAAGCATAAACGAATAATCGTTGCCCATTGTGAATCTATAGGTTTCAAAATTTGGCCAATTGCAATTGGAAGTAAGGCAAAAGAAACAATAGCCAATGATTCAGGCCAATTGATATGGGCGAGTTTGAGCTTATTTACCAGCAGTACTATTAAGTAAACAAACCAAAGATTTCGAAATATCAAACCCAATAGAAATCCGGCCAAATTCGCTAATCTGCTATTAATATCCTGATAATCAAGTGCAGACGTGGAAATAATAAATACGACAAACACAAGCAGTATACCACATACAAATGAAATTAGTCCGATTTGTTTTTTGTTCTCTTCACTGAAAAAGTAACGAAATGTTCTTCTTGGAATAAATGGAGATAAGAAGAAATAAAAAAATACTTTAGCAAACATAATTATCTGAATATTGAAAAGCCATTTTTATCTTTTCCGAATAATTTCATACGCAGTTAAATACCCATTGAATATTGCTCCTGAAAATCCACCACCAACTTTTGTCCATGCCGAAGCAAAATACAAATTTTCAATCGTTCTCAAAGGTTCCAGTTTTACTCTCTCTGGCGTTTGAGCAAAGCCATACACTGCTCCACCAGCATTTAATGTGTATCTTTCAACTGTTTTAGCAGTAGCAACTTCATGAAAATCAATACAATCAACAAATCCTGGAATAAGCTTTTCCATTTTGGCAATAAATGCTTGTGCCACCTTTTCTTTCTGAACTTGATAATCCTCAGCACTTAATTTATTCCAATCGCTAACATAATCGATACTACAAATTACACCAACTCCTTTTCCTGCTGGAGCTAAAGCTGAATCAATCTGTCCATAATCGACAAATGTAAAACTCCGCTTCTCAAAATCACCTTTATTATTGGAGATAATATCAGCCATTTTTTCAATTGAATCATCATAAATGAAGGTAGAATAGTAGTTATATCCAATTTCTTTAAGTGGCTTTTTAAAAGCGAAATAAATTGATAAAAGAGAAGCTCCAATTTCTCTTTTGCTAATCCCTTCGACTAGCATTTCCGATTGTTTTTTGGGCAAAAGCTTATTTGCTACATAAGGAATTGACGCATTAGATATAATATGTTCTCCATGTGCAGAATAAACTTCATTGGTTCTATTATTCTCGAATGAAATACCTACGGCCTTATCATTTTCAATAATAATTTCTTTGACCAAATGATTCAGAATAACTTCACCGCCATTTCCACGAATAAACTCTACTAAATAATCAGATAGTTTTTGAGATCCTCCTTTAATAAAGTTCCCACCTCCTGCATAATAGCTTCCTTGTGCTACTGAATAATAGCTTAACGAAAGTGTGTAAGGATCGTCATGAAAATAACCTAAGTTACCCAATAAGGCTAATTTCAAATCTTCGTTTCTGATTATGGAATCAAGAAATTCACCTAGATTTTGTTCCTTTTCCTCTTTTGAATTTTTTATGATTTCTCTGGCATTTAATAATTGATGGAAATAAGCATCAATTCCCTCTTTTTCATCTGGAAAATTAGTATATAAAACAGCCTTAGCTTCTTCAACATCATGAGGAATGGTGATGTCGTAATCCTTATAAACAAAGCGATAAAACTCAGGAACCCGCAAGAACTCAACATGATCAAATACACCTAAATCGCGAAATATCTTGGTTTTTAAATCCCTTTGATGAAGTCCGTCCATTTCGTGCAAACCAACTTCAAAAAGATAATCTTTTCGCTTAAAAGTTGTAGCGCAGCCACCAGGTAAAGTATGTTGTTCAACCAGTAAAACTTTCTTCCCTTCTTTTGATAATTTTGCCCCTGCTGTAAGACCTCCTAAACCTGCACCAATAATTATTACATCATATGTCATTTAGCTTCCTTTTCAGTTATTTCTTGATTTTTATTATGAATTACTTGATTCATTTTCTGACTCAATAATTTTTTAATATTGTATTAATTTTCATTGGCTATTGGATATCTCTTAAATTCCAAACTTCGATCAAACATATATCTGTAAGTGATATAATGTTTTGCAGGAATACTTCCAACCGAAATAAATATTTTCCTCATTTTAGGATTGAAATCACCAACCCATGAGAACTCTATTTCCTTATATTGAGGCTTTTGCTTCATGACTTCGGCAATTTTCATGATAAATACGGATTCAATTCCCAGATTCTGAAATTCAGGGATCACACCCATTAAAACCCCTCGTGCTCGTGCAATTACTTTTCGCTTTTTCAAATAAACAAATTTCAATTTAGTGTACAAATTGAGTTTGCCATTCAGATATTTTAATATCTCATTTACATCAGGATACATCAAATAAATAGCGATTGGTTTTCCATTTTTGTAGGCTAACCAGATAAATTTTTCTTCAATTATTATCTTGCCTTTTTCAAGTGCATTTCGAATGTATTCGACCTTTAAGGGTTCAAAATTTTCTTTAAAAGAATCCCATGCCGTATTAAAAACTTCCGCAAAATCTTCAGTAAACTTATCCTGCTCTTTCCAGCTAAAATGTTTGAATTCGTAACCAGGTTTATTGGCAACCCATTCGGCAATTTTCATAAAACGATCTGGCAGTTTCTTTGTA